>MDTD01108067.1_pt1 | contig 17119 bp, 16 predicted proteins | sample 811221 | NCBI WGS metagenome assembly MDTD01 (sample SAMN05326646, study PRJNA326480) | marine metagenome | isolation source: seawater | place: Pacific Ocean: South West | collected 2011 | reverse complement strand
TTTAAAATGCATTGGCCATATAAACAATTAGAAACTTCAAGAAATATAAAACTTCTTCCTTATCATAAAGAGTTAAAAAAAATAGGTGCTTGCTTCGGACAAATGGCTGGCTATGAAAGACCTATGTGGTTTTCAAAAAACAAAAAACCATTTTACAAATATAGTTATGGATATCAAAATTGGTATCAGTCAGTTAAAAAAGAATGCCTTAATACTAGAAATAATTTAGGTTTTTTTGACTTAACTCCGTTTGTAAAATTTGATTTAAGTGGAAAATATGCGCATGAGCAGCTTCAATATCTTTGTTCGAATAATATAAAAAATATTCCAGGAAGAACTACATACACGCAGATGTTAAACTCATCAGGAGGAATAGAGGCAGATCTTACAGTGAGTTGTTTAAAGAAAAATTACTTTAGGATTATTTGTCCTGCATTAGCTAGAAGTCATAACAAATCTCATATTTTAAAGAACATAATCAAAGATATTAAATTTAAATATGTGACTGATGATTTTTCTTGTATAGGAATCTTTGGTCCTAATAGCAGAAAATTTTTAACTTTTTTATTTGGTGATTTTTTTTCTAAAGAAAATTTTCCATTTGGCAGAGGAAGATACCTTAATATATTTGATACAAAAGTTTGGTTTCAAAGATTATCATTTATTGGGGAATTAGGTTGGGAAATTTATATTCCAATAAAAAAAACAAATATTTTTTTTAATAAGATAAACAAAATTGGTAAAAAATTTAATTTAACATATGCTGGTATGCACACACTAGATATTTTAAGACTTGAAAAAAAGTTTTTACATTGGGGTCATGATATAACGTCAGAGAATAATCCATTTGAGGCTGGACTAGCATTTGCTATAAATTTTAAAAAAGATAATGACTTTATAGGCAGAAGAGTTCTAGAAAAAATAAAAAATCTTGAGCCTAAAAAAAAATTAGAACTTTTTTCTTTAAAGAATAATTTTATGCCCGGTAAACCACTACTTTTGCACGATGAACCTATATTTCTTTATAATAAAATTGTTGGGAGCACCACTAGTTCTAATTACTCTTTTTATTATAAAAAAAATATTTGTTTAGCCTATATATCAGGAGAGCTTAAAAACTACGATGACTTGTCAATAGAAGTTGAGGGTAGAAGATACCCACTTAAACATGAGAAGTTTGCAATTCATGATCCTAAGTCAATAAAATTGCGTAGCTAATTCATTTTAGTTAAAATTAGTTTATTGGACCCATTACGATCGTCTAAAATCTTTAAAAGAACTTAGATTTTTGTTTAAATTTAATATGTCTTCTCAATTGAATACACATAAAAACAATCAAGATCTTTATAGATCGCAAGGTAAAGTCAAGGTTACTGACCTTTTATCTAGATTGAATGAGGAGAAAAAAATTGAAAAAAAAAGAAATTTGGCTTTAGGTGTAGCAGCTGTATCCGCAGTCGCCGTTTTTGGAATTATATTAACAATTTAATACATTTAACAGCAGTTATTAGAAAATCAGACACACTATATTAATTTAAATTTAACAACTTTATACTCATTGGTATAAGGAATTAATGATACTAAAAAAATGTAGAATTTGTAAAAAATCAAAATTAAAAAAATTATTTTCACTAGGTAAACTTTCATTTACAGGAAAATTTCCATCAATTAATCAACAGATTAAAAAAGAACCTATAACTCTTGTTATTTGCAAAAATTGTGAACTCGTTCAACTCGGACATAGTTTTGATTTAAAGTATTTATATGGCCCGGACTATGGTTATAGAACAGGAATAAATAAAACAATGTTAAATCATGTTAAGCAAGTTGTAATATATTTATCAAAAAAAACAAAAATAAAAAAAAATGATTTTGTTTTAGATATTGCAAGTAATGATGGTTCTTTACTTAATTTCTATAGAAAGAATATTAAAACTTTTGGAATAGACCCAATTTTAAAAAAATATAAGGAAAAATATAAAAAAATAAATTTTAAAATTGCAGATTTTTTTTCAGCAAAAAAAATCAACAATATTACCAAAAAAAAATTTAAAATTATTACTGCACTTTCAGTATTTTATGACTCAGCAGATCCAAATAAATTTATTAAAGATGTTAATAAAATTTTATCAGATGATGGTATTTTTTTATTAGAATTTGCAGATCTTGCTTCAATAATTAAATATAAGATGTTTGATACTATCTGCCATGAACATCTTGAATATTATAGTACGAAAGTAATTGATAATTTATGTAAAAAAAATAATTTAAGAATTTTTGATATTAAAACCAACGATATCAATGGTGGTAGTAAACAATATTTAATTTGTCATCAGAGAGCAAAATACGTTACTAATTTAAAAAAAATATCTCGAATTTTAGACTCTGAAAAAAAACTAAAGTTATCTGAAGAAAAAACTTTCAAAGAATTTATAAAAACTATTAATCAATCAAAAGATAAATTAAACAAATTTTTGATTAAAGCTAGTCATCAGGGTAAGATAGTTCATGGATATGGCGCCTCAACAAAAGGGAATGTTTTATTACAGTATTATAAAATAAATAATAAAATGATAAAATATGTAGCTGAGAGAAATAAAAATAAGTATGGACTTTATACACCAGGAACAAAGATAAAAATTATTCCAGAGTCTTTATCGCGTTTATATAAACCAGATTATTATTTGGTTCTGCCATGGCATTTTAAAAAAGAGATTTTAAAAAGAGAAAAAGAGATAAGAAAAAGGGGAACTAAGTTCATTTTTCCCTTACCAAATTTAAAAATTAACTAATATCTTTTAAGTCGTTTTCCATCATCTCTGCAACTAATTGTTTAAAGTTAGTTGACGGTTTCCATTTTAATTCTCTCTTTGCTTTAGACGGATCTCCCCTCAATTCAAAAACTTCGGTTGGTCTAAAATATCTAGGGTCAACTTTTACATATACTTGACCTGATTTTTTATCGTAACCAACTTCTTTTAACCCTTTTCCACGCCATGAAATTTTAATACCAATATACTTAAAGGACTCTTCGACAAAATTTTTAACTGTATAACTTTTTCCAGTTGCAATTACATAGTCCGAAGGTTTTTTTGCCTTTAGCATAAGCCACATACTTTTTACATAGTCTTTTGCAGATCCCCAATCTCTTTTCGCATTTAAATTTCCAAGGGTAAAAAACTTTCTTTTTTTATGGTAAATTTCTGAAATCGCTCTTGTAATTTTTCTGGAAACAAAAGTCTCTCCTCTTCTAGGTCCTTCATGGTTGAACAATATACCGTTCACTGCAAAAATGTTATAAGCCTCTCTATAATTTACTGTTGTCCAATAAGCATATAATTTTGCAATAGCGTATGGGCTTCTCGGTCTAAAAGGCGTGTTTTCATTTTGAGGAATTGCTGTGTTACCAAAAATTTCAGAAGTAGAAGCTTGGTAAAATTTTGTTTTATTTTGTAATTTCAAAACTCTTATTGCTTCAAGAATTCTTAATGTGCCTAAAGCGTCAGCATTAGCTGAGTATTCCGGAATTTCAAAACTTGTATGAACATGAGATTGTGCTGCTAGATTATATATCTCATCTGGTTGTGTAGACTGAATTATCCTAAGAATATTACTAGAATCTGTTAAATCTCCGTAATAAGGAAAAAATTTTTTTGTTTGTTTGATATCATTGTATATATGATCAATTCTTTTCGTGTTAAAACTAGATGATCTTCTTTTTACTCCTATTATTTTATATCCCTTTTGTATTAAAAAATCGCAAAGATGAGATCCATCTTGTCCAGTAATTCCAGTTATAAGAGCTTTTTTTGTCATTATATTTATGCTGTTAAAATGTTAATAACTTATTTAAATAAAGTAACTTGATACATACTACAAAAAAAAAAATTACAATTACTATTTAAAAAGTTTAGCTACGAGCTTTTTAAACTATTTTATGCTGAAGTAAATAAATTTGAAAAAGTCGAAAATAATAGGAATTCAAAGATAACTGTTTCAAAAATAAATAACGATTATAATTACAAAGTTTTTACAATAGATAATGTCAGAATGTACACAGATACAATAAATGATTGTGCTGTAATTCAAAATAACAAAATATTAATAGGTCCTTCGTATCAAATACGAGACACAAAATTTGAAAAAATAGAAAATAATATTGTATTTACAAAGGGGACTCCAAGACTTAAAAAAAAATTAAAAGGAAAAGTTCTATCTTTATTAACTGGTGGAGCTGGAAACTTTAATTATTGGCATTGGCTTTTTGATGTTTTACCAAGAATAAATATTGTTAAAAATATTTTAAGTATAGATGAAATTGATTATTTTTTATTTCCTAATATAAAAAAAAAATTTCAAAGAGAGACTATTAATTTTTTAAAAATTCCAATTAAAAAATGTTTATCTAGCTTAGAATTTAGGCACATAGAATGTGATCAACTAATTACAACAGAACATCCTTATGTGATAAAAAATAATGCCACAGAAGAAATACAGAATTTACCCCAATGGATAATTGAGTGGTTGCAATTAAACTTTATGAAAAAAATGCAGCTTGATGATCCTAAATTTCCTAAAAAAATTTATATAGATAGAACTGATGCCAGTCCCAATGTTATCCAAAGAAGAAAAATAATGAATAACAGCGAAGTTAAAAAGATTGCTTCTTCTAATGGATACAAGATATTAAATTTATCAGATCATTCTTTTCAGGATCAGATTAAATACTTTTATAACGCAGATAAAGTTACTGGTTTACATGGAGCTGGTTTTGCTAATGTAATTTTTAGCAAACCTGGAACGTCTTTTTTAGAACTCAAACCGCATACGGCGGGAAAAGCATGTGAAAATTTAGCAAAAAAATGTGAATTAAATTATGATTGTATTTCGGTAATACCAAAAAAAAATAACGAAAATAATCAAATGGGTAATATTACGATTAATATTAATGAATTGGAAAAAAAATTATGATTTATTTACCTATTTACAAATTTAAAATAAAAAAATGAAAAAAATGTTTAAAAAATATATTTTAAAATATTTCAATAATAAAAAATATCTAGATTTCAAATCATCTCAAAAAATAGAGGAAAGTAGAAAAATATTTAAAAATAATTTTGAAAATACTATTAATAAAATTCATACTACAATAAAAGAAAAAAAAAAATTGAATTTTTTACACTCTGGTAATTTAGGAGATTTAATTTATTGCCTTCCTGTAATAAAAGAACTCTCAAAAACACATGGGTGTAATTTATTTATAAAAACTAACGAAATAATACCAGTAGAATATTTTAAACATCCCGCAAAAGGTTTTTACATTGACGACAGAATGTTAAATTTATTTTTACCTTTGATGAAAGAACAAAAATATTTTAATGAGGTTGATAAGTTTCAAGGGCAAGAAATTGATGTCGATTTTAATTTATTTAGAATTCTTCCTGTTAATATATGTTTTAACTCTCCAAGATGGTACTTTCAAATCACAGGAATCCAAGTCGATTTAAGTGTTCCTTACATGGAGGTGGATGATCATGAGAGTATAAAAGATAAAATAGTTATCCATAGAACATTTAGACACCGTAATCAGTTTATTAATTATAAATTCTTGAGAAATTATGATGATTTAATTTTTATCGGCACAAAGGACGAATATGAAGATTTAAAAAAAGATGTTCCAAATTTAGAATTTTGTGAGTGTAAAAATTTCTTAGAAATGGCAAGAATAATAAAGTCCTCAAGATTTTTTATTGGCAATCAATCAATTGCCTATCCAATGGCTGAGGCGCTTAAAGTACCAAGACTATTAGAAGCTGAGCCTTTGTTTCCTGTTGTTCAACCTGTTGGAAAGAAAGCATTCGATTTTTACTATCAACCGCATTTTGAAAAATTTGTAGAAATTTTAAGCAAGAAATAAAATGCAAAAAATTGCTTTAATTACAGGTATAACCGGTCAGGATGGCTCTTATTTATCAGAATTATTATTAAAAAAAAATTATAAAGTTCACGGATTTGTAAGACCTAATTACAATAAAAATAATTTAAAATCTAACTGGAGAATAAAAAAATTTAAAAGAAAAATCTTTTTATATAAAGTTCATATTCTTGATGAAGAGAAAATAAAGAGGTTAATACTAAAAATTAGACCAGACGAAATATACCATTTAGCTGCGCAAAGTTATGTTGATTATTTTAAAAAAGTAAAAAAAAACAATACTTTTGACATAAATTTTAGATTTACAAAAACAATTCTTCAAGTAATAAAAAAAAACAATATTCATACAAGATTCTTTTTTGCTGGATCATCTGAAATGTATTCAAATAAAATTAAATCAAAAATAAATGAGAATTGTCGGTTCTCACCGTCATCAAATTATGGATTAGCAAAACTAAAAAGCTATAAACTTTTAAAAACTTTAAGAAAAAAATATGGCATACATGCCTCAATGGGAATTTTATTTAATCATGAATCTCCAAGAAAAGACACATCATTTGTATTGAGAAAGATATCTAGTTCAGTTGCACAGATTAAGTACGGTTTTAAAAAGAAAATAAAATTGGGTGATATTAAATCTAAAAGAGATTGGGGGCACGCAAAAGATTTTGTAAAAGCGATGTGGCTAATTTGTCAACAAAAAAAACCTGATGATTTTATAATTGGTACTGGAAAAATACATAGTGTCGAACAGTTTGCAAAATTAGCTTTTAATCATGTAAAATTAGATTATAAAAAATACATAGAGATTGACAAAACTCTCATAAGAAAAGGAGATAGTAGACCAAGAGTTGCTAATATAACCAAAATTAAGAAAAAGTTAAAATGGAAACCAAACATTACTTTCAATAATTTAGTAAAAGACATGGTTGATAGTGATTTAAAAAGATATATTAAAAGATATTAATTATGAATTCTATTGAGAAAAAGTTTTTACAAAAATTAATCGATAAAAACAAGAATGAGTTTTATAGCGACAGGGAGTATCCTTTAATAGACAATCCATTCGAAACGAGTGATTTAATGTCAGGTATTAGTGTTTTACTGAAAGGTAAAATTACTATGTCAAAAATTACAAATAATTTTGAAAAAAAATTTGCTAAATATGTAGGTTCAAAATATGCTTTGATGGTTAACTCTGGTTCTTCTGCAAATTTACTAGCTTTTTTTACTCTAATAAATCCAAAAAATAAGATTAAGCTTCAAAAGAACGATGAATGTTTAATACCCTCACTATGCTGGTCAACTTCACTGTGGCCAATAATTCAAGCTGGATTAAAACCGAAATTTGTAGATGTTGATGTAGAAACATTAAATATAAATTTAGAGGATTTAAAAAAAAAAATTAATAAAAAAACAAAAGCTTTGTTAGCAGTACATATTTTAGGTAATTCGTCAAATATGCAAGAATTGTTAAATATTTGTGAAAAAAATAAAATTATTTTAGTTGAAGATACTTGTGAGTCTCTAGGGTCAAAATTTAAACAAAGATCATTAGGTACTTTTGGTAGGTTTGGCACTTACTCTTTTTACCCTTCACACCAAATAACATCAGGTGAAGGAGGAATGATTGTTTGCAACAAAAGAGAAGATTACGAAATCTTACATTCATTAAGAGCACATGGTTGGGATAGGGGATTAAATAACAAAAATAACAAAAGTTTTAACTTTATTAATTCAGGTTTTAACTTAAGACCGCTTGATTTGACCGCTGCTATTGGGCTTAGTCAATTAAAAAAACTAGAGAAATTTAAAATTCAAAGAATATATAATAGGAATAAAATAATTTCTCGCTTAAAAAAATCTAAAAATTGGAAAGATCAATTTATTTTTATAGAACCAACAAAGAATTTAAAACCAAGTTGGTTCGGATTACCAATTTTAGTAAATAAAAAATTTATTAAAATTAAAAAAAAATTTTTAAAGAAATTAAATATGGCAAAAATTGAAACTAGGCCAATAATAAGTGGAAATTTTCTAAATCAACCTTGCATAAAATTATATAATCTTAAGAATAAAAATGAAAAATTTTTAGGTTCTCAAGAAATAGAAGATAGAGGTTTTTTTATTGGTCTTCCAACAAAAAAAATATCAAAAGAGAAATTAAATTTTTTGGTTAAAAATTTACTTAAAATTGACGATTTAGGTTAAGAAGTAAATACGCATAATAATAAGTAATATTAATCTCTTTTATTTTTTTTAAAATAAGTATAAAAATCTTGAATGGATGAATTAAAAATTATAGCTTTATTGTTGAGTGCAGGTATTTTATTTAGATTTGCTCTAATTTATACGGGTCAATTATGGGCAAAATCTCACGCTCAAACTATTACTTTCATGGTGCTTCCAATTATTACATACGTAATAACAAATACTATCTCGAACAATATTGCTTTATCTTTGGGGATGATCGGTGCCTTATCGATAGTAAGATTTAGACATCCAGTGAAAAGCCCATTAGAGCTAGTAATTTATTTTGCTTTAATTACAGTTGGTATAGCAACAAGTGTAAGAACTAAATGGGCTATACAATTAATTATCGCTACAGTTCTTATAATAGTAATTGTAAAACTATTTCAAGCTCTCTCAAAAAAATTTGGAAAATCCTTTTACAATATGTCATTTAATGAAGGGGTTTCGACAAATACAATTGAAATCATTGCAAAAAATAAAATTAACGAGGTTGAAGAGAGTGATTTTTTAATTAGTTCATTTAATGATAACTCTGAAAACAAAGTAGTTTATAGATTAAATTTTGAAAATAAAAAAGAATTACATGAATTCAGAAAAAAATTAAAAGAGGAAAAAATAGAACAAATAAATATTATTTATAATTAAGATATGAAAAAATATATTTTCTTTATATTTTTTTTTATTTTTATTAACAATTATGTTTGGGCTAAGCAAAACAAACCCATTAAAAAATTAAATGGTTGTTATTTAAAGATTCATAAAAATTATACTAAAGAAATTGACCTTCTCAAAATAAAACTTATCGAAGTTGACATACACGATTACCGAAAATGGACAGTTAATGGAGTTCGTATACTTACGAATAGGTATAGATATGTGCCAGAAAAATATAAAGAAAGATTTAATTCAACAGTTAGCATTACCTATGAAAATAATGCAAAATGTGTTTTTGATGCTAGAGTAAGACATAGTGGAGATGAAAAAGATCATATAGGCAGAATTAAAAACTCAATTACTCAAAGTTTAGATATTCATTTAAAAAATGGAAATATAAGAGGAATAACTAAATTTAAACTCCTCAGACCAAAAACGCGTGGCATTTTGGAAGATGAAATCCTAATTACAGAAATATTACGAAATTTAAACTATATTGCCCCAAGAACGATCAAAGTTCAGACTAGAGTAAATGAAGTTACAACCGAAATGATTTTTCAAGAAAAGGCTGCCAAAGAAATGCTTGAATTTAACAAAAGAAGAGAAGCCCCGATCTTAGAAGCAGATGAAAGATTTTTTTTCAAAACTGTAAGTAAAATTGAGGATAATCATTTAAGTGGATGGAGTGCAGGAGTAGTTCCATTAATGAATAAAAGTTCAAAGTATATGTTAGCAAAACAGGTAAACTCACATATTTTACAAAAAAGCGATGGACATAAAATAATGTCTTTAAATGCAGTTAATAATCTCAATTTAGTATACTTATATTTTTCTAATAGGTTTCAAGATAAGATAAATAATTTTAATTATTTTGATTACGATTTAGATAACACGCTGATGGGCGCTTTTGATAAGCAAAAAATATCTAATCTTGATATTTATAATATTTTCATGCAATCAATTAATGGTGAGCACGGTTTAGCGGCAAATAATAGAAAGTTTTATTGGAACCCTATTGAGAATTTTTTTGAGCCAATCAATTATGATACAAATTCTAATATTGAAAATACAATTCAAGAAGGCGAAATTAGGTATCCTGTCAGTGAAAATTTCTATAGTTCATTTGAAAGGTTAAGAACAAATTTAAAAAACTTAGATTATTCGGAAATTTTAAAAAATTTAAATTTGTCTGGACTTAATTTTTCTGAAATTGATCTTAAAAAAAAAATTAATAAAATAATTGAAAATCTAAATCAAGTAGAAAGAAATTACCTAGATTTTGCATCAGAGGAAATGATACAACACAATAAAACTAAATCATTTAAAAACATTTTATCAAAATTTCACAAAAATTTAAAAGATAATCACCCCGAGACTTTTTTAATTAAAAATAATATTGATATGGGCAACTTTCAAAAATGTAAAATATTTTTAGAGGAGTGCATAGATATAAAATTTTCACCAGGAGAATTATCAAGTTTATTGGAAGGAGACCTTGAAAAAGAAAATAAATTTGTTCAATATTTAGGAGGGAGATTTGATTATGAAGAGTCAATTAATAAAGGTGCATACAATGTTAAAAAATTTATTGATACAACAATATATTATCAAGATGGAATTGAGATTATTGTTGACGAAACCAATAATTCTCTTGAAATAAGACAAAATCATTATGGAGCTAAGGCATTTTTTTTAAATGGCAAAATTGAAAATGTGAGTATTTATTACGAGGGTAATTCAGATGATAATGAAATTAATAAAGTTAAACCAATTGGTTTTCCAATTAACGAAAAAGGCCTAACAGGTTGCTTATCATTTATAAATCTTAAAGTTAAAGATATTAAAATTACTGCATCTAATTCTTCTTGCGAAGATACTATTAATTTTATTAACACAACTGGAAGCTTAAAAAATATTGAAATTGAAAATTCAATGAGTGATGCTCTGGACGTGGATTTTTCACTTTTAGATATTGATCGGATTAAGATTAAATCTGCTGGTAATGATTGTGTCGACTTTTCTTATGGTAGTTACAAAATACAGTCTCTAATTGCTTCATATTGTGGTGATAAAGCTTTGTCAGTAGGAGAAAAATCAAAATTGTCACTTAATAAAATCATAGCAAGTGACTCGCTGATTGGTATAGCTTCAAAAGATAGTTCAGTTGTAAACTTTGACAAAGCTATTTTTAATTCTTTAGAAATTTGTCTCGAAGCTTACAAAAAAAAGCAAGAATTCGAAGGGGGTATAATAAATTTTTCAGGCATGGAGTGCAATTATAAGAAACAAGATATTCTTCATGATAAAAAATCGCTAATAAGCCAACAATATTAATATTTTTACAATGAGTTTCAGAATTGAAGATAAATTTTTTTTTAGACCAGAAAATATATTGCAGTTTAAAGAATTTTTAACAAAAAAATCTGCAAAAAAATTGCATAAAAACAGAATTATAAAAAGTTTATATTTTGATAACTTAAATTTAGAGATGTACAGAGACTCTGTAGAAGGATCAGTTCCAAGAAAAAAAATTAGAATAAGAAATTACCCTCATTCAGATGATAAAAATTTTTATTTAGAGGTTAAAACTTCATCAATTGAAGGAAGATTTAAAACAAGAAAAATAATTAGTAAAAATGATTTTGAAAATTTTAAAAAAAATGGAATTTTAGATAACACATACGGTACATGTTTGCCAAATTTTTATGTTAGTTATGAGAGAGAATATATAAAAATTAATGACGTAAGAATTTCAATCGATAAAAAAATTTCATATGAAAATTTTTTAACAAATGTGGTATTTACTGACACTAAATCGATTGTAGAACTTAAAACTTCGGTAGAAAAAAATATAGATGATTTAGTAAAAGATTTTCCATTCCAAAAAATACGATTTTCTAAATACTGTTTTGCAGTCGAGAGTCTAAATTAAAATGTTGTTATTTGATAAACACTGATATAATAAACAATTAATGGCGAGGTAGCTCAGTTGGTTAGAGCACAGGACTCATAAGCCTGGGGTCGGCGGTTCGAATCCGCCCCTCGCTACCAATTAAAAATATGAATTTCGTTCACATAGGCGCTGGTGCAGGTGATTTAGATCCTTCTAGTAATTTTAGAGATGGTTTTACAGAATTTGTAAAAAATCAAAAAAATAAGAAAATTAAAATCTATGTAGTTGAAGCAAATCCAAAAAATATAAAAAAATTAAAAGAGACATGGAAAAATTATAAAGATACAAAAATTTTAAATTTAGCTATAGTTCCAAATAATTTTAAAAAAAAACAAATTAAATTATTTTATAGTGAAAATGATGCTCCGCATTATCAATTAATGTCCAGTGAGATTAATCATGTAAAAAGATATTTTCCTCAATCTAAAATAAGATCAATTAATATAAAAGTAATGAAAATTGATTATTTTTTTAAAAGATATTTTAAAAACTCAAAGATTGAATCATTTTCTATCGATATAGAAGGAAAAGACTATAATGTTTTGATGGATATAGATTTTAAAAAATATACTATAAATAATATATCGGTTGAATATTTACATTTGAGCAAATATCAAAAAATTAAATTAATAAAAAAATTAATTTCAAATGGTTATTCGTATAATGGTTTTGGATTAGATCATAACAACATTGATTGGTTATTCACAAAAAAAAAATCTATTTGGAATAATTTTATTTCAAGAATTTTTCCACATGTTCATAGAATACATTATAAAAGATTAAATAAGATATTAAAAAAATTATGAAAAATGCATCAATCTTTTGTTTAACCTTAAATGCAAATCATAAAAATTTAATAGAAGATTTATCATATATACCAGTTATACTAGGAGATAATCAAAGCTATGGTGGATGTTTAAGTGATAAAAATGGATTAAATATTTCAAAAAAAAATCCATACTATGGAGAATATACTTTTCATTATTGGATTTGGAAAAATTACTTAAATGAAATTAAGACAGAGTGGGTTGGTTTTTGTCAATATAGAAAGTTTTTTTCAGAGATAGAAATTAAAGATGAGAATTTAGATTATGAATACTTTAATAAAATTTTGGTAAAAAATATTGATGTAAAATATAAGAATTACGACTGCATTCTTGGAAATAAATTTTCAGTTGAAAATTTTAAGCTATCAAAAATATTTAAAAATCATTTTCTCAGTTTTTTAACTCATCCAACTTCTTTTTTTTATAAAAAAAAAAGAAACTTAAGATTTCATTTTGATATATTTCATGGGAAAGGAAATCTTGATCTGGCGATAAATTTATTAGATGAAGAAAATAAAAAAGATTTTAAAAAATTTATGATAGAAAATACTGCTTTTAATCCTCATAATATGTTTATTTGCAAAAAAGAAATTTTAAAAAAATACTATGAAGTGATTTTTCCTTGGCTAGAAAAATGTGAGAGTGTGTTCGGCTTTAACGATTTAAAAGGTTACGGGCTCAAAAGAATATATGGTTTTTTAGCTGAAAGATTTTTATCTTACTGGTTTACTAAATATTATAAAATAAAAGAATTACCTATTATTTTTAAAGATTTGAGTGATTATAAATAATTTTTTCTAGCACAAAATTCATTAAAGGTCATAAGTTTTTTATCCTTTTTTGAAATTTTAAACTTTTTCCTTGGCCAACTTAGTTTTAACTTTTTATCTAATAAATTTATTCCGCTTTCAAATTTTGGTTTATAATAATTAGTAAGCTTATAATAAACGATATTAATTTTTTCATAACTATAGTAGGCATGTGCAAAACCTTCAGGAATATATAGACTTACACAATTTTCATCAGATAAAACTATTTTAAAAATCTTACCAAATGTTTTAGAATTTTTTCTTAGATCAATGACACAATCAAGGATCTTTCCCTTGAGAACGCTCACAAATTTTGCTTGTTGAAATTTATATTGAAAATGAAAACCCCTTAGTGCATTTGCTTTAGATGAAGTGCAATACTCAAATACGAAGTTTTTTTTTAATTTTTTTTTGTTAAATGTTTCTCTTAAACTTCCTCTTTTATCCTTATTATTTTTTTGTTTAATTATTAATAGATCTTTAAATTTTGTTTTAATTATTTTCATTTTTTAAAATTTTATTAACTTTGCGGAGACTCATATTAATTTTAAGAGGCAGTTCACCTTTAGATTTTTTTTTCTTTACACTTTTATTATAATTTTTAGCAAATTTATAAATTGTTTGAGATTTACCCCCAATATTAATTATTCCCTTATAATTAAGGACCTTAAGAAAAATTTTAATAAACTCATCATGAAATATAAAATTACATTTAACATTTGTGAATGCATATTTATGCACAAAGGGTTTTTCAGTCATACATGCTCTTATAATTAAAGAATTTTTGTACATTTGGACTGATGACTCGGCACCAAGTTTAGACCATCCGTAATTGTTCCAAGGTAACAATGGATCATCTTCTTTGTAATTTCCTTTCTTTCCTGGATATAAATAGCTAGTAGATAAATAAATTATTTTAATTTTTTTTTTATTACAAGATTTCACTAAGTTTGAAGTCCCAATTATATTAAGATCAATGCTTAAATTAATATTTTTTTCATGGACCGACATTGGTCTTGATAAACTTGCTAAATGAAGAACTGCATCTGGTTTAAATCTTTTTAAATTTTGTTCAATTGATTCTGATGAAAGGATATTTAGCTGTTTTTTATTTCTAAAAAAAAAATTATACGAACTTTTAGTCTTTTGTAATTCTTTAGCAAACCTTCCTTCACCACCAGTAACAAGAATATTCTTTAACATTTTTTATAGTAATTTCTTTAAATAAGATGAGTACAAACATTTACCATAAAAATTTATTGCATTTTTAACACCATCTTTTTTTATCCATTTATAGTTTAAAGCTATTTCCTCTAAACATGCTATTTTTAGACCTTGACGATTTTCTAAAGCAGAAACAAAAGAGGATGTTTTATAAAAATCATCGACAGAGCCCGTATCAAGCCAAGCCCCACCTCTGCCTAAAAATTCTGCAGTCAATTTATTTTTTTTTCTATACTTATTTAACAAATCAACGATTTCTAGTTCATTTCTTTTTGAAGGTTTTAATGTTTTACTTAATTTTACAACTTCATTGTCAAAAAAATATAAGCCCGTTATAGCCAAATTAGATTTTGATTTTTTAGGTTTTTCTTTAATTGATAAAATTTTATTATTATTTTTGATTACTGCTACACCATAAAGCTCTGGTTTATTCACTGGATGTAACAGGATTTTGCATCCTGAATTTAATTTAATACAATTTTTTAATTTTGAGGTTAGGCTCTGGCCATAAAAAAAATTATCACCAAGTATTAAAGCAACTTTATCTTTGCCTATAAATTTCTCTCCTAAGATAAACGCTTCAGGAAGACCTCTTGGCGATGACTGTTCAACGTAATTGATATTAACACCAAACCTATCACCATTTGAAAGTATTTTTTTAAATTGATTAATTTGACCTTTATTAACTACAATTAAAATATTTTTTATACCAGCTAGCATAAGAATTGATAGTGGATAAAAAATTAACGGCTTATCATAAATTGGTAGTAATTGTTTGTTGACAGCTTTTGTAAGAGGACTCATCCTAGTTCCTAATCCACCAGCAAGTATAATTCCTTTTTTAATCATTTTTTAACCCAAGTCTCTTAAAAAAACTTTTTTTTGAAAAATATGTAAAAAAATTATTATTGTTTAGATACCAATCAAAAGTCTCTTCCAACCCTCTTTGAAAATTTTTTTTAGGTCTCCATTTGATCTCTTTTCTGATTTTTCTACTGTTTAGCGCATAACGAAAGTCATGACCAGGCCTATCTTTTACAAATTTTATTTTCACTTTTTTTCCAATTTTAAATTTTTTATTTTTAGTTATTTTTAATAAAAGTTTGGTTAAATTAAGATTTGTAATATTTTTATTAGTTCCAATATTGTAGCTTTCACCAATTTTCCCTTTTTTGAAAATTGAAAGTAGGCCTTCACAGTGATCATCTACATAAATCCACTCTCTTGAATTTTTACCATTTCCATAAAGTGGTAAGTATTTATTTTTAATAATGTTAAAAATTAATGTTGGAATTAGCTTTTCGGGAAATTGACCAGGTCCAAAATTATTACAGCAGTTAGAAATTACTGCATTAACATTATAAGTACGAACATATGATTTAATTAAATGATCAGAACTTGCTTTCGTTGCAGAATAGGGAGAACTTGGATTGTAGGGACTTTTTTCACTAGATCTTAAATTTTTTTTTATATCTCCATAAACTTCATCAGTAGAAATATGAACTAGTTTTATATTTTTATTAAATTTTTTTTTATATTTTCTTATTTGTTCTAAAATATTAAACGTACCAAGTATATTGGTGTTTATAAAATCTTTAGGAGCATCAATAGATCTATCAACGTGTGTTTCTGCGGCAAGATTAAAAATTCCTATTGGTTTATACTTTGAAAAAATTTTTAAAATTTTTTTGCTATTTATATCAAGTTTATAAAATTTATAATTTTTATTTCTTAAATTTCTTAGTATAAATGAACCATTATAATATTTATTATTATCTATATTTATAACATAATATTTTTTTTTAAGAAGAAACCTTACCAAGTTACTTCCAATAAAGCCATTTCCCCCAGTAACAATTATTTTTTTCATTATAAAATTTAATTTTGAGCGTAATTTATTATATTGTATTAAGGCAGAAGTTTATTTAAATCAATAATTTAAAAGTATGAGTTACAATAAAATTACAGTAGTTATTAATACTTTTCATAGTGAAGACAAGATTGATAGGTGCTTAAATTCAATTAATCCAAAAATTAAAATTCTAGTTATTGAAAATTCAAATAATTCAAATTTTAAACTCAATTTAGAAAAAAAATATTCCAATGTGACCTGCTATCTTACTGGAGAGAATCTAGGATATGCAAAAGGCAATAATCTAGGTCTTTCCAAAGTAACAACTGAATATGCTTTAATTTTAAATCCAGATGCATATTTAGATAATGATACTTTAAATAATTTAATAAATTCAGCCAAAAATTTAAATAATTTTGCAATAATAGGTCCTGCAAAGCAGAATGAATATTCTAATAAAAATTTTGATGAAACAAAACCTGATATTTTTGAGGTCGATCACGTAAAAGGATTTGCAATGTTTTTAAATATGAAAGAGTTTAATGATATTGGTTTTTTTGATGAAAATATTTTTATCTATCTAGAAGAAATAGATTTATGCAAAAGACTTAA
>MDTD01036520.1_pt1 | contig 17122 bp, 21 predicted proteins | sample 811221 | NCBI WGS metagenome assembly MDTD01 (sample SAMN05326646, study PRJNA326480) | marine metagenome | isolation source: seawater | place: Pacific Ocean: South West | collected 2011 | reverse complement strand
AGGATAAGTTCTACAGAGAGTCAAGAATAGAGATAAAAAATCAAGACTTTGTTAGCCCTCCAAGCATTATGCAAGAAAGAATTAGAGACGAATATCTTCAAGGGCAACAAGCGAAAAATACATACACAAAAAGAGTACTGAAAGAGTTCAACATGGATAAACCTCTGGACGGCATAACAAGCAGTGAATTCGGGGTTAAAAGATACATTAATAATGAGCCAAGAAATAGGCATATTGGCCTCGATATAGCCAATAAAGAGGGAACGCCAATTACTGCTCCTTTGGATGGAAAAATTATTCTTTCAGACAATTTCTTTTATAAGGGTAATGTAATTTATATTGATCACGGTGGTGGTCTTGTGACCAGTTATTCCCATTTAAGTTACAAAGAAGCTAAATTAAATCAACGGATATCCAAAGGTGATATTCTGGGTTACGTAGGTAGTACAGGCAGAGTTACAGGGCCACACTTACATTGGGAAGTTTATTACCTTGGTATACCTATAAATCCTGAAATATTCCTAGATCCTTAGTCCTGTGTGTCTATATAAGATTCAAGACTCTTTTGTGTCTGGGGTCCAATTAATGTGTGAACTAGATTACCTTGCGGATTAATAATATAAGTTGCAGGTAAGCTCGGTGGCGCCTCCCATCCAAATAAATTTCCTGGATCAGTTAATATGCTAGGTACATTGACCCCAAACCGAGTAATCTGATCTTGCAATTCTTCCCCTTCTAACCGGTCAAAGTTATAGGTCAATACTAGTGCTTTTTGTTTATTATCATTATAAAAGCTCTCTAGTTCAGGCATTTCTTTGATACAAGGAGGGCACCAATCAGCCCAATAGTTCACGATTAACCATTTGCCTAAGAAATCTTCTAACTTTCCAGAATCGCCACTTACAAGTCTGTAATCTGGTTCCGAACAGGCACTCAAAATAAAGAAAAGATTTATAATAAAAAAAATTTTTGTCTTGTAGTATATGTTTGTCATTAATTAAATTTTAAAATATGAATAATTTTACCATCTACCATAATCCTAGGTGTAGTAAATCTAGACAAACACTGGAACTCATGAAAGTGAATGGAATAGAACCAGAAGTTGTCTTATACCTTGAAAATCATCTCTCTACAGAAGAATTAACTCAAATTTTAACTTGTCTAAGCATGGAACCTAGAGAACTTCTCAGAAAAAATGAAGATGAATACAAAGAACTTAATTTAAAAAACACCGATCTAAATGATACTGAGATTCTGAGTATTATGGAAAATAATCCTAGACTTATTGAAAGGCCAATTGTTGTATCAGGCGGTAAAGCTATAATAGGTAGACCTCCAGAGAATGTGCTTAAATTAATAGAACAATAAAACCATGGAACAAAAAACCTTTTTAGAGAAACTAAAGAAGAACCCATTCTTTTGGATATTTTCTGGAAGGTTATTTTTTTTGTCGTTGAATATTCTTTTCACAGTCTTAGTTTTACTAGCATTTATTTCCTTCTTAAGTTCATTCTTTATTGATGAATTCGAGGATCCATCAAATAAAGCCCTAGTAATAAATCCTATGGGACCAATAGTTGAGCAAGTTGCAGGATCAAATGATCCTTTAGCAAACATTAGTGGTAATTCGCCTAGGGAGCTATATGTAGGAGACCTTCTTGAAGTTCTTGAAACAGCCGCTACTGATGATAGAGTCCAAAATATTCTTCTAAGCCTGGATAACATCAACGGAACAGGTCAAGCAGTTTTGTATGACGTAGGAATTGCACTCCAGAAACTACAGGATGCAGGCAAAAATATAGTAGCCGTGGGAGATTCCTACTCAAGAAGTGGTTACTATTTGGCTTCATTTGCTGATGAAATCATTTTAAATCCATACGGAGCAATAGTTTTAGATGGATTTGGAAGAAATAGACTATTTTTTAAGAATTTCTTAGACAATATCAAAGTCGACTTTAATATCTTTAGAGTCGGAACTTATAAATCTGCTGTTGAACCTTATTTAGGAAATGAAATGTCTAATGAAGCCAAAGAAGCGAATTTAGGTTTTCTAAATATTCTTTGGGATTCTTACAAAGAAGTAATTGCAAAAAATAGGAATTTATCAAAGGATGAAATTCAATACCTAGTAGATAACGCTGATGAAATTCTTGCAGGCTCTCAAAATTCTATTGCAGAAGCGATCTTGAATTATGGTTTAGTTGATAAGCTCTTACCGAGGACTAAGACAAGAACCTATTTGAAAGACATATTCGGTGAATCAGAGGATAAGAATAGTTTTGCCCGCATTTCAGGTTATCAGTACTTACGACTTATTCAGTCCGAAAAAGAAAAAAATTACTTTGAAAATAAGATTGCCGTAATAGTTGCCAGAGGAACTATTGTAGATGGGGTTCAGCCTCCAGGAATGATTGGCGGTGACTCTACTGCAAGATTGATAAGGGAAGCTCATGAGAATGATAAAGTAAGAGCTATTGTTTTGAGAGTAGATTCAGGTGGAGGTGGTGTCTTTGCATCAGAACAAATTAGGCAAGAACTATTAGCAGCAAAAGAAAAAGGTTTAAAAATAATAGCTTCTATGGGAAATGTCGCAGCCTCGGGTGGGTATTGGATATCAGCTAATGCGCACGAAATTTGGGCATCCCACAATACAATCACCGGTTCAATTGGAATTTTTGGCATACTACCGACTTTTGATAGAGCACTTCAAGAAATTGGAATAAATAGTGATGGAGTGAAAACTTCAAAACTTAATTTATCAGGCGATAGTACCAAGCCGATAGACCCAGGCTTATCAAAGATAATACAGAGTGAAATTGAATTTGGGTATAAAAGATTTATAAGTTTAGTAAGTGAAGCACGGGGTATTCCAGTCGAAGAAGTTGATAAAATTGCTCAAGGCAGAGTCTGGGCAGGTTCGAAAGCCCTTGATCTTGGCTTAATTGACAACATTGGCAATCTCAAGATGGCAACGGATAGAGCAGCTGAACTTGCAGGAATTGAAGAGTTTTCATTGTACTACCCTGAACAACAAGTGAATTGGAGGGAACAATTACTTAAGAGATTCTCTGGTTACGTTGGATGGTCCATCCCGGCCTATATTAGAAATAACTTTTTATTTCGAGAGGCTGTCAATCTGCTGCAAGGTGTAGATAGATTTAATGACCCAAGAGGAGTCTATATTATTTGTGAAAACTGTCAGATCTAGTTTTCAATAACTCTCTAATCAAGAAAGGAGTTACCTTTTTCTTTTTCTTTAGAGAAAAATTATCAATTTCTTCAATTAATCCTAGCAAATCAGTAAGGCTACGAGATGTATTATTAATAATAAACTGTATTGTATTTGCATCAAGAAATATGCCCTTCCTTTTTGAAGATTGTATTAAAGCCTCTATCTTTTCTTCTTCAGAAATCTCAGGAATTTCAATCGCTGTGCAATAAGATAATCTAGACCTTAAGTCAGCAAGTTGGATTCGAAGTTCTTTAGATACTACCTTCGAGGTTAAGTAAATCTTAAAACTTCCTTCTAATGCTTCATTTATCAATGAGAATATTGCTAATTCCCATTCCTTTTCTTTTGGTAATAAGTCGATATCTTCAACAATCACAATATCTAAAGACCCAAGGTTCTGAAATACTTCGTAGGAAGAAATCCTCTCGTCTTTTAATGAAATATGAAAAATCTGTTTATTGTCATTTAGAAACCCTCTATTCAATGCGCGGGCAATATAAGATTTACCCACACCTTCTCTGCCCCAAATATAATATAAATTAGAAACTGATTGATTAGAAAGAGTCCCTTTGATTAGCTCTAAGGCACTCTTGTTTGTTTCACAATGGATAAACTTTTCCAGACTAGCGGTATCGTCTAATTGAATATTTAAGCTCAATTGATCAGGAGTTTTATTCATAAAATTTCTTTGAATATAACGCGTCCTTCATTCTTTAAATAAGTATAAAGACTCAAACCTACAAAAAATATAACGCCAGTCATTGCAATCCACGTTAAGTAAATAGGTAATAGATCAAAGGAAGATTCGGCCAAAACAATTATAAAAAGAGCAATGGTCCATCCTGTATAGTGTTTGCCCCATCTATTAGGAAGTGCTTGTCTGTTTTCAAATAAGAGTAGATGCAGCATTGCACCTATCAAGATAATTCCATCTCTAGAAAGCATTAGATAAACAAACCAGATAGGTAATTTCTCTGAAAACGCAAACGCTAATAGCGTTGCAAGTATTAGGCATTTATCGGCTAAGGGATCTGCAAACTGACCAAACTCACTTGTCCAATTGTACTTTCGAGCTAAAAATCCATCCAATCCATCAGAGAGGCCTGCAAATACAAAAAGTATCAAAGCTAATAAATCATTGCCTTGATAAATAAAAAAACTAATTGGAACAACAAGAGCAAATCTCATTACAGTAATTAAATTCGGAATAAGAGAGAGCATATAATTATGAATTAATGTATTTGAAGGAAATTATATCCTCTCTTTGCATGATAATTTCGAAACTGGTGTTTTTTTCTAACAAATCCAGGAAATCTTCCTTTTGTCCATAATGTGAGATGGAGACTATAACTTGATCATCTTCAATTTCATTAATTATGGCATCGTAGACAAGAACTTGTGTATTAATATTTCTAACTAAATCTTCTAACTTAGAAAAATTAGAAATACCAGATATTTTGATTTTTGTTATATTCTTCAGGCTTTGATCTACTACGAGTGATTGCTCTAAATTTATAATATCTAGTAACTCATTATATGTTTGTTCTAGAGGTCTTTGTCCTTTACTTTCTGAAGACTGACAAATTGGTGCATCCAACGAAATACCGAAAGAATCTTTTGTAAAACAAAGTATCCAAGATGAAGCTAGATATCTCCTATTCAGCTTATTCATGAATCTATTCGCAGAAAGCGAATTGAGGGACTCGAAATAATTAATGTCTTTTAAATCCATCAATGGATAAGTAACTTTTGAATTTCTTGCACTTGAGAGATCTTTTAAAGACTTTTCAAGAGAATCACAAATAATCTTCTCTTCAGAATTATAAAGATAGCTAGGATCTTCTTTACAAGGTAAAAAAGTAAGGATAATAGGATTTTTGGATACCCATAGTGGCAGAGAATTCTCAGAAAAAAATAGCCTAAGTGAGCTTCCCTCAAAAGAAAATATCGAAATTAATCCATCTTCAGTTAATTCTAATTTATATTGGCTTATGAAAGTTTCAGGATTATTTAGAGCTTTCTTTACAGGTAATTTATTTAAAATTGTTGAATTTCCACTCAAGCTTATTAGAAGTGAAGACAAAGCACTCTTCATTCCTTTTTTTACTGAATTTTGATCTGTGCCCTCTATACCTATCTCTACTTCATACTGATTCTTTAAACTAAAAATCTCCTCACTATTTAGCATGATAGTGTTAAGCAAAGCTAAGATTAAGATGGCTATTTTGATGATCGTGTTCAATTAAAACAGAAGTATTTAGTTAACATTGTTAAAATAAGGCAAAAATGTACTTAAGTCGATGACTACTGAAGATAAAAAGAATCCAAATACATTGAACTATAAAAAAGCAGGAGTTGATGTTGAAGCAGGATATGAGTTAGTTAATCAAATTAAACCTATCGTAAAAAAAACTTTTAGGCCTGAAATAATATCAGGTTTAGGGTCGTTCTCTGCCTTAAGCCGTATCCCCAATCATATAAAAAATCCTATCTTGGTGACCTGTACTGATGGAGTAGGAACGAAAATAGAGATAGCGCGTGAACTAAATAATTATGACACTATAGGTATTGATTTAGTGGCTATGAGTGTAAATGATCTGATCGTGTGTGGAGCAGAACCATTAGCTTTTCTCGACTACTACGTAACTGACAAACTAAAAGTACAAACAGCTAAAAGAGTTATCGAAGGGATAGCTAAAGGGTGCGAGATTTCAAATTGCTCCTTGGTAGGCGGTGAGACAGCTGAGCATCCCGGAAGCTTTCCAGATGATAGTTTTGATCTAGCAGGCTTTTGTTTAGGTGTGGTTGATGAAAAGGAGATTATAGGCGTAGAAGGACCAAAAAATAATGACGTGCTTATTGGAATAGAATCTTCAGGATTTCATTCAAATGGTTTCTCTCTCATCAGGAAAGTTATAGAAGAATTTAATCTCGATTTGCAAATGAGCATGTTGGAATCTAAATTAGGAAGCGTTCTTCTTAAGCCAACTAAAATTTATGTGCCCGAGATTCTTTCTCTAAAAAAATCTGTAAAGATCAATGCCATGTCACATATTACAGGTGGTGGGTTTATCGAAAATATTCCAAGAATGCTTAACAGTAATCAAAAAGCCATAATCAAACATGATTTTGATGATTGGCCTGCAGGGATGTATTTTAATTGGATAAGTGAAAAAGGAAACATAAGCAAAGAACATCTACTCCAAACATTTAATTGCGGAGTAGGATTTGTTCTAGCTGTAAGCGAGGATGATGAAGAAAATGTTCTTGGGGCGCTTAATCAATCTCTTTTTGCAAAGCCATTGGGCTATGTTAAAGAAAAAAATGAAACAGAAGGATCTATAGAATTTATCTAAATCTTATGCAGATTTTCAAAATAGCTGTTCTTATTTCAGGGAATGGATCAAATTTACAAGCAATTATTGATAACCTTAAAAACCAGGAAGGTATAGGAATCTGCTCTGTAATCTCTAATAAAAAAGATGCATATGGTCTTACTAGGGCTATTGAAGCAGGGATAGATACCTACGTAATTAATCATGAAGACTATTCTTCTAGAGAAGCTTTTGAAGAAGAGCTGATTAAGGTATTAAGAAAACAATCTCCTGATTTAATTGTTTTGGCAGGTTTTATGAGAATCTTAAGTAAAGTATTTGTATCTGAATACTACGGTAAACTAATAAATATCCATCCTTCTTTATTGCCAAAATATAAAGGCATGAATACTCATCAAAGAGTCATTGAAGCGGGTGAAGAGTTACATGGGGTAACTGTACATTACGTGGATAACAGTTTAGATGGAGGGCCAATATGTGCTCAATCAAGTCTTACGATCAATACAAAAGATAAAAAAGAGCTCGAAAATCAAATACATGAACTAGAATATAAACTTTATCCTGAAGTAATTAGAGAGATAGCTGCAGGCAAAATACGTTTATCCGGTGGAGAGGTATATAGAGAATAAAGTATGTATAAATTGAAATTAATGACTTTGCTACTTTTAGCCTCATTAACTGTTTCTTCTTTTGAACCAATTAAACCTTCAAGGGCGAAACTTCAAAGTAATGTTGGAGATATGGTGGTTGAAATGAAACTACGTGAAGATGGTTCCTGGAAACTTACATCGGTATTGGATGGAGGTTCTATAGTTAAAAGAGAAGAATCTGAAGTCTTCGAGCTGATTGATAACAAAATAAAACCAATCAACTATAGATATAATCAAAGAATACTTTTTAGGCGTTATAAGGCTTCTGCAGACTTTGATTGGAATACCAAAAAGGTATCATTTAGAGAGGATAAGGATAAAGGTGTATTAGACTTGTACGAAAATATACTCGGCCCTAGCTCAGCTTCTTTGCAACTGCGTCTAGATTTTAGAAAACTCGGGGAGGGAAATATTCCTGATCAGCTCTCTTATGATGTTTATTGGAAAGGAACAATAAAGAAAAGATCTTATGATGTTTCTAAAAATAAAGAATCTGTTGAAACACCTTTAGGTGTATTTGAAGCCTATAAAGTATCTAGGAATTTTGATGAAACAAGCGAACGGTCTCAAATATTTTGGCTTGCTCCAAGTTTAGATTTTTCTGTAATCAGGATCTACGATAAGAATGATCGCGAGATTGAAATAAAAATAAAAGAATTTGAAGAAACGGATTAAGCTTTAGGGAGAGTCACACCAGTTTGACCTTGATACTTACCGCCTCTATCTTTATAACTCACTTCACACTCCTCATCTGACTCCAAAAACAGCATTTGAGCGACACCTTCATTGGCGTAAATCTTAGCTGGAAGGCTCGTGGTGTTTGAAAACTCTAAGGTGACATGTCCTTCCCATTCAGGTTCAAGTGGAGTGACATTCACAATAATTCCACATCTTGCATATGTTGACTTACCTAGACATATTGTCAAAACATTTCTAGGAATTCTAAAATATTCAATTGTGCTAGCGAGAGCAAATGAGTTTGGAGGAATAACACACACATCGCTTTTAACATCCACAAAACTATTCTCATCAAAACTTTTAGGATCAACAGTAGCTGAATGAATATTAGTGAATACTTTAAACTCACTTGAGCACCTCACATCGTATCCATAGGAGGAAGTCCCATATGATATTAATCTTTGATTATCTTTACCTTTTCTCACTTGCCTATCCTCAAAAGGTTCAATCATCTTATGTTTTAATGACATTTCTTTAATCCACTTATCTGACTTTATGCTCATGAGTTCATTTCAATTGTTAGTTCGATACATGATAAAGCTGTAATAAACCTTTTCAATAATAATTATTGAGCTCCTAGATGATTAGGCCTTAAAAATTTTGATAAAACGTAACCTGTGAAGAGCCAGTTTAAAGACTCCCCAGTAACAATAATAACGCTCCAGAGCCAATATGAAGAGGTCCAAAATAAATTGATTTCATTATAAAAAGAAAAGGCAGTACCCAAAATAAAAATAAATAAAACTCTCTTTTTGGGTTTATCGAGGAGAGGCATTACTCGGAACATTATCCAGGCTAGTAACGCAATTACTAGGAGTTTTAAAAAGAAGCTTGATAGATAGTCAATTGAAGATATATCTACATAAATTTCTGGTGCATAGGATAATAAAAAAGAATTATTAACGATCTGAAATCCAAATAAGCCCAATAAAAAATTTATTAAGGTAGCTGTGACTATGCCCAAAAAAATTCTCATGTATCTAATGGTTTGAGATTTTGTCTACCACTAAAAGCATGCATGATTGTCCCCCTGTCAACATACTCTAATTCTCCACCCAAGGGCACCCCTCTTGCTAATTTAGTAACTTTAAGCGAATCAATATCTTTTATATTATCGTATATAAAGTGCGAAGTAGTTTCACCTTCTAAAGTTGAATTCGTGGCAAGTATAATCTCACCTATACCTTCAGATTTAGCTCTAAGGAATAATTTCTCTAAGCCTAGTTCTTCAGGGCCAATGTCATCGATTGGAGATAAATGTCCATGCAAAATAAAGTAGGTACCATTAAATTCATTGCTCTGCTCTATGGCAAAAACATCTGAAACGGATTCAACTACACAAATTTGACTCTTATTTCTCTTCTCATTGGTGCATATTTGACATAGATCAGTTTCTGTAAATATTCTGCAACTAGAACATTTATCAACGCTTTCTAGGGCTTTAGATAAGGTTTCAGCAAGAATCAAACCAGAATTTTTATTTCTTTCTAAGAGGTGAAGCGTCATCCTTTGTGCAGATTTTGGACCAACCCCAGGTAAGCATTGAAAGGCTTCAATTAAACTGTCAACTAAAGGACTCACCCTACTCATTTTCTTGGCTCTATAGAGGACTCAATCACCTTTGCTCCAAAGGCTTCGACTAAGCTTTGCACGGTAGGATCTTTTTCGATTTCTCTCTGTGCATCTTCAAATTCTTTTCTTTTTTCTTGTTCTTTAATTTTGTTTGGAGAGTCTTCTGAATTAACCCCACTTTCAAAAAATAAATTGCAATCAATGTCAATAAATTTACTTATAGCATCTTGTAATTCTTTTCTATGCTTGCCATTGAAAATATTTAATTTTTCTTCGGGCATAGAAAGGAAAATGACTGAACCATCAATTTTCAGGAAAGAGCTATGTGAAGCTAATTGTCTAGTTCCAGGATCTAAATCTAACTGATCGAAAATAACCTTCCAATTTTCTTTTGATATTAGAGGTCTTGATGCTGATAATTCTCCTTTAATATTTTCTGTGTCATTTTGGCTAACTACTGGAATAGCTTTATCAACAATAGTTTTTTCCTCACTTGAAACGACTGTTGGTTTTGTTTGTTTTTTTTGCTCTGCCTCTAAAGTGCTAACTTTTTTTTTATCTTCAAGCTCTCTTGGAATAAAGGAAAGCATTCTCAACAATGCCATATCAAAGCCGCTAGCTAAATTAGGAGCTAATTCCATATCTCTTTTTGCTATCAATCCTATTTGATAAATTAGTTGGAGATCTTCTTCAGAGAATAAATCTGCTAACTCTTTGAAATCTTCTTTTCTTATCTCTAAATCATTTAAAGATTCTTCAGATACTTTTGCAAAGGTAAGCAGCTGAATGTTCTCTAAAATCAGATCCATTAACCTAAAGTAGTCTATGCTTTGTTCCCCTATCTCTTTTAGTGCCTCCAGCAAAGATACTGGATCTCTATTACCTATGCATCTCACTAGATTAAAGACATTATTTGCAGGAAGAGTTCCCAGCATTTCAGCAACCTCTTTATCTGTTAAAGGTCCCTTGCAATAGGCTATCGCTTGGTCAGTTATAGTCAAAGCATCTCTTAAGCTGCCCTTACCAGACATCGCTATTTGCTCTAAAGCATTCTCTTCAAATTCTATATTTTCTTCATTGAGAATATAGGTAAGCCTTTCCTTAAGTTGGGCATTAGTTAGATTTTTTAAGTTAAACTGAAGGCATCGTGATAATACTGTAGCGGGTATTTTTTCTGGCAGAGTAGTCGCAAGGATAAAAATAACGTGCTCAGGAGGTTCTTCTAAAGTTTTAAGCAGCATGTTAAAACTTTGGGTAGACAACATATGAACTTCATCTAATAGATAAACCTTGTATCGTGATGCACTTGGCATATACATGACAGTTTCGAGAAGTTGCTTCGTATCATCAACTCCCCTACTAGAAGCAGCATCAATTTCCTGAAAGTCCATGAAGCTACCTTCGGCTATAGATTGGCAGGTGGAGCATTCGTGGCACGGCTTGGAATCTAAGCTTCTTTCACAATTTAAACTTTTGGCTAATATTCTCGCAATCGTTGTTTTACCGACGCCCCTGGTACCACTTAAAACGAAGGCTTGATGTATCTTATTTTGATCCAGACTATTAGATAAGGCCTGAACAACATGCTCCTGTCCAACAACCTCTGAGAAGTCATTTGGTCTCCATTTTCTGGCTAAAACTTGGTAACTCATTTTTTGTTAGTAGTATAGATTATGTAAGCAAAATATTTATCTATTTTCCTCTTCAAGCATTGAAAAAGCTTTGTTTATATCTTGAAACTCAAAACCACGATAATTTAAAAAATTTTTTAGTTTGAGTATGGCCTTCATATCATCTGGTTTCTTGCCATTTATCTTTTTCTCAAGAACAAAGAAAGCACAAGCAGACCAATCAGTATCTGATTGAATTGAATAAAAGATATCTTCTTTAACACCTTTCTGATTAAGTTCATTCTTAATCCTAAGAGGGCCAAAACCTCTATTCTTCCTACTTTGAAAATAACTTTCAGCAAATCTCTCATCACTTATCAAGCCATCCGAAATTAATTTATTTATTTCTTCAGATAACATATCTTTTGACTCTACCCTTGAAGACATCTTTTGGTATATTTCTTTGGCTGAATGTTCTCTTCTAGAAAGAAAGTCCATGATCTTTATTCTTATTGCCTTGGATTCGTCTAGAATTTTCATTTAGATAGAGTATATTCCGTATCTAAAAATTTTGAAGTACTTAAATTAACTAAAATCATCTTATGCAGCTTAACTATCTCAATAAACCATTTTTTGGAAACGGGTCCCTAGAAAATCTTCCTAAAATACTTGAGGATCTAAAACTAAACCATCCTTTAATTTGCACAGATCCTGGTCTTCATGAAATTGGAATGACAGACAAGATAGTGAATCTTATTTCAAATAAAACTTCTGTTTCTTTATATAAAGAAACTCCAGCAAACCCTGACGAAAAGTCCGTCAATGATGCCTTATCGATATACCAATCAGATGGCTGCGATGGAGTTATTGGTTTTGGGGGTGGATCAAGCATGGATTTAGCTAAGGCGGTAGCTTTGATGGCAAATCATGACGGCGATGTAGCCAACTATTCGGTGAATGCAGGAGGCATAAAAAAAATTAAAGAGACAATTCCGGTGATTGCTATTCCAACAACATCAGGAACAGGAAGTGAAGTCTCAGCAGGATCTGTAATTATCATGAATGATGGTAGAAAGTTACTTTTAATAAGTGAATTTCTGAGACCCAAAGCTGCAATATGTGATCCGGAACTTACAATGGGACTACCGCCGATTATTACGGCTGGAGCCGGTATGGATGCTCTTACTCATTGTATTGAAGCTATCTTATCTCCAATAATTGACCCACCTGCTGAGGCTGTAGGACTCGATGGAATTGAAAAAGTGATAAGAGAAGAAAGCCTAATAAGAGCAGTTAAAAATGGACAAGATAAAGTTGCCAGATGGAATATGATGATGGCCTCAACAGAAGGTGCGATGGCTTTCTCTAAAGGTCTTGGTGCCGTTCACTCTATGAGCCATGCAATAGGAGCAGACCAAAACTTAAGGCTCCATCATGGCACATTGAATGCAGTTATTTTACCTACAGTTTTAAGATTCAACAAAGAGCATGTGGGAGATAAATATTCTAGGATAGCCAGAGCAATGGGCAAAGAAGATTCAGCAGATCTGGCAGAAGTAATTGAGGATCTAAATATAAAAATTGGATTGCCAGAAGGCTTAAAAGAAATGGGTGTAACTGAAAAGATGATACCGGAACTGATTGATCATTCCATTGCCGATCCTAGCAATGCCACTACACCCAGGCTTCCGAACAGGAAAGAATGGGAAAAATTATTTTTGGACTCAATGTAGGTTACGAAAGTATAAAAAAATTAAGAAAGTAAAGTATTAAAAAAAATGCCAAGGCTATGGTAATACAGCTCCTAAAAGAAAACTTTCTTCCTGACCATTCAATTCTGTCTTCTCTCTCTGTTTGAGATTTAGAAGCTTTCATTTTCCCAAGATAGAAAAAGACAGCGAAAGAAAGTAAAGCTAAACCACCAAAAAATATGGTGTTAAGATCCATTTAATTACTTCTTAATTTAGCAAGTAGTCTCAGAATTTCTAAATATAACCAAACTAGGGTAACCATTAGTGAAAAGGCTCCAAACCATTCCATATGCTTGGGTAGCCCATTCTCTGAACCTTGTTCAATGAAGTCAAAATCAAGGACCAGATTTAGTGCAGCTATGCCAACTACGAACAAACTAAAGCCTATTCCCATTATGCCGTTAGAGTGTATAAAACCTATACCCTCTCCTCCTCCAAACATGAGCATGCCAATATTTACAATATACAACAGAGCTATGCCTGCAGTGGCACTCACTATCATTAATCGGAAGTTCTCTGTGGGTTTAATGATGCCAGTTTTATAACAAACCAAAAGAGAAGCTAAAGTCCCAAAAGTTAACCCAATAGCCTGTATAGCGATACCAGGAAATTGTGCTTCAAAAAATACGGTTAAGCCTCCAAGAAAAAGTCCCTGCGATGCAGCGTATAGAGGTGCGGTAATACCTGCTGAAGTTGGGCGAAACATAGTAATTAAAGCTAAAACTAAGCCTCCTATAGCTCCAAATCCCATCAAAGCAGGATTAGGCACATTCCAGCTAATGGCTGCTGTAGAGAAGCAAAAGAGAAGTAATAAACCAGTTTTATTTACTGTTCCGTCTAGCGTCATTTTCTGAGCTACTGGAAGATCTCTAAACTGAGCATCTCCTTCAAATTTATCTCCAAATACTGGGTTACCAGATCTTCCGAAAGTATCTAATGCTTGGTGTCTTGACATAATTCTTAAATTCTAAAATAAATTAATTATATTATCTATTCCTAGTATCAAAATAGCCAGTGCAAAAGTCCAAATTAAACATGCTAACAGAGAACTGATTAAAAAAATTCGCTGTTTCATTAAAGATAGACCAGCTATAAAAGGTATAAAAGGTCTTATTGCGGGAATCAGTCTACCCAATAGAATTCCACTCCATCCATACTTGTTGAAAAAGTTCTCTCCTCTAATAAAAACAGCTTCTCTTTTTCTAAAAAAATCAAAGCTTTTTAATTTAGGGCCAAAATATAAACCGGAGTAAAAACTTATCGTATCCCCTACCCATGCACCGATGCCTGCACCAAAACAAATATAAAACAGTTTTATATCAGCCTCACTCAAACCAACAGCAAATAATAATAAAATTACACTTGGCCAGACAGCACCTGAAATGAAAAATGATTCAAGAAAAGCAATTATAAACATAGCAAAACCTGCATATTCAGGATTACTTATGATCCATATTAAAAACTGTTCTGAATTCATATAAGCTAAGATAGTTAATTAAGAAATAGCAAGTTTAAGGTAAATTCATGATAAAGAAATGGAAAAAAAATTCTTCAAAGTATTTGTTAGAAAATAAGATTTTCAAAATGAGGCAAGACAACGTGACTTCACCCAAACTTAAGTCAAATCATGAAGTTTGGGTAATGGAAGTACCAACTTGGGTAAATATTATTCCTATAACTAAAAATGGAGAGGTTGTCTTAGTAAATCAATATAGATTTGGTATGGAAAAATTTTCTCTGGAGATACCGGGTGGGATGGCCGATGGGGATGAAGATCCCAAATTAGCAGCGATAAGGGAATTAAATGAAGAAACTGGTTATGTAGCTAAAGAAGTAATAGAAATAGGCAGAGTTGAATCAAATCCTGCAATTATGTCTAACCATACCTGTACCTACTTAGCCCTAGATTGCGAGCCTTTAAATAATCAAAAACTAGATGGGACAGAAGATATAGACATTATTCTCAAAAATATAAGAGATATTCCTATCTTAATCAAAAATAGAGAAATAGAACACGCATTAGTTATAAGCGCTTTTTATTTTTATAATCTTTATTTATCAAACTGAAATTATTAGTGACAGAATGGGTGAAGATATAAAAGGTAAGATACTGTTCTTTTCTCCTAACGAAGAAGAAGCATCATATTTTACGGATTCTTTAATTTATATTTGTGATCATAATGAATCTGGTTCTCTTGGATTAATATTCAATAGACCCTTAAACCTTAAACTTGAGTATTTATTGCAAGGAATGAAATTTCAAGAGATTACAAAAACAACTGGAAATGTTTTTCTTGGTGGGCCAGTTAGTCCCGGAGCTATCTTCATACTTCATAGTTCTGATAAATCATGGGAAGGTACGATTAAAGTAAGTGAAGAAATTTATATGAGTACTGACTATGAGGCTATAGAAGATATAGCTTGTGGAGAAGCGCCGAATGACTTCATATTAACTCTTGGTTATACAGGCTGGGCACCTGGACAGTTGAACGAAGAAATCTCTGATAACGCATGGATAAGTTTTGACGGTAATAAAGATCTAATATTTAAAATTAGTCCTGAAGACCAAATAAATGAAATATCAAGAATAGTTGGTTATGATATAAGGATGATAAGTCCTGGTTTTGGAAACGCGTGAGATTTAGAAAATTTTTAATACCATCTTTAGTTATAGTTAGTCTGGGCTGTTCTGATGATTTAAAGATCCTTGAAGAGAGAATTAAAATTCAAGCTGAAAAAAACAATACAGAAATATCTGTCGTTGATATAAAAAAAACTGCAATCTATCTAAGCGAATGGGGAAAAGTAGACTTTTACCAAGAAGATATTGATAAGTTTCTTAAGCAAGATGAGTCCAATTTTCCAGAAGATATAGATGTTCTTTTTACTGGCAGTTCAAGTATTAGATTTTGGAAATCTTTAGATGAAGACATGAAACCTCTTAAAGTATTGAATAGAGGTTTTGGAGGTGCTCATATTGCCCACGTTAATTACCATTTTGAAGATGTTGTAAAGCGCTACAACCCTGAAGCTATTGTATTTTTTTGTGGCACCAATGATTTAACTGCACTGAAAACACCTGAAGAAACCATCGATGATTTTAAGATATTTCAACAAAAAGTTAGAGATGTATTCCCAAGTGCACATATATTTGTGATAGGCATAAAACCAACCCCTGCGAGGCTCTATCTAGAAAATGAAGAGATGGAATACAACAAATTTATTAGTGATATGTCTCAGGATGATGAGCTCTTAACTTTCATAGATATTTGGGATGCTATGCTTACGAGTGAAGGGAAACGAATACCAGAACTTTTTGTTGAAGATGGTCTCCATATAAATGCCGAGGGCTACAAAATATGGACTGCTCTTGTTAGAGAGAATCTTAAAAAATTATTTACTCTTTAGGCAACAAACCTAACATCTTGTAACCCATAAAAGCATCAGAGATGCCATTAGATGGTCTCTCTGGAAGTTCATCAATAGGGTAAGCAAGAGGTGTTACATCACTTTGAATCTTTTGACCCACCTTAATTTCTGGTCTATCAACGCTAAAATGGAATTGATCATCTCCTCGAGTAGATCCATCCGCAAAAAAAATTGCCGTATGAACTATCCTGTCAGAATCGGAAAGATTTGGCTTTGCTCTATGAAACGTCAAACCATGATGAAAGGATACATCCCCTGCTTTTAAATTTTGATAACTTATCTCTTCAGATACTAAATTTGAAGTTTCAATAAATTCTTTTTCGTTAACCTTCCCAGAAAATATATTTATAAACTTTTTGTCTTTCATCTTATGGGATCCTGGATAAAACCCTAGCTGACCATTACTTTCATCAACATCACATAATGGTATCCAGGCAGTAATGGTGTTAGTTTCTTTAATAGGCCAATAAGGCTGGTCATGATGAGGATCTGTTTCCCGTCCTCCTGATTCTTTAATTAATGCTTGGTCATGCCATAAACGAATTGCATCTACATTCAATAGCTCAGAAGCAATTTTGCATACTCGTTCGTCAAAAGTTAGTCTTCTAATATCAATGTAATCTTCCCAGAGATTTTGGCATTGAGTAAAAGATTGTTCGTATTCTGTTTTATCCTCAAGACTCCTTTCATCAAACTGTTTTCTCTCTTTGATAGCATCTTTTACAACTTCTCTGTAAAATTCTATTTCAGAAGAATCGAATATGTCTCTTACGACTACAAATCCTTCTTCATTAAACCTTGTTTT
>MDTD01068266.1_pt1 | contig 17125 bp, 17 predicted proteins | sample 811221 | NCBI WGS metagenome assembly MDTD01 (sample SAMN05326646, study PRJNA326480) | marine metagenome | isolation source: seawater | place: Pacific Ocean: South West | collected 2011 | reverse complement strand
GAACTTTCGAAGACCGAAGTCAACGGGTTTACAGCCCGCCCCATTTGACCGCTCTGGAACCCCTCCTAAAATCTAGGGGTTACCCACTAACTTAAAAAGCATTTAACAACAAGCGTTTTTATAAGCATTTATGTAATAATTGCAATAAATCATTTTACCTTAAAATATGCTACAAATTGAGTAAATAGGCTTAAAAATCATGAAAAAAAGTACCTTTTTAATTGTGGGAAAACATGCCGTTTTAGAAGCTTTAAAAAACCCATCAAGAAAAATTGAAAGAGTTTTTTTAACAGAAGACTCACAAAAGAAACTAAATAGAGAAAATCAGAATTTAAATTTATTTAAAAAAATAAACATATTTTATAAATCTAAAAGAGAACTAGATAATATGTGTGGTAGAGACGAAACTGCACATCAGGGCTTAGTTGCAGAAGTTGAGCAAATTGAAGAAATAACAATAAAAGAATTTTTAATTGGAAATGAAAAAAAAAGTATCAATTTTTTAGCTTTAGAGGATGTTACAGACCCAAGAAATATTGGATCAATTATAAGAAGCGCTGTTGCTTTTAACATCGATGGAATTATAGTTAAAGATAGATCATTTCCATCTAAAAGTAAACTTCTATATAAAAGTGCAAGTGGAGGAGTTGAACATTTAAAAATTTTCAAAATAGCAAACTTAAACACCACCTTAAAATTTTTAAAGACAAAAGATTTTTGGGTAAGTGCTTTTGATGCTAATGCTAATAAAAACTTTACAAAACATAATTGGAAAGGTAGAAATATATTATTATTTGGTTCAGAAGGCTTAGGCTTAAAAAATCAAACAATAAAAAATTCAGATTTTATTTTTAAAATCGATATTAATAATAAAATAGAAAGTTTAAACGTATCTAACTCAGTTTCTGTAGTCTGTCATTATATAAATTGTTTAAAAAATGAAAATTAGCAACTTAAACATTTCTTTATATATTTTATTAAGTCTTTCATTATTTATTGATCTATATCTAAACATTGACTTAGCTGGGAGCGGAGGCTTTATAGCTGACTTCAAACATACTTGGCCTTTAGTAGAAAATCCCTTCGCATTTAGCACAAATATAGATATAAAATTTCCCTTACATTATTATATAGCTGCTATTATTTATAAGATTGTTAATGACAAAGAAATATTAAGATTAGTATATTGTTTAATATCAATACCTGTTCCTTATTTATTTTTTTTATGTTTAAAAATAAAATTTAAAAGAATTGACTTAAATAATTTATTCCTTTTTTCTCTAATAATATTTTTGTTACCATCGTTTAGATCTGCGCCTGTTTGGCCTAATACTCAAATTACGGGAATAATTTTTTTCTTAATTTCACTTTTTTATTTTTTAAAATGGGAAAATAAAGGTCAATTTAAAAAATTTAGTAAGGAACTTTTTTTAATTGTTTTATTTATGTCATTAACTGTTTACACTAGACAGTTATATGCAATGATATTTTTTTATTTCATGATAGTTTTTTATCTAAAATTATCTAAAGAAATCTTTTTTAAAACAGTATTTATTGTTGGTGCTTTTGCTCTTCCGGGTATAATTTTTGTGATTTTTTGGCCTAGAATTCTACAAGCAACATTTGAATTTAAAATATATAATAGTTTATTAGTAAATTCTTCAATTATTTCATTTTATCTAATTCCATTCTTTTCTATTTTATATTTTTTCGAAAAAAAGATTATTCAATTTAAAAAAAAAGAATTAGAACTTTTTTTGATAATTATTTTTGTTTTATTTTGCTCAATATTTTTTGATTACAATTATCTTATGGGTGGTGGATATTTTATAAAACTATCAAAAATTCTTTTTGATAATTTATATTTCTTTTATATTACTTCTATTATTGGTTTCTTTTTAATATACATTTTATCATTAGAAAATCGTCTTGATCTTCTTTTAAATATAATACTTTTAACAGTAATAAGTGCATATATTATTTTTATGAAATATTTTGAACCTATGTATATTTTAATTTTATTTTTATTAATGAAAAATAAATTGACAAATATTTTTTTGAAGAAAAGAAAATACATTTACTTTTATCATTTATACTTTACGATTTACTTAATTACAGCAGTAATAAATAGCTACCTTTTGTTGTCAAAAAATATAACCTAAAATATGAAATCAATTTATATAATTTTTAGATTTTTCTTATATCCAATAATTTTTGTTGCAGATTTTTTACAAAATAAATTCACATCTATATTTGTACCAATGAATATGGGTCCTGTTTCGGAAGATAATTATTCATTACTTATTAAAAAAAATATAAATCAAAAATATTTTGTTTTAGATTTTGGATGTGGAGTGGGTTTTTTTTCAAGATTATTTAATCCAAATAAATATTTGGGTGTTGATGTAAACCTCAGTTTTATAAAAAATTCAAAAATTAAAAATCCAAATTATAAATTTAGAGTTTTAAAAAAAAATTATCTAAAAAATTATGAAAAAAAGATTAATTTTATATTTATAAATAACGTCTTGCATCATCTAACAGATAAACAAATAATTAACACTTTTATTTTTTTTAAAAAAAATCTAAAAAAAAAAACGAGATTTTTAATTATTGAGCCGTTATTTCCTAAGACTTTTTTTTCTTTAGAATTTTTTATGAAAGTTTTAGATATTGGTAATAATATAAAGACAAAACAAAATTATTTAAATTTATTGAAAAAAAAACTCAAAATTCAAAAATTTAATGTCAAAAAAGTAAATATTGGATCAGTTTTAATTATTAAAGGATTTATCAAGTAATTTTTTTTAAATAATAATCTTGAAGATTGGGCTCTATTAATTTAATAGATAAATACAAATTGCGCCCTCATAGCTCAATTGGTAGAGCAATTGATTTGTAATCAATAGGTTCGCGGTTCGAGTCCGTGTGAGGGCACCAATTAAATGATATAAATCGTTATTCCTTGATTAGTTTAGATTTTTTATGAATTTTAACTAGTAAATTTTTTTTAAGTTCGTTTCTTTTAATAAATGGTGACAAATCTTCGAGTGGAGGTGAGACTATATTACTTTTCTCATCTATAAAAGTTGATAATTTTGGATGGAAATTCTGTTCCGGGTCCATAAAAATTTCACACAAAAATGATTTCTTTTTTCTAAAATTTTTTTTCATAAACGATTTATAATCACTCCAAGTTTTAATCTTAAAATATTGAAAATTAAAAGCTTTAGCTATAACTTTAAAATTAGGAAAGCTTATTCCTGTTTTTTTGTTAACTGAAGTATATCTTCCTTTAAAAAAATTTTTTTGTGTGTGCTTAATCATAAGGTACCCATCGTTATTAAATATAAACAGTTTTATAGGCAATTTATATTCGTTGATAGTTTGTAGTTCCTGTAAATTCATCATTATTCCTCCATCACAATTTAAACAAATTACATCAGATTTATTTTTTGCGATCGAAGCACCTATGGCGCCTGGTAAACCAAATCCCATTTCTCCTAAACCTTGGGAAGTAATCATTTTTTGTTTACCATTAAATTTCATTATTTGATGACCGCTTAATAAAGCTGTTCCCATATCTGTAACAACACAATCAGTTTTTCGTAATTCCGAAGAGAATTTTTCTAAAAAATTATAGGAATTTATAAAACCTCTTTTATCTTTATGAGCTTTTTTTTCTAAATGAGGAAAATTCTTTAAAGTTTTATCACAATAATCTACCCATCCTGAAATAGACTTAAAGTGCTTTTGATTAATCGAAGTTTTTTCAATTAAAGCTTTGATAAAATTACCTGCGTCCGAATTTATTTTAAGATTAATTTTTTTTTTTAGCTTGTTGGTTTCTTTAATATCAATATCTACAGAGATTATTTTTGCATTTCTAGCAAACTCTTCATGTACATAACCAATCATTGGAATAGACAATCTAGTTCCAATTGAAATAATTAAATCACTACTTTGTAATATCAAATTTGATGCTCTATTTCCGTAAACACCGGGTCTTCCATAATTAAATCTATGATTAGATGGGAGCAAATCTACAGCAGACCAAGATAGAAAGAAAGGTATAGGATATTTTTTTAGTAACTTTGGCATTAACTTTTCGGCTTTTGAAAGTTTTATTCCGTTTCCAAACCAAAAAACTGGTTTTTTTGATTTTTTAATAAGTTTTTCAACTTTTTTTATTACTGATAAATTGAGATTTATTTTTTTTGATTTTTTAGGATTATATTTTTTAAGTTTTGAAAAATTACAACTTGTTCCTTGAATATCTAAAGGAACATCAATCCAAACTGGTCCAGGGCGTTTATCAATTGAAATGTCATAAGCTTTATTTAAATAAAAAAGTGTATCATTTGAATTTTCAATTCTTTTTGAAAATTTTGTTACTTTATTTACCATTAAAGTTGAGTCGAATCCTTGAACTCCCCACATTCTCATCCCCTTGAAGGCCTTGATAGCAGATAATTTTTCTTGACCTGATATGATTATGCCAGGAATAGAGTCTGCCCACGCAGAAATTACGCCGGTAATTCCGTTTGCACTCCCTGCTCCAGCAGTAAGTATACAGGCACATGGTCGACCATTTACTCTATAATAAGCTTGCATTGCCATAGTGGCAGCTTGTTCGTGATGAACATTTATTATTTCTGTGTAACTAAGTTTATTTATTGAGTCAAAAATATGCGAATTAGCAGAACCAATAATTCCAAAAACATGCTTTATTTTTTTGTCTTTTAAAAATTTTGCAATTAAGTCACTGACTTTTACTCTCTTCTTATTGTTATTTGTTTGTATTTCTAATGACATTATTTATTTTTTTTTATACTTAAATTATGTGCAATATTCATTAATAAATCATCTTGTCCCGCAGCTAATTGTTTTTCGCTTGCCAAATCTGATATATCAAAAGGGTCGACTTTATACTTTTCAGCAAATAATTTTATTTTAGGAGAAAATCCTGAAAATAGACCATTTAATCCAGTACTAATACTTATTGGATTGGTAAAAATATCCTTGTATACAATTTTATTTTTTTTTAAGACGCCAACAAAGTTATCAGACATTTTATAAAACTCCCGAATATTAAATTGTTTTGAAATTTTAAGTCTATTTAATAATGCAATTATAACTTCAAGTTGAGTATTCCCAGCACCTGCACCAAAACCTCTTATCGCACAATCTAAAATTTTTCCTCCATATTTTACTGCTTCGATGGAATTTGCAACCGCACATCCTAAGTTATTATGCCCATGAAAACCTGCTCTAACATTTAATTTTTTAAGAGTTGTAAAAATCTTTTTAACATCCTCTGGTAATAAAATACCAGCTGAGTCCATTATTATAAAAGTTTTTACACCAATCTTTTTTAAATTTTTCACGATAGATATATATTTATTATTTGAATATATTTGATGAAACATCATGAATACGCACCACGACTCAACCTTATTTTTTTTGCAATAAAGAAATTGTCGTTCAATAATATCTATATCAGATGAGTTGCACCCAACTCTTATTATATCTGCTCCATTATCAATAGCCTGTTGAACATCATCCAAGGTAGAAAAACCTGGAATACTATGAACACTTAGTTTTGTTTTTTTCAAATTTTTTTTAGCAATCTTAATTGACTCCAAATTAGAAACTTTTGATCTTCCTATAGTAAGGCTAGATGCACCTAAGCCATTACCATGGCCAACCTCTAAAATGTCTATTTTATTTTCCTCTGCAAATTTAGAGTATAAATTGATAACATCCTTGTTTATTTGATGTTTTACAGCATGATTTCCGTCTCTTAAAGTTACATCACTAATAATTATATTTTTCATTTAAAAGTTTTCCTATATACGCTGATGATGATGTTATAATATCTAAATTTCCTGCAAAAGTTGAAAGATAATCACCACTACCCACAACTCTAATGGTGACTCTAAAAAAATTCTCATTATTTTGGTAAAATAATTTTGCGTTATAACCCGGGATATATTTCTTTATTGTCTTATTAATTTTTTTTAAAACTGAGTTAGCAATTTGTATTTTTTTAAGATTTATTTTCTTGCATTCAAAAAAAATTGAGTTCATCATATTTACTGGTGGACTTGATGGATTTAAATTTATAATCACTTTATTTTTATTTATACCTGAAAGTTCTCCGATAGCACGTTGGGTATTGATTATATATTCATTAATATTTTCTCTAGTTGCTTTTCCTGCGCTTTGTGAAGCTATACTTGAAATTACTTCAACATATTGAATATCTTTAATGACTTTTTTCATTTCAATTATTGCAGGAACAGAAGATTGGCCACCACAAGTTATCATATTTATAGACTTTGGTATCGTTGCCTCAGAAAAGTACGGAATAAAATACTTTCCAATTGGCGCTGGGGTCAAATTAACGTAAAAATTTTCTTTTAATTTATTTTTAATTTGAGAGTAAATTTTTTTGCTTGCTTCAGCTGAAGTACAATCAAATATTATATTTTTCCCACTTTCTAGATATCTTATCAAATGTTTAATACCCCCCGAGGAGTAATTAAATTTTCTTTTTTTACAATACTTTGCTCCAACAGAGTTTTTATTTCTATTAAAAATAAAAACTTTTCCAGATAAATTAAGTTTTTTCAACTTTATATAAAGATCTATACCAATCTTACCTGAGCCAATTATTAGATATCGCATAATTTAATTTATTATCTTTTTTGATATTTTATTGTTTAGTCAAAATTAATTCTTTTCTTTTCTATTACTAAGGGCATATTTCTATTGTGATATAAAATATTCATTACATATTCTCCAATAAAACCTAATAAGAAAATCTGGATTGATGCAATCATAAAAAGTCCAATAATTAACGGTGCAATTCCAACATCAAATGAATTCCAATTTAATAATTTTCTAAATAAAAAAACTATTGAAATTAGAAAAGATAATAAACTTGCTATTAAACCTATAAAAGTAATTATTCTAAGAGGCATCTTTGAGTGTTTAATAATTCCAAGAATTCCTAAGTCATATAATGTATAAAAATTATTTTTCGTAATCCCTTTATTTCTTTTAGGTTGATGAAATTGTAATAATTTTATTTCACTTGTAACTTCTGACACCAAACCTCTAAAATAAGGATATGGATCATTGACTTTTCTTAATTCTTCAATAATTTTTCTATCGAACAGGCCTGCTCCTGTAGTATCCATTAATAAAGGGAATTCAGAAATTAAATTTATGAACTTATAATACAATTTTTTTATAAAATGTTTAAACTTGCTTTCTTCTGATGTTAATTTTTGACCCATGACAACTGGATACCCTTTTTCCCATTCTTCTATATATTTTGGAATAAGTTCTACAGGGTCCTGGAAATCAGCACTCATTAAAATCACTGCATCACCACTCGACTGTAGCAAACCATGAATCGGTGATCTAATGTGACCAAAATTACGGCTATTAATTATTACTTTTAAATTTTTATCTTCCTGTGTTTTTTGTTCTAAGATTTTTACAGTAGAGTCTGTTGACAAATTATCTATTACTATATGCTCATAATCGTAATCCAATTTTTTCATTTGAGAGGCTATATCATTACATAACTTTTCAATGTTTAATTCCTCATTAAAAGTAGGAGTAACTATACTTATTTTTTTCTTCATATTTTTATACAAATTTTAAACTTTTTTTTAATGATTTGGTAAGATTATATAAAATTTTAACTTTTAAATCATTTTTTGTTTTTCTAATGATTGGTACATATTTATCAATTTTTTTTGATTCATATCTTTCTTTTGAAATTAATACTTTATTTTTAAATAATTTAGTTATTTTTTTCGCTAAATCTAATAATTCAATTGGCTGGTCTGAGCCAACATTATAAAGAACTGTTCTTTTTTTTGAATTTTTTAGAATTTTGATTAGCCATTCTACCATATCATCTGCGTACAAATAACTTCTAATAACTTTATTTTTTTTACGAACAATTATTTTTTTATCATATTTAGCCTGCCATAAAAAATTACCTATTGCGTAGTGATTATTTAATGGCAGATGTGGTCCTACAAAACTATAACATCTTGCTATTGAAGTTTTCACTTTATATTTTTCTAATTTTTTAATTCTATTTTCAGAAAAAATTTTTAATTTAGTGTATAAATTTTTATATGAGTCACTTTGATTAATGTAGCCTTTTGAGTTAACTGATCCAGAACTTATATATAAGATTTTTATATTATTTAATTTAGTAACTAGTTTAATAAAATTTGTAATTGATTGTTTGTGGTGATTTATATTTTTGATGTTATTCTTTTTATTATAAAAATTCAGATTAGTAGATTCAGCAGCGTAAATATAAAAATCACTTTTAGGTAATCTTGCTAAAATTTTGATATCTGAGTAAATTATATTTACTTTTTTAAGATTTAATCTTTTGTTTTTGAAGTTAATTTTTTTCCTACATATTATGTTTATTTTATTTATTTGATGTTTTCTTAATAAACCTCTGTTAAAAGAATCAATTATCGATTTACCTATAAAACCACTGCCTCCAACAATTGTAAGTGACTTATAATTATTTGTTTTCAAATATTTTTCTTTATCTTTTTAAAATTTTTAATAATTGAATGTATATACAAAATATCTTTTTTAGATAAACCCTGATGACAGCCTATTAATAATCCATGTTTCATAATATAATCAGAGCTCGAAAATTCATTAAGTTTATTTTTTTTAGAAATTAAAGATGTAAACGCAGGATGTCTAAGTATATTACCAGTAAAAATCGGCCGTGTTTGAATATCATTTTTCTCTAAGTAAATTTGAAGCTCTTTTCTAGTAAAATTAATTTTTTTTTTTAGAATTATTGGATAAGCAAGAAAGTTAGTTTTAACATTTTTATTTACTTTCGGTGTTATAAAATATCTATTTAATTTCTTAAAAAAATCGTAATGAAGTTTAAAATTTTTATTTCTTAATTTAGTAAAAAAATTAAATTTTTTTAATTGTTCTAAGCCAAATGATGCACCTATTTCTGAAGGCTCAAAATTATAGCCTGCTTCTGAAAAAACAAACTTTCTATCGTAATCATAACCTTTCAATTTAATACCTAATCTTTTATTTATATTTTCCGAGTCTTTAATTAGAGTGGACATTCGACCCCAACTTCTTAAAACTTTAGCTCTAGTGAAGTAATTTTTATTATTAGTTAAAAATATTCCACCGTTACCTGCACAACTAATAACGTGAGATCCATAAAAACTAGTAATTGAAATATCACTATATATGCCCGTGGGTTTATTATTAATTTTTGCTCCTAGTGTATCAGCAGAGTCTTCTAATACTTTTAAATTATATTTCTTTGCTATTTTTTTTATTTTTTGCCAATTTGGCACATTTCCAATTAAGTTTGGTACTAAAATCGCTTTTGTTTTATTTGATATTTTTTCTTCAATTTTATCCTCGTCTATTTGTAAAGTATCTACTTTACAATCAACTAAAATCGGCACACAGTTACTCAACATTATCGATGAAACAGCAGTTCCAAAATTTAAACACGGCGTAATTATTTCACTCCCGTTTTTTAAATTCATTACTTTAAGGGCTAATATTAATGCAGATGAGCCAGAGTTAACCATTAATCCATATTTTTTAGAAAAAAATTTAGAAAGTTTATTCTCAAAATTTCTAACATTTGAACCCATTTGGGTTGATTTTCTTAAAGTCTTTAAAACAGCAGAAATTTCTCTATTATCATAAACATTTTTTCCATAAGAAATTTTTGAAGTATTTTTTTTCATCATTTGATTACTTTATTTATCTTTAATATAATCTTGTATTTGTTGAACACAGACGTTCTTATATTTATTAGTTTTCACTTTGTTATTCCACTCAATTATTTTATTTAACGATTTATTAATTGACCACTTTGGATGCCACTTAAGTAAATTTTTTGATTTATAATTACTTAATCTTAAAATACTTGTTTCTGGTTTAAATATTTTTTTTGAATTTTTCTTATTAATTACAATTTTAAGTTTCAGGTATTTGCTCAAATATTTTGATATATACAATACAGATTTACAGCTTGAAATATTTGGTCCAAAATTCCAATTTTGAGTGCTTTTTTTAATTTTTTTGTTATGAATATTTTGAGCAAGAAGCAAATAACCGCTCAAAGGTTCTAAAACATGTTGCCAAGGTCTTATAGATTTTGGATTTCTTAATAAAATACTTTTATTTTTATGAGCTGATCTATAAATATCTGGTATTAATCTATCCATTGAATAATCACCTCCGCCGATAACATTTCCAGCTCTTACAGTAGCAACCATTTGTTTTTTTTTTTGAAAAAAAGATTCATTATAGGAATTAAAAAGATACTCCATACAAACCTTTGATGAGCTATAAGGATCTAAACCACCTAAAGCGTCTGTCTCTTTAAAAATTTTATTTTTCTTAATATCATAAACCTTATCTGTAGTAATTATTATTCCAGTTTTAATCTTATTAATTTTTTTTATTATTTGTAAAATATTTAGTGTGCCGCTAAAATTAACATCGAAGGTATCTTTTGGATGAATATAAGACATCCTAACTAAAGGTTGGGCAGCTAAGTGAAATATAATTGATGCGTTAGACTTTTTAATTTCTCTATGTAGTTTATTGTAATCTCTTATATCTGCAATTATAGACTTTTTAATTAACTTTTGGATGTTTGCTAATTTAAAAAGACTTGGTTTAGTTAATGGACTCAAAGAATAACCAGTTACTTCAGCTCCTAGATGAGTCAGAAATATTGAGAGCCAGCTTCCTTTAAATCCTGTATGGCCAGTAATAAAAACTTTCTTATTAGTCCAAAATTTTTTATTTATATCATTAATCACAAAATTATTTTTTTATTAATTGTTCAAATTTTATTCTTTTATCAAGGCTTTTATTTTTGTCATACAATAATGAAAAATTCAAATGCTTACTAATTTTGATTTGAACTTTTTTAACATCTCTAATTTCGATATTATCTGCTACAGCAGCGATGGGTCTTTTTTTTATATTAAGATTTGTAATATTGATTATATTATTTTTTTTTACAATTTTTCCTTTCCATCTCCTTGGCCTGAATGGGCTTATAGGTGTTATTGCGAGTAGACTAGAATTTAAAGATAAGATTGGGCCATTAACTGATAAATTATAAGCGGTACTTCCTGCTGGAGTACAAACAATTAAACCGTCTCCAATTAATTTTTTAAGTAATATTTTTTTATTTAATTTTACGAGGAGAGAAACTGTCTGTTTGCTTTGCCTAAAAAGTGACAATTCATTTATTGCCAAAAGTTTTTTTGTTTTATTTTTACTTTTAATTTTTATTTCTAAAGGACTAAGAGATATTTTTTTTGAATTTTTAATTCTTTTTTCTAAGTCTAATTTTTTATTCTCGTTCATTAAAAAACCAAATGTTCCACAATTAACCCCAAAAAAAGATTTTTTGTATTTAACTAACTTTTTAAGAGTATTAAGCATGAATCCGTCTCCTCCGCCTACAATAATTGTATCAGCCTTATTTAGAGGATAATGATTGTATTTTTTAAGAAACTTCTTTTTTAAGGCTTGTGCTTTTTCTGTTTTATCAAATGTAAAAAAAAATTTTCTCATATTTGGTTTCTGGTGCCCTCGGCCAGACTCGAACTGGCACTCCCAAAAGGGCAAGGATTTTAAGTCCTTTGTGTCTACCAATTTCACCACGAGGGCACATTAAATTTCGCAATATGTATATGACATTTATATTATTATTTAAATCTTATAAAGTATAATTATTTTATGAAAAAAATCTTAATTTATAATTCAGGAGGTGGCATAGGTGACTCCATACAGATTATACCATTGATACTTAGCTTAAAAAATCATTATAGAAGATCAAAAATATTTTATTTAGGTGCTCATCCAAATCATTTCGAGAGGGGACTAAAAGAATATAATATTAAAATTGAGACATTAAATTTAAATTTGAGATATTTCGGTTTTAGATGGTGGCATTATTTGTTTGTTAGGAAAAATCTCAATAACCAAAGTGATGCTAAATTTGATCTGATTATTGATTTACAATCAAAATTTAGAAATACTGTTATATTAAAAAGGATACCGCATTCAGATTTTTACTCAACCACTTTTAATAATTTTTTTTCAACCAAAAAAGTTAGATTTAATTCAAAAGATCATATTGAAAACTTAAGTATTTTTTTAGGAGAAAAAATTAAAAATATAAATTTTAATTTTAGCAAACTTCCTAAAAATTTATTGAATGAATCAAAAAGATTATTACCAAAATCAAACTATATTGGTTTTTCTATAACTCAAGGTAATGAATATAGAAAAAAAAGTTGGTCAATTTATAAATTCATTTCTTTAGCAAATAAATGTTTAATTAAAAATAAAATTCCAGTATTCTTTATTGAAAAAAATCAGGAACAGCTTATTGAAAAAATTAAAAGTCAGGTTCCATCTGCTTTGTTTCCGGAGTCTAATTCTGAACTATCTTGCCCAGCCTTAGTAACAGCATTGGCTGCAAGATTAGATCAAGCCGTTTCTATAGATAATGGTGTTATGCATATGATAGGACTTGCTAATATTCCTATGATTATTTTATTTGGACCTACTGACTCAAGAAAATTTGCTCCTAAAAATAATTACACAAAAATAGTAGATAGTAAGTTAGTTCATAAGACATCTGATATAGAGTCAATTACTGTAGATGATATTTATAATTTAATCTAAATTTTTAATATTCTAATTTTTTTGAATTTGATAAATTTCGCTAATTCTTTATCAACTTTTTTTAATTTTTTTAAGGAAGTAGATCTTGTAACTATAGCAACACCAATTTTTCCAAGTCTAAAAAATGGATAGCTTCCGATGTCAACATAACTCTTATATTTTTTTTGAATTTCCCCAAGCTTCTTAGCAATATTACTTTCAACTGTATAAAGGTTTACAGTTCTGCTATGAACTTTTAAACCTTTAATTAAATATCTTTTACAATTTTCAATCATTGAGTTTAAAATTGAGGGAACTCCTGGTAAAGATAAAACGTTTCTAGTTATAAACCCTGGTGCGGCACTTGAGGGATTATAAATTAACTTTGCACCTTTTGGCATCTTTGCCATTTTTTTTCTTCCATCATTAAATTTTTTTTTACCGTAGTAATTTTCTAAAATTGTATAAGCTTCTGGGTGATACTCGTATTTTACTTTGAATGCTTTGGAAATTGATTGAGCCGTAATATCATCGTGTGTTGGGCCTATCCCGCCAGTTGTAAAAACATAATTGAATTTTTTTGATAGTAACAAAACGTTTTCTGCAATTGTTTTTTGAACATCTGGGATAATCCTCACTTCTCTAACGGCTATTCCACATTTTGAGTTAAGCCAATTAGTTATAAATGATATATTTTTATCCTGTGTTCTCCCAGAAAGTATCTCATTTCCAATTATTATTATTGCAGCATTTACTTTTTTTTTCATAAGGATAATAAATATACATATATGAACTTTGAAAATAAATTAATACCAGGGCTGCTAATAAAAAGATACAAACGTTTTTTTGTTGATATTAAAATAAATAGTCAAATTATCACTGCACATTGTCCTAATACTGGTTCGATGTATGGTCTTTTGAATAAAGGTAATAAAGTATGGGTAAGTAAGTCTAACAATCCTAAAAGGAAACTTAAATATACATTAGAAATTATTGAAGATAAAAAAGCAAAAGTAGGAGTAAATACACATTCTGCAAATAAAATAGTTCAAGATGCTCTTAAAAAAAATTTAATAAAAGAATTTAAAAATCCCTTAGAAATCAGATCCGAGGTAAAATTTGGAGAAAATACAAGGTTTGATTTTTTGATTATTAATAAAAAAAATAAAATATTTATTGAAGTTAAAAATGTAACATTATCAAGAAAGAAAAAAATAGCTGAATTTCCAGATGCTATAACATCTAGAGGTTTAAAACATATTAATGAATTAATTAAGGCGAGTAAGAAAAAATATAAAATTTATATAATTTATTTAGTACAAAGGAACGATTGTGAATCCTTTGCTATCGCTCAAGATATTGATATAGATTATAAAAATGCTTTAAGTAAAGCTGTTAAAAACAATTTAAATATTATTTGCTATGATTGTAAATTTTCTACAAAAGGAATAAAACTCAATAAAAAAATAAATGTAAAAATATAATGAGTGATAATTTTGAAGAGTCTTTTGAGAAAACTAAAATAGCAGGTGCCATCGCAGCTGGTGCTTTAGACGAAGTGTATAAAGCTATCAAACCTGGAATATCAACAGAACAAATAGATAAAATTTGCTATGAGTATATTAGCGACCACGGCGCCTACTCTGCACCACTATATTATAGAGGATTTCCAAAATCTTGTTGCACATCAACAAATCATATTGTTTGTCACGGAATACCTTCAATTAAAGTTTTAAAGGAAGGTGATATAGTTAATGTTGATGTTACAGCTTTTAAAGATGAGTGGCATGGAGATACAAGTAGAACTTTTGAAGTTGGAGAAGTTTCTGTTAAAGCTAAAAAATTAGTTAGAGCTACTTATGACTCGATGATGAAAGCAATTAAATTAGTCAAAAATGGAATACATTTAGGTGACATAGGCTCTGCAATACAAACTCATGTGGAAAAGGAAGGATTTTCAGTCGTCCAAGATTTTTGTGGTCATGGAATAGGAAAGTCATTTCATAAAGAACCAAATGTTCTTCATTATGGAAAAAAAGGAACTGGAGAAAAAATTAAAACAGGTATGATCTTTACAATTGAGCCAATGATAAATTTTGGAAATTATGAAACTAAAATACTACAAGATGGTTGGACTGCAGTTACTAAAGATAAATCATTATCAGCACAATTTGAACATACAATTGGTGTAACTAAAGATGGTTATGAAATTTTTACTGAGTCAAAAAACAAATTAAAATAAATGATTGAGAGATATTCAAGAAAAGAAATTAAAAGAATTTGGGAAGATCATAATAGATACTCAATATGGTTAGATATTGAATTAGCTGCTGCAGAGGCAATGGAAAAACTAAAAATTATACCTAGAGGAGTTGTAAAAAAGGTAAGATCAAAAGCTAAAATTAATCCAAAAAGAATTTTACAAATTGAAAATAAGGTGAAGCATGATATTATTGCTTTTTTAACATCTATTACAGAAAAAGCTGGAAAAGAAGCAAAATATTTGCATAAAGGTATGACGTCATCAGATGTTTTAGATACTTGTTTTAATCTTCAATTAAAACAATCTGGTGAGATATTGATTAAGAATATTAATCAATTGCTTCAATCAATAAAAAAACAAGCAGTTAAACATAAATACACATTATGTATTGGAAGAAGCCACGGTATACATGCTGAACCAATTACTTTTGGTTTAAAAATGCTTACTTTCTACCAAGAATTTTTAAGAAATAAAAAACGATTAATAAATTCAATTAATGAAATTTCTACATGCGCAATCTCAGGTGCTGTTGGTACATTTGCCAACATCGATCCCCGAGTGGAGAAATATGTGGCTAATAAATTAAAATTAAATGTTGAGCCTGTTTCTACACAAGTGATACCAAGAGATAGGCATGCTCAATTTTTTTCAACACTTGGAATTATTGCAAGCTCAATTGAAAGATTTGCTGTTGAAATAAGGCATCTTCAAAGAACTGAAGTATTAGAAGTTGAAGAATTTTTTGGAAATAAACAAAAAGGTTCCTCAGCAATGCCTCATAAAAAAAATCCAATTTTAAGTGAGAACTTAACTGGTCTGGCAAGGTTAATAAGATCTAGCGTTATACCAGCATTAGAAAATGTTGCCCTATGGCATGAAAGAGACATCTCTCACTCAGCTGTTGAAAGAAATATTGGACCCGATGCTACAATAGCATTAGACTTTGCAATAAATAGATTAGGTAACGTTGTGAAAAATTTAAATGTTTATCCTAAAAATATGAAAAAAAATTTAGATATAACTAATGGGATCTTTTTTTCACAAAGAGTTCTTTTGGAATTAACTACCGCTGGATTTACTAGAGAAGAGTCTTATAAAATTGTTCAACGTAATGCGATGCAAGCATGGAATGAAAACTCCTCTTTTTATGACAAAATCGTATCTGATAAAAAAATTGTAAATAAAATACCTGTTAATAAGCTGAAAAAGTTATTTGATTTTAGTTATCATACAAAAAAAATTAATATAATTTTCAATAGAAGCCTTAAATAAATAATTACATGAATAAAGGGAAAAAATTATACGAGGGTAAAGCAAAGATTATCTATGAAACTAAAGATAAAGATTTAGTTATACAACACTTCAAAGATGATGCTACTGCTTTTAACAATTTAAAAAAAGCAAGCGTAGAAGGTAAAGGTGTACTAAATAATAGAATATCTGAATATATCCTGACTAATCTTTCTCAATGTGGAATAAAAACACATTTTATAAAAAGATTGAATATGAGAGAACAGCTAATTAAAAAAGCTGAAATTTTTCCTATTGAATTTATTGTAAGAAATGTTGCTACTGGATCATTAACCAAAAGACTTGGAATTCCTGAAGGAACAGTCTTAGAAAAACCATTACTAGAATATTGTTTTAAGAAGGACGATCTTGATGATCCATTAATTTCAAAAGAACATATTTATTCATTTGGATGGGCGTCAGAGGAAGATATAAAGTTTATTGATAAAACGACTTTAAGAATAAACGATCTATTATTAGGAATGTTTAGGGGTATAGGCATAAAACTTGTTGATTTTAAAATTGAGTATGGAAAAGCTTGGAATAAAGAAACCGAGGAAAAAGAGATAGTACTTGCCGACGAGATAAGCCCAGATACATGCCGTCTCTGGGACTCTAAAACTGAAAAAAAATTAGATAAAGATAGATTTAGAAAGGATTTAGGAAACATTATCCAAGGATATCAAGAGGTAGCCAGAAGATTAGGAATTATGCCCGAAGAAACTAATATCAGTGAAGTAAATTTTGGCAAAACTATTCCAATAAAGTTTAAAAAAAAATAAATTGAAATTTTCAGTTACAGTAACTCTTAAAAGTGATGTTTTAGAT
>MDTD01188244.1_pt1 | contig 17126 bp, 13 predicted proteins | sample 811221 | NCBI WGS metagenome assembly MDTD01 (sample SAMN05326646, study PRJNA326480) | marine metagenome | isolation source: seawater | place: Pacific Ocean: South West | collected 2011 | reverse complement strand
CTGACGGCTTACGACGCCACGACTGCGCGCTGGCTCGAACGCGCCGGCGTGCCCGTCCTGCTCGTGGGCGACAGCGGCGCCGAGGTCATCCTGGGTTTCGATCGCACGACCGACATGCCGCTGGATTTCACCATTACCCTGACCGCCGCCGTCAAACGCGGTGCGCCCAACACGCTCGTGATGGCTGACATGCCCTTCATGAGCTATCAGGCCAGCGCCGATCAGGCGATGGTGAACGCGGGCCGATTCTTGGTCGAGGGCAAAGCCGACTGCGTGAAACTCGAAGTGGACGAGACCTTCGCACCGCTCGTCGACCGCATGACCCGCGCGGGCGTGCCGGTCTGTGCGCACGTCGGCGCCCGACCCTCGACGGCTGCCCTCGCTGGCGGGTACGGGTCGGCAGGCCGGGTCGCGCGCGAAGCCGAGCAGATCGTCGCCGACGCGGTCGCGCTCGAGCAGGCCGGCGCCGTGCTGCTCCTGATCGAGGCGGTCCCCCCCGAAGTCACCGAGCGCGTGCTCCGCGAGACGAGCGTCCCCCTCATCGGCATCGGCGCGGGCCCCGCCTGTCACGGCCAGATCCTGGTTATCCAGGATCTGCTTGGAATGACCGACGCCCCGCCGAGGTTCGCCGAACGATCGGCCTCGCTCGGTGTTGAATACCAGAAGGCCGCGGCCGACTGGGTGAAACGCGTCTCACACCGCGACATCGGTGGCAAGGGCTACACGATGCGTGAGGGCGAGGTGGACCGCTTTTACAGCCAGTAAGCCCATGCCGGGCTGGTCCGGGTGTCGTCTCTGGCGACGCAGGCCCCGTCCGATAGACTGGACACCCGTGCCGATGGCGCGGATCAACCGGGCGGCGTCGTTCGGTGTGGGTTCGCAACCGGATCGCAAGTTCCGGCGAACCCAGTCAGGTGCCGATGCCTTTACAAGGTGATCGGCGGCATGAGTGGAGCCCAGAGGGGTTCTGCCGGTAAGCAAGACGGAGCCGGGTTGCCGCGCAACGGCCGCGGATCGGCTCGGGCGGTGGAGGGAGTCTCCATGCGGAAGTTCGTCGCGATCGGCCCGGCATTGGTGGTCTTTCTGGCCGTGGCAGCGGTCCTGTTCGCAGGTCCGGCCGCGGTCCGCCAGATGATCTTCGCCAGCACCACCGCAGAGGTCCTCCTGGCGCGCCAGTCGCTCGATACCGACGACATCCTCGCACGCATCGACCGCGCGATCACGAACATCGCCACCTCCGTCGAACCCTCCATCGTCCACATCGAGGTCAACATCAGCGACCCCGACTCCTTCCGCGGCATCGGTTCCTCCGGCGCCGGATGGGTGTACGACACCCAGGGCCACATCGTCACCAACGCACACGTCGTGAGCCGCGCTGACGCGATCCGCATCGAATTCGCCGACGGCCGCACCATGATGGGCGAGCTCGTCGCCTCCGACGCCTTCACCGACATTGCGATCGTCAAGATCGACCCGGGCGTCGGGCTCATCCCGATGCGCCGCGCCACCGGCGACCGCGTCGGCATCGGCGAGCGGGTCTTCGCCTTCGGCTCGCCCTTCAACTTCAAGTTCTCCATGAGCGAGGGCATCATCTCGGGCCTCGGGCGCAACCCCGAAACCCGTGGCTCGGGCAACACGTTCACGAACTACATCCAGACCGACGCCGCTGTGAACCCGGGCAACTCGGGCGGGCCGCTGGTCGACATCCACGGCAAAGTCGTGGGCATGAACGTCGCCATCGCCACCGGCCGCAACAGCTCGGGCGACCGCGAGGGGCAGAGCGCCGGCATCAGCTTCGCCATCCCGCTGGCGGTGATCGAGAGCGTCGTCGATCAGATCATCGAGACGGGCCAGGTTCGCCGGGGCTTCCTGGGCATCCGCGGAGGCGGGAACATCGCTGCCGAGGTGCCCATCAAGGACCGCGACGGCAACTTCCACGGACAGGGCATCCTCGTCGGCAACGTCACACCGGGACAGGCCGCCGACCGCGCGGGCATCCAGGAGAACGACATCATCGCCGAGATCGACGGCAACCGGATCACCAAGTGGCACCAGCTTCGCTCGGTCGTCTCGACCGCCAAGCCCGATTCGATCATCGATGTCACCCTCTGGCGTGACGGCGAACAGATCGAACTCCCCGTCTCGCTCGCAGAGTTCCCCGAAGTGAACCTCTACGAAGACAGCGTCTTGCCGATCCTCACCCGACGCGCCGGGCTGGGCATCCGCGAGTACGCCTCGGGCGGGGTCTATGTTTCCGACGTCTTAAGACGCTTCCCCGCCCAGCGCGCCGGCTTCGAGCCCGAGCAGGAAATCGTCTCGATCAACGGCGAAGAGGTCGCCGATCGACTCGCCGTCTTCGCGGCACTCGGCCGAGCGAACTTCATCTACGGCGAGCCGGTCGAGTTCGTGGTCATCGACACCGAGGGCAACGAGAAAACGCTCACTCTGCGTCTGACTCCCTGACCGCCTCGGCTTCCTTCTGCTCGTCCACCACACTCAGCACGAGAGTCATCTCCGTGCCGAACTCCGGGATGCTCTCGTTCACCGCAAACCAGATCGGGTCGCCCATGTCCGCATGCGGACTGAGCACGGGCGTGCAGCCGACCGTCTCGGTGCCGCCAAGCTCCGTGCCGAACGTGCAGAGCCCGACAACGGTCCCCTCGGCGCGGGCCATGTACCACTCCTCGCCCGCGAACTCGCGCATCGAGGAGCCGCCGAAGTAGAAACGGGGCTTGAGCGCACTGAACAGCTCGCCCGTCTCGGAGTTCTTGACCCACGTCGCGGGATCTTCGGTCACGGATTTGCCGTCTTTCCCGTAGCGGAAACGGACCGAAAGCTCGGGCCCCGTCGGGTCGACGCGTTTGAGCGGCTCGTCTGGGCCGGTCGCTTCGATGTATCCGGGCGAGCCCGGTTCAAGCCCGAGCAGAAGCAGAGCCGCGTGGACCTGTCTCGCCTCCGCGTTGAGCCCGATGAGCGCCTCGAAATCGCGCACGCCATGAGCCTCGGCGATCAGCTCGATCATGACGTCGGGCGTCTTCTCCTGGTGCGCATCGATCGGCACAAAGCCCGACACCTCGACCGCCCTCGCGTCGTAATCGACCACAACACCCTCGAACGGCTCGATGCGCCCGGTGCGCTCGGCTTCCGGCTCAGGCTGGAGGAAAACGAGCGCAGACAGTGCAAACGCGGCAATCATCCGAGCGAGTCTACCAGATCACGGAACCGGTTCCCCCGATCCTCGAAGCTGCGGAACTGATCGAACGACGCGCACCCGGGGCTCAACGCCACAGCATCGCCCTCCTGCGCGTTCTCCGCAGCGAGCCGAACGGCTTCGCCGAGTGTGCCCACCGCCTCAACCCCCGCGAGTCGGGCGATCGTCTCGCCCGTCTGCCCGATGCAGTACAAAGCCGCGCCCCGGCTCATAAGCTCGGCAATAGGCGCCAGATCCACGCCCTTGTCACTCCCGCCCACGATCAGGTGCACACGCGACGGCAGAAGCGCCTCGAACGCCAGTCGCGTCGCCTCGGGCGTGGTCGACTTGCTGTCGTTGTACCAACGGACACCCCTGTGCGTGCGCACATGCTCGAGTCGGTGGGGGAGGCCCCGGAACCCGGCGATGCCCGCGATGGCCCGCCCGCGATCGGTGCCGAGCGCCTCGCACGCCGCGAGAGCCGCCGAGGCGTTCACGCGGTTGTGCGCTCCGGGCGTGGCCAGCTCCGGGAGTGACTGGTCAATTCCAAGCTTGTGCGCACGCACATCGTCGATCTCAACGCCCGACCCGACGAGCAGTGTGCTTTTGTCCCTGAGCACCCGGGCGATGCCGAGCTTGCTTTGCGTGTAGTGCCCGACCGTGCCGTGCCAGTCGACGTGGTTGGGCGCAATATTGGTGATGAGCGCGGCATCGAGAAACTGCCTGCGTTCCGTGCATCCGGGCTGGGCGAGCCACCAGAGCATGGCGCTCGAGAGTTCGAGGACGAGTGCAGCGTTCGCTGGGTGCTCTTCCCCGAGCAGACTCCCGCCGATGTTGCCACCGAGAAGCGCGTGCACGCCCGCCGCGTTGAGGCCCGCGTGGATCATCGCGCTGGTGGTGCTTTTGCCGGAGGAACCTGTGACACCGATGAGGGTGCTCGAACGGGGGAGGGCATCAATGACCAGGCCGATCTCCGTCGTCACGCGCACGCCTGCGGCCCGCGCGGCTCGGATGAACCGGTTCTCCCAGGGCTTCTTCACCGCGGGGTTGGCCACGACCAGATCGCACGTCGTGAAGTCGCTCACGTTGTGCTCGCCGAGGCGAAGCGTCACAGCCCCGGAATCGACAAGATCGCGGATCGCTTCGAGTGACGTTGTCAGCTGCTCTGCCTGGGCCATGTCGGTGACGAGAACGTCGTAACCGAGCGCACAGAGGTGACGGACCGCCCCGGCCCCGCCGCCGAAAGTACCGAGGCCCATCACCGTTGCCCGGCGTTCGTCCATGCGCACACTCTAGAGCAGCGCGAGCGGGTCGACGTCGACCGCCGTTTTGGTGTCGCTCAGCAGCACGCCACGCTTGCGGAGGGTCTGCATCGCGGTCTGGAGCTTGCCCGAGTCGGGGGCGGTCAATTCGACAGCGATGCGGAAGTGGTCGGCGATCCGCTCGATCGGGCAGGGCATCGGGCCCATGAGCGAGATCAGGCCCCGCTCGACCATCTCGCTTGCCGCGTCGGCGATCGTCTGAGCACCGGCGCGGGCCTTGGCCAGGTCCTTGTCCCGGCAGACGATCCGCGCCATGCGCGTGGCGGGGGGCAGGCCGATCGACTTGCGGAGTGTCAGCTCTTCTTGCGCAAATGTGTGGTAGTCGTGGTCGGCTGCGAGCACGATCGCGGGCGCGTCCGGCTCGAAGGTCTGGACGATCACCTGGCCCGGGTACTGGCCCCGCCCGGCTCTGCCGGCGACCTGCGAGACGAGCTGGAACGTGCGCTCGCCGGCGCGGAAGTCGGGCAGATTCAGAGCCGTGTCCGCCGAGAGCACCCCGACCAGACGGACGTTGGGCACGTCGAGCCCCTTGGCGATCATCTGAGTGCCAAGCAGCACGCGGATCTCGCCGCGAGCGAATCGGGCGAGCGTCTCGAAGGCTTCGCGTCCTGAGCGCATGGCGTCGGCGTCGACGCGTACCAGTGTCTCCCCCGCGGTCAGGTGACACGCCTTGGGCATTTTCTGCGTGACCGCCTCGACGACCTCCTCCGCTCGCTGGGTGCCTGCGCCAAATTGTCGCAGCCTGCTCTGGCAGTCCGGGCACTTGGCGGGCATCTTCTGCTCGGCGCTGCAGTGGTGACAGCGCACGTAACCCCCCGCGGCGAGGGAGGGCATTTTGTGCAGGACCATGCGCGTGGAGCAGTGGTGACACTCCAGCACCCAGCCGCACTTGGACGACGTGCACCCGACGAAGCCGGCGAGGCCTCGTCTGTTGAGCAGGAGCACGGCCTGTCCGCCTTCGGTGAGTATGCGTTCGAGGGCCCGTTCGAGTGTGGGGCCGACCAGGAGTTCGGCCGGCGGCGCACAGTGGTGGAGATCCGCGAACTGTTGTCGTTCGGTGATCATGTCGACGATGCGGACCTTTGGGAGCTTGCCGCCGCCGACGCGTTCGGGGAGCTGCCAGAGTTTGGATCGTCCTGTTTCGACATTGGCCCACGACTCGAGCGAGGGGGTGGCGGACCCGAGCAGGATGGGGCAGCCGGCGGTGTGCGCTCGGACGATGGCGACATCGCGCGCGTTGTAGCGGGGGAGCTGGTCCTGCTTGTACGAGGAATCGTGCTCCTCGTCGACGATGACGAGCCCGAGGTTCTCGATCGGGGCGAAGATCGCCGAGCGTGCGCCGACGACGACGCGGGCCGAGCCGTCGAGCACGCTCGCCCAGGCGCTGTTGCGCTGGGCGGCGGTCAGGCCCGAGTGCAGCACCGCGACATTGGCGGCCCCGAGGCGTGACTGCACACGCCCGGCGGTCTGCGGGGTCAGGGCGATCTCGGGGACGAGCATGACGGCGTTTTGTCCCCGAGCGAGAACCTGCTCGATGAGCTGGAGATACACCTCGGTTTTGCCCGAGCCGGTCACTCCGAAGAGCAGGTGCGTGGCGAAATCGCCGAGCGTTGCGCCGACGCCCGTGATGACGGCGTTCTGCGCGGGAGTGGGTTCGAAATGGCGGGCGGCGTCGAAGACGGTGTCGGAATCGAGCTGGCGCGAGCGCACGCTCGAGTGCGTAACCGGGCGGAGCAGGCCCGCCTTGACGAGGCGGTTGATCGGCGCGACGGTGCGCGACTCGATGAGATCCGCGAGTGTGCGCGCGCTGGCGGGCCATGCGATGTCCTTGTGCTCGCGGAGAGCCGAGAGCGCGGACTTTGCGGTGGGTGGTAATTTGACACCCTCGGGCGGGTTGTCGGAGAGGTCCTGGGCGGGCTCGAGTCGGACTTCGTGTCGGCGGCCGGTGTCGGCTTTGACGGCTGCGGGGATCATGCTCGCCAGGGTCATGCCGAGGGGGGCGACGTAGTACCTGGCGATCCATCGTCCGAGGCTGATGAGGTCTTGTGAGAGGACTTTGCCGTGGGCTTCGATGATGGGCTTGACGCGTTTGGGGTTGAAGCCTTCGAGGATTTCTGTGCCGCCGATGTCGACGACGATGCCCTCTGCGGGCTTGTTCCCCCGGCCGAGGGGGACACGGACACGTGTGCCGGGCTCGAGGTATTCATCGGATGAATAGGTGAGTCCGTCTTCGAACGGGTCTTTGAGTTCGACGCGGCGTTCGACGGCGACGCGGGCGTAGAAGGCCGCGGGGGCTTGTGGGTCTTCGTGCTGTGGAAAGAGTGAGTCCATGTGGTTGTGCGCGGGTTTGCGGCGCTAGACTCTATCCGATGACCACGAACGCCCCGTCTGCTTCGCCTGCCGCTGGTTCTGGCCGCCTGGCCTTGGCCGATGGGACAGTTTTTCGAGGGCGGCCCTTCGGGGCCACCGGGCAGAAGATTGTCCGGGCTGCCGAGGTGGTCTTCAACACCGCGATGACCGGCTATCAGGAGTCGCTGACGGACCCGTCCTACACGGGGCAGATCCTGGTGTTCACGGCTCCGCTCATCGGCAATACGGGCGTGAACGCGGAGGATGTGGAGTCGACGAGCGTGCAGGTTTCGGGCATGGTTTGCCGGGAACTGGCGCGGCGGCACAGCAACTACAGGGCGAGCGAGGATCTGGAGACATACCTGCGCAAGCAGGGTGTGCTCGGGCTCGAGCGGGTTGATACGCGGGCGCTGACGCGGGTGCTGCGGGCACACGGCGTGATGGCGGGCGTAATCACGGATGACGAATCGATCAGCGACGCGGAACTGGTGGACCGGGCGAAGAACGCGCCGGCGATGGCTGGTGCGAACCTGGTGACCGGGGTCGGCTGCTCGGCTGAGGAAAGCTGGGACGACGGGCTGGGCGAGTGGTACCCGGGACAGGATGCCGACGCGGAGGCGCCGGTGATTCTTGCGGTGGACTGTGGGGCCAAGCACAACACGCTTCGCCATCTCGTGGCGCGGGGGTGTGTGGTGAAGAAGATCCCGTTCGGGTTTGATCCGGACGAGGTGCTCCGGCGGTTTGAGGCGGGCGAGGTCCAGGGGCTGTTCGTGTCGAATGGACCGGGCGATCCGGCGGCGGTGAACCAGGTGATCGAGTCGCTGAAGCGGCTGATGGCCGACGACGCGCCGAAGATTCCGATCCTTGGGATCTGCCTGGGGCACCAGCTGCTGGCGTTGGCTTCGGGCGCGAAGGCGTTCAAGCTTCCGTTCGGGCATCGCGGGGCGAACCAGCCGGTGCGGAATGATGTGACGGGGCGTGTTGAGATCACGAGCCAGAACCATGGGTTTGCGATTGATGCGGGATCTTTGGATCCGAAGACGAGTGTCGCGACGCACACGCACTTGAATGATGGGACACTTGCGGGCTTTGCGCGTCGTGATCGGCCGGTGCTTGCGGTGCAGTACCACCCAGAGGCGTCGCCCGGGCCTCATGACGCTGGGTATGTGTTCGACAGGTTCTTGGACCTGGTTCGGGGCACAAAGTCCGTACCGGCGGGGCAACTGTAAAACTAGGTAATCTTCGTTGCTGTAAAGGGTTCCGGCATCTGGCCGGATGGCTCTCATTTTGTGCTTGCAATTGGTGGTGAGGCCTGTATATTCGTTGAGGCTGCACTCATTCCGGAGGAGTCTGAGTGGGGCCGAGGTAGAGGAAGAGGACCTTTCTTGGTCCTTCGTAGAGAGGTAACGCTTGTTCAACACGCACGGTGCCCGGAGAAGTTCCGGTGTGTGGGCAGGTAAGTGGGTGGCGCCGGTTTGGTGCCATTCAAAGTTTGTAGTGGTTGATCAAGTTCGTCGAGGGTTCTCTTCGGCGATCCTGAACAGTCTGGTTGTGGTATCTGTCACTTAGAGGAGTCTCCATATGAAGACCAAGGTTCTTTTGTCCGTTGCTGGCCTCGCTGCATGTGGCGCTGCTGATGCTCAGGTTCGTCCCGAGATTCAGACCGCCGAGTTCTCGGGCCAGGTTCACAAGGCAGTCCGTGCGACCGCCATCACCGGCCTGACCGTTGACGGTCAGTACGTCTACGGCCAGACCATCGAGCTCGGCCAGGGCAACACGAACCGCATCACGGGCACCATCGCCTACGACGCGGCTCAGCTCGACGACACTGACCTCGACGGTCTCGACATCGACCCGGTTTGTGCTGAGCTCGCTCCGCACAGCCTGACCGGTGCTTCGAGCCGTTACTGGTTCGGTGCTGACTTCTCGTGGCAGGCTTACGCCGAGGACATCATCCCGGCATCCGGCACCGAGGGTGGCACGATCACCGAGTTCGTCTTCCTGGGCTCCAACGCTCTGTGCGACGGCGGCGCTGGTACGACCTCGGAAGTTCTGCAGGTTGTTCTCGAGTCGTGGGAAGGTTTCGATAACTTCCCCGATCTCGACGGCAGCGACGGTGAGTTCGGCGATACCCCGGACGGCCTCGGCTTCCCGGCTTCGCAGAGCGACACCGACGGCGACACGTTCGTCGACGAGTTCCTCGGCGGCATCATCCTGACCTACGCCGACACCGACACCGATGGCGACACCGTGCCCGACGAGCAGCTCTCTGCTGGTGCTGCCGGTTACGGCATCTTCTACGCCACGGGTCTTGACGTCCTCGACACTCCGCTGACGTCGAACCTCGACATGTGGGCCGGCGGCAACGCTGGTACCGATGGTCGTCCCGACGGCGGCGTCCGCCTGCTGTGGACCCGCGGCGACGGCGGCGATGGTCTTGGCCCGCTCAACGGCGGTCTGTACCCCTCCAGCAAGGCTGCGTCCATGCTCTGGGGCACCCTGGCCATGCAGGGTGGCGCCGGCGGCTGCGCTCCGACCTTCGATCCCACCGGCTTCGGCGCTGGCGACAGCGACGGCACCGTCTGGGGCGAGGGTGAGGACATCTGTGGTGACGGCCTCGGCGGCGGGTCGGTCGGTGCTCCGTCCGGCAACGAAGCTGTCGACGAGCAGTACGACACCACCTTCGATATCGCTGACTGGGCTGGCGGCTTCGTGCCCGACTTCCCCAACGCTCTCGGTATCGCCTTCCGCATCAACGTTGTTGGTGGCGTGACTACCGAGGACTGCTGCGATGCGAACGCCGACGGCGCTTGCACCCCGGCTGACTTCTCGGCTTGGGTTGCCGCGTTCAACTCGGCTGGCGCCCGTTGCGACGTCAACCAGGACGGCAGCTGCACCCCGGCTGACTTCTCGGCTTGGGTTGCCGCGTTCAACGCCAGCACCGGTGGTGCTCCGCTTGACTGCACGTTCTAATCTGATTTGAAGCGGATCCGTCCGCTTTGATACAAACTCATCGCCGGCCCCGTCTTCGGACGGGGCCGGTGCTTTTTTGACCCGTTCGGGGTGCCTGTATACATCTGGCTCGGAAAGTCCACATATCTGATCTTCCTTGGAACCGCGTGTGGCGTTGGGCGGATATAGGACCGCAGCCGCCGTTCGTGCGGCGAAGGGCCTCGGGCGTTCAGTCGTGAGGCTCGACGAAAACAGAAGTCAGCTGATTTTCCATATTCGCTTGTGGGTTGTTTCCAACGAAAGGGAGAACGCGATGAAGGCAGGATGTGTGTGGCTGATTGCAGGCCTCGCGGTGAGCGGAGCGTGCGATGCGCAGGTCAAGGCCGATCTGCAGATGACCGAGTTCTCGGGCGAGGTCCACAGGGCGATCCGTGCGACGGCGATCATCGGGATGACCGTCGACGGGCAGTACGTGTACGGCGAGACCATCGAGCTGGGTCAGGGCAATGCGAGCCGGGGCGGCAACTGCGGGAATGTTGCGTACGACTCGGCGCAGCTGGCCGACACCGATGGTGACGGGTTCTGCGTTGATCCCGTCTGTGGTGATACCGCGCCGCACTCTGGCACGGCTCCTTCGTCGCGGTATGCGCTCGGTGTGAGCCTGCAGTCGTGGGCCGAGGACATCATCCCCGATGCGGGCAAAGAGGGCGGCACGGTGAGCGAGCTAGTGTTCGCTGCTTCGCGGCCTCTGTGCGATGGCGGCGCGGGCACCACATCGGAGGTGCTGCAGATCGTGCTCGAATCGTGGGAGGGGTTTGACAACTTCCCGGATCTGGACGGCAGTGACGGATTCGATACCGATGCCGACGGCCTAGGTTTCCCCGCTTCGCGGAGTGATAACGACGGCGACACGTTCATCGATGAGTTCCTCGGCGGCGTGATCCTGACGTACGCCAACACGGACACCGACGGCGACACTGTGCCTGACGAGATGCTCTCGTCTGGTGCGGGCGGGTATGGCCTGTGGCAGGCGACCGGGCTCGAGGGCTTGAATGTCCCGCTCACGAGCAACCTGGATCTGTGGGACGGCGGCAACGCCGGTACGGATGGTCGCGGTGATGGCGGTGTGCGTGTGCTCTGGACGCGTGGCGACGGCGGCGACGGGATGGGGCCCTTGACGGGCGGTTTCTATCCTGCCACCCGGGTGACGCAGATGTTCTGGGGCACGCTGGCGATGGAGGCACCGGGCAATGCGTGCCCGTACGCGGGCGATCCCGGGTTCGGTGTCGGCGATTCCGACGGCACGATCTGGGGTGAGGGCGAGGACTTCTGCGGCGACGGTTTCCCGGCGTGGTCGGACGGCGCTCCGAGCGGGAATATCGCGGTCGATGACCAGTTCGATGTGACTAATGACATCGCCGACTTCAATGGTGCCGTGGCTGATTTCGTGTCGCTCGGTGTGATGTTCCGGATCAGTGTTGCTGATGCGGGCGGCGGGGATGATTGCTGCGATGCCAATAACGACGGCGCCTGCTCGCCGGCGGACTTCTCGGCGTGGGTCGCGGCGTTCAACTCGAACGGGCCTCGCTGCGATGTGAACCAGGACGGCTCTTGCACGCCGGCGGACTTCTCGGCTTGGGTTGCGGCGTTCAACGCGAGCACCTCTGGCAACCCGCAGTTTTGCACGTTCTAAATCGACACATACTCAACTGAGACAAGCGGCCTCTTCTGTGGAAGGGGCCGCTTTCGTTTACATTGCGTGAGTTGTGGATCAGTATCGCGGTAGCGAGGGGTCGATGTCTCGTGCCCAGAGGTCGATGCCGCCGGCGACGGAGTAGACGTTGGCAAAGCCCATTCGGCGGAGTGCGAGCGTCGCCATAAGCGAGCGTCTGCCCGAGTGGCAGATGATCGCGGTGGGGGTGTCCTTGCCCTGCGGGAGCTCGTCGGCGAAGTCCTGGGGCTCGTTCATCATTTTGCCGAGGGGGATGTGGAGGGCGCCGTTGATGCTGACGGTTTTGAGTTCGTCGTCTTCTCGGCAGTCGACGAGGACGAGGCCGTCGTTGGCTTTGAGGCGTTCGTTGACGACGCGAGGGGTGAGTTCCTCGGCGTCGCGGAAGTTGTAGCCTTCGGGGAGGCCGTTGGTGTCGATCGGTGCGTCACTCATCGGTGGCGTTCTCGTTGGATTGGTTGATGTCGTTGAGTTCGGCGCGGGTCAGCGCGATGACGCCCGGGGTCAGCTTTGACGGCTTGGGGCTGGTGCGGCCCTTGATCTCTTTCGGCGAGCTCGTGGTTTCCCAGGGGCCGTCGATGATGAGAGTGGGGACGAGCCACGCGGTCTCGACGACGTTCCAAGCTGGGATGACGATGAAGTCGTACCAGAGGTCGAGTGCGGTCGGGTCGCTCTGTTCGAGGACGGTTTCCATCGTGGGGAACTCGCCGCGCTGACGGGCGTGCACGTCGCGTGTCACGATGGGGAGCGTGTTGTGCGGGTGGTGGTATGTGTTGTCGATGGGGACGCGGAACTCGGTGGATTCGAAATTGGATCGATCGAGCCCGGCGAGGCTCGGGCCGTCGCCCGGGATATTGCTGCTGTCGGTCGAGCCGATGAAGCCATCGCGGGTGTCTGGCATCGTGGGCGGGAGCGCCTTCATGGGGACGGTCTCGCCGATGGTCAGGCGGAGGTTGTCTTCGACGGCGCATCCGCCGAGCAGGGCGGAGCTCAGAACGACACAGCAGCAAGCGGTTCTCATGCGATCATTGTAGATCGTTGTCGGCGGGTGCGGAGAGGGCGGTCTCGGTGGCCCGACTGGCCTCGTCGTGGTCGAATCCTCGGCGGACGAGGAAGCCGTAGAGACGTCTGCGTGCGACCCTTGGGTCGAGGTTGAGCAGTCGCGGGGCTCGTTTCTGGGCGAGGACGAGGGCGGCGTCGGGGTTGGCCAACTCGCTGGCGGCGGCCTGCGCGGCACGCTTGGAGAGGGAGGCCTCGATGCCCTTGTCGCGGAGCTTGTTCTCGATGCCACGCTGACCCAGCTTGCCGGAGCGGGCGAGGTCCTCGGCGAGTCGTTCGGCGAGGGCTTCGTCGTCGATGAGCTTGAGATCGGCGAGCCGGGCGGCGGCGGCTTGGGCGTCTGCGGCCTCGTGCCCGGACTGCTTGAGCTTCTGCACGAGCTTGAACGCCGAACGCTGGCGCGAGGTTGTCAGGTGCAGGGCGTGCTGGTAGGCGGCGTAGAGCTTGGCGGCGTCGTAGATTTTGTCGGCGAGCTCCTGGGTCCACTCGTCGCCTTCGCGCAGGCCGGCTTCCATGGCCCAGTTCGTCTCGACGCGGGCCACGCGGGTCTTGCCGACGTAGACGCCCATGACGCGGCCTTCGGTGTCGGCGGCCTTGAGGGCGCTGATCGTCTTGCCCGGCTCGGGGCGGACGAGTCCGGAGGGCACCGGCGCGAGTGTGCGCGAGACTGGGGGCTTCTTCCGGCGGGCGGGCGTGCTGGTTGGTTTCGGTGCGGGCATCGGGGAGTGTATACCGCTGCGGTCCTATGCTCGAACGGGCGACGATGGGCCCGCCAGCGAAGGAGCAGTTATGAGCCAGATCAAGCGTGTCGGAGTGGTCGGATCGGGTCAGATGGGCGGGGGCATCGCCCAGGTCGCGGCGGTGAGCGGCTTCGAGACCGTGGTCATGGACACGAACGCCGACGCGGTGGCTCGGTGCGAGGCCACCCACGACAAGCTCCTGGCCCGTGCGGTCGAGAAGGGCAAGATGACCGAAGACGACGTGAAGGCGGCCAAGGGGCGTCTGACGTACGTGACCGACATCAAGAGCCTGTCCGAGTCGGACATTGTGATCGAGGCGGTGGTCGAGAACGCGGAGGTGAAGAAGTCGATCTTCAAGCAGCTCGCGGACATGCTCAAGGGTGATCAGATCCTGGCGAGCAACACGAGCTCGATCAGCATCACGGAGATCGCTGCGGCGACGGACTGCCCCGAGCGCGTGATCGGGATGCACTTCTTCTTCCCGGTGCCGGTGATGAAGCTGGTCGAGGTGATCAATGGTCTTGCGACAGACGAGCAGGTGACCGGGCGCGTGATTGCGCTTGCCGAGGCGATGGGCAAGACGGCGCTGCCCGCCAACGACCGGGCGGGGTTCATCTCGAACCGCGTGCTGATGCCCATGATCAACGAGGCGTTTTATGCGTGGATGGAGGGCGTTGCCGAGCCCAAGGACATCGACGGGATCATGAAGCTCGGATGCAACCATCCGATGGGGCCCTTGGAGCTTGCGGACTTCATCGGGCTGGACACGTGTGCCCACATCATGAACGTGCTCGCCGACGGTCTGCACTCTGAGCGCTACCGCCCCTGCCCGAAGCTGGATCAGCTCGTGGTGGCGGGCCGGATGGGCCGCAAGAGCGGGCGGGGTGTGTACGAGTATTGAGATATTGGTAAGCTTATCCAGATGCGCCATTGGAAGTTGATAGTCGCAGTTCTTGTAGTACTCGTCCTCTTGGGGATGGGCTGGGCTGCCAATATACTTCTGTGGTTCGGCCCCGACATCACGCCGAGGGACTACGCGCTCGAGTTGCGGAAGCTTCAGGCTGCGTCAGGCGGGTTGTCCACCGATGACATGAGGGCGCACCATCAGTTGTCTCTCATCACGCAGAAGATTTCTGCTGTGATCGAGAGTGGTTTGAGTGAGCCAAAATATGATTCTCTAGAAGCGTTGTCTGCAGAGGAACGAGAGCAGGTCAGGGCATGGGTTGCTGCCCTCGAAGACGTGGGCCTCTATGAGGACTTTCATCAACTCGGGCAGATCCCCGGATATGTCTATCCTTGGGCGGGCGTTCGTCTCATAGACAATGTGTTCACGGATGAGTTGCCGGCTATTCGGAGGATGACACGGGCTGGCCGGTACCGAGCGTTTGAAATGCTCGAATCAAATAAGACTCAGCAAGCGGTCGAGATCATTCGTGATCAGGCGAAAGTGGCATCGCTTTATCTGTCGCAACCGGTCGCAGTGCATCGCTTGACTGGACAAGCCATACTTGCACACGCGATCTCGACGACGATTCATATGCTTCGGTATGACCTGGCAAGCGAAGAGATCGCTGAGCTGTCTTCAATCTTTGGGCAGCTAAGCATCCCTCCCATGCAGGTGGTCTTTGACGGTGAATTGTTGATGGGAGAGGAGGCGATAGCTTCAACCTTTCAACAGAATGTCACGCTCAAGAACATGAGCCGTGGAGCGTTGGCAGCTAAGCTCAACTCGGCGCACGCTCAGGCGAGCGTGTGGGCGTCAAAGAGTCCGAACGAGCGATTGGCAGATCCGATCAATTTGCCAGAAACAAGGTGGTATGAATCTTCGGCGGAGTTTCTGATTCCCGCATATGAGGTGCTCGTCCAGTCAAACGACCAGATCACGTGCCGGCTCGCGGGCTTGCGAGTCGTGCTTGCGATCGAGTCATACCGCGCGGGCCACGGCTCGCTGCCAACAAGCCTGAGCGATCTTGTTCCCGGCCATCTCGCTGAGATGATCCCGGACCACTATGCCGACTCTGCAGCGGATTTTGGATACAGAATCGTAGAGGATCTCGAGACGTACCCGGAAGGGTACATTCTCTACACGGTCGGGTTTGACGGAATCGACGACGGCGGGGTGCCCGATTCTGAGAAGCCATACGCTTCGTTGACTCCAGATTCACCAGGCTCGGACTTCATACTGAACGTCTCTCAATAGACTGGAACATATGTGGCCTTGCGGTGTCTCCATCCCCGGGCGATGATGCCATGCGCGGAGGGTGCGTTATGATGCGGGAGTGTCACACAGAATTCAGGCCCGGTCGGTTTCGGCCTGCACTCTGAGCGCTACCGTCCCTGCCCGAAGCTGGATCAGCTCGTGGTGGCGGGCCGGATGGGCCGCAAGAGCGGGCGGGGTGTGTACGAGTATTGAGAAATTGGTAAGCTCGGTGCGTGCTGGACGCGGGGCTCCATCCTGATCTCTACCGACTGATCAAACGACCGACGTCGGGCGAGCGAGCGGCGTTGCTTGGTCTTGTCGCAACCAACATGGCATCGGGATCGCTCGGAATGTTTTTGCTCGGCAGGGGCGGCACGCTCGATCTCGTCGCGATCGCGTGTGTGGCCCTTGCGGCAGGGGCGCTTGTTGGGGCGGTAGTCTTGATCCCGGTCACCCGGGCTTGGCGGGCCGAGCGGCTCGCGAAAGCGATCAGACTACTTGAGCGCAAAGACCTATGCCCGAACTGCACCCAGTCTTTGGGCGAGCACTCTTTGGCCGAGAAGTGCCCCGCTTGCAATCAGGTTCGTTCCGAGGCGCTCTCGGCGAATCTCACGCGATCACTCGGGCTCATTGCGCCGGGTCTGCGTCTGCACTTTGCTCAATCGTGGTCGAGGGTCGCACATGACGCGGATCGTGACGAGGCGGAGCAGGTCATTGCCGATCTTCGACTTCCCCCTCGAACTTTCCGTTTCGGCTACCTGCACGCGTCGGCCATCTCGATCGGTCTTGTTGTTCTTGTCTTTGTGCTGATGAACGTGTCTGAAACTGCGTCGCGTGTGACGGCGATGGTTGCGATACCTGTTGTCGTGCTGTCGTTCATGGCGGCGCTTCTGACCTCATCGCCCGCCGAGCCCGAACTTGTCGGCCCGCTCAGCACGGACGAAAAGGGTCACCCCGTTCGGCAAAAATCGACGTGACATCAAAGCTCTCGTTTGTTACCCTCTTCGCATCATGATGCGAAGATTCATTTTTGTGTGTGTTGTGCTCGCCGTGATATCCGTCGTGTTGCCCGCCTGTGAGCGGAGCGCGGTTCATCCGTATGAGGGTGTGCTTTCGTCGATGGCCGACGAATTTCGCGGCGTGACGTCGTTGATCGATTCGATCCAGACCCGCGAGGATGCCGAGGGTGCTCGCGCGGAGATTGCCCAGACCGTGTCGGATCTCAAGGCTTTGACCGAGCAGGCCAAGGGGCTTGATGCTGTTCAACCCGAGGATTACGACAAACTCGTTGATATGGCAAAGCCCACTGACGCGGCTCAGGTAGCGCTGCGTGAGGCGATCACACGTCTGAGCAACGAGCGCACGCCGGCGGCCGCGGCAATCGTTGACGATCTGAGGGCCCTTGACAACGCCACGGGGCAGGCGTTGCTTGCGATTGAGATCCCGACACGCTCAGCTCAGATGGACGCAATGCTCGAAAGAGCGAGAGACCTCGACAAGCCAAGTGCGCGTGACGAACCGAAAAATGGCTCTCAGGTCGCGCCTTCCGGGCGATTCGGGCGAGATCGATCTCCCCGCCGCGGCG
>MDTD01175447.1_pt1 | contig 17130 bp, 18 predicted proteins | sample 811221 | NCBI WGS metagenome assembly MDTD01 (sample SAMN05326646, study PRJNA326480) | marine metagenome | isolation source: seawater | place: Pacific Ocean: South West | collected 2011 | reverse complement strand
TCCGGCTGCATGTACGCCACTGTGTCGAGCATGGTCTTCAAGTTGCTCGGCTGCATCAATGACTGCACGGGATGCGGCATTGCGCTCGTACTCTGTCCGGAATTCATCTGATTTCTGTTTCGCATCATCAATCGTGATATTCAATTCATTCGGGACCAGATTGGCGAGCCGTTGTCCTTCCTGAGGCAGCAGACCGTGTACTCGTGCAACATCCTTGATGGCAGCACGGGCTTTCAATCGGCCAAACGTGATGATCTGGGCGACATGTCCATATTTCTCACGTACATATCGAATGACTTCCCCTCGACCATCCTGACAGATGTCGATGTCGATATCCGGGTATTCACTTCGATCAGGATCCGTGAATCGTTCGAAGAGAAGTCCGTAGCGTTCCGGACATGCATTGGAAAGACCCAGCACATACCCCACCATGGTTCCCACACCGCTGCCACGGGCACAGGCTGGGATGCCCCGTTGACGCGCCCAGTTCACGAAGTCCCACACGATCAGGAAGTAGGCACTGATCAGCTTGTCCGAAAGAATCTTCAGTTCACGATCGCATCTTGCCCTGATTTCAGGTGTGATGCCATCGGGACCGTATCGCCAGATCAGACCAGCTTCACAAAGATTTCGAAGTGCGAGATCACAATCCGCCTGCAGTTTCGCCTCATCGAGATCTCCTTCATCCTGAGCATCCCATGGATGCAGCTCGAACTGATCACACCAGGCATTGAACCACTCGGTGAGATCCCCATCCTTGTACTTGGGCTTCTTCCTTGGTCCTGTGACACGGACGACGGGCGCATGATTGGCTTCAAAATCCAGATCGACTTCACAACGGTCTGCGATTCGAACCGTGTTGTCCACGGCTTCAGGCAGATCTTCAAACAATGCCCGCATGTCTTCGGGCGGCTTGACATAGATTTCTCTTGGGTATTGAAGACGATTGGCATCATCCCGGTTCTTGCCCATGGAAATGCAGCAGAGCGTGTCGTGAATCTCATGATCCTCACGTCTGAGGAAGTGCGCATCGTTGTCGCAGACCAGAGGAATATCCAGTTCCTTCGCCATGCGAATCAGATGCGGGTTGATGGCATCCTGATCCGAGACACTGTTGCGCTGCAGTTCAATGAAGAAACATGGATCGCCGGATTCATTGGTTCCGAAGGTCTTCTTGTGCCATTTCGCTTCCTTGACCGCTTCATTCCAATGCCCTTCATTCCCGGTCTGTTCAAACTGCACCAGATGGTGGGCCAGTGAACTGCCAAGGTGACCATTGATGGCGATCAAACCATCACCCCAGGACTCGAGGGTTTCCGCATCCATGCGAGGCTTGTGATAGAAGCCGTTCAGATAGGCATCCGAGTTGAGCTTCATGAGATTGGCCCAACCCTCCTGATTTTCAGCAAGCAGCACCAGGTGATATCCACCATCCTTGCCACCGGTCTTGACACGATTTCGTCGGTCACCAGGGGCGACATAGGCCTCGATACCGAGAATCGGCTTGATGCCTGCCGCCTTGGCTTCTCGATAGAACTCGACACAGCCGAACAGGTTGCCATGGTCGGTAATGGCGACGGCATCCATCCCCAATTCGGCAACCTGCTTCATGAGGGGGCGAATACGGTTGCCGCCATCAAGAAGGGAGTATTCCGTATGAAGGTGGAGATGAACGAATCCCTGAATCGCGTCGTTGCTCATGGTCTCTTTCAGCATCCTGCTCCTGTTCCCCGATCATACCTCAGCCCAATGTGAATGAAATACCGATCTCCTGACTGGAGAGAATGCGGGACTCGATGGGTATGATCTGTGGATGGAGAATGGAAACCAGTCTGGTGCCGGCACTGGAGGTCCTCAACCTCGGGGACCCCGGGTGCAGTTCATCAATTTCGGCAGTGACCGGATGGCCGAGGCCTTTCAGGCGGCAAGAAGACAACCCAATTGGGCAACCAGAGCCGCTGTTCTGACCTTCCTGATCATCATCGGCATCCCCATCCTGCTTCTGCTTCTTCTGGCTACGGTGGCAGCGGCAGTGGTCTTCTCGGTGCTCATGAGCATCAATTGGGTTGTCAGCCGGTTCTCAACCAGTAAATCTCCGGAGCATGGACGACGGAATGTCCGTGTCATCAATCGAGATTGAAGCCACTTCTACCGGTCTGCTGGCAGATCGCGGGTTTCTTGATCGATCAGGTCCAGAAGATCACGTCGAAGTTGACCGGCTACCGGCCCTACGGCTCCGTCTCCGATGGGATGTGATTGCATGGCCGGCTCTCCATCTTCTCCACGAACCTGAAGCCTGAGCCCCTTCACCGGCAGCAGCTGCCAGCTGGAGTTTGTGAGAAAGACCTCCTGCGAGGCAAGCAACTCATCAACGCTGATCGAAGCAGTCTCACATTCAATGCCAGCCGCTTCGGCACATTCCATCGTGACAGCTCGGGTGATCCCTGGTCGCACTGGTGATGGTCCCGATCCTTCAGGCTCCTCACCCCGAGCTGGCGGTGTAATCAGCTTTCCATCACGGACAATGAAGATATTGCTGACACAACCACAGGTCAGATTAGCAGCAGGATCAAGCCAAAGTGCCTCACTGGTGCCGACCATGCCAGCCATCTGGAGTGCATGAATACGAGGCCAGTAGTTCAGCGTCTTGTGCCCCGCCATGGGCGTCCATGGGTTTTCACGTCCGGCGGCAATCGAAACCTCGACACCTTGAGAAAAGAACATGGCTGGATAATCAGTCGGAGGTTGTGCCACGATCAAGATGGTTGGATCAACATGTCCATCACCCGAATTGTTGAGCATGTTCATGTTTCCGCCAGTCACCGTGAGCCTGACTCTGGCTTCCGACATGGCATTGTGAGCCAGAAGCTGCTCACATGCTTCAGCAAGGGGCCCCGCCTGCAGTCGGTTCGACATCAACAGTGATCTGGCTGAATCAACAAGCAGCTGTGTGTGTTCCTGGACACGGAACACACGTGCATGTTGTGCGGTCATCGTCTCGAACAGTCCGACAGCATGTTGAATACCACTGTCGAAGACCGAGATCTGGGCCTCGGTTTCAGGAACGATCTCTCCGTTGAGCCAGACATCCATGGGGTGCACATCCTCTTGTTCTTGCAGGGAAGTCGGGAAAGAAGGACAGATTACTCGCTGGACCAACCTTTGACGATGATTGCACTGGAGCTCACGTACTCGATCTGGAGCGTCATCATGATCACGCCTGCGTTACCCACTCTTGCCTCAAGCATGTTCTCGGTCTCAAGCTCGAACACGCCAACTGAGATCGATTCCGAGGCCGCTTCACAAAGTGTGTCCAATGAGCTCATGAAGGCGTCCTTGACCATCGGGTTGGCCCAGCGGATCGCAGCTGGTGGCGGCTTCCCCTGACAGACATTCATGACCATCGTTTCGAGATTCCGTGCAACATTCAATTTCGCCTGTCGATTGGACCAGATGGACCAGATCAAGATCAGTACCGCCACGACGATGATGATGACCGGCATCAACGATCGTGGACGTTCTCCAGCGGAACGACTGTGCTGTCGTGAGCGAGGGTCGGGATTACCGAGTTGTGGCTGTTCGAGGTTCAGGGTGTTGCCGCCACATCTGCGTAGAGCACATAAGTCGAATGCGAAGCAAATGGTCTGTTCAGCGCCATGTCGATCTTCTTGGTGAACGGATATGGAACATTTGGTCTGGCATTCTGAATCTCGACGATCTCTGCGCCGACCTGATTTCCATTTTCATCGAAGAAGGTGTAGGCGACACCGATTGACCTGATTGCTTTGCTTCCATTAAGAACGCTGCCCGAAATGGTCATCATCGAATAATCGAGTTCCGACTGGTTCGAAACGGTGACCGGTGTGAGTCGACCGAATCTGTCCGGACGGTACTGGATGGTCTTTCCATCTTCACCGGTTCTTGGACCATAGAAGAACGCGGCACGGGAAGAATAGACATCCTGCCCGATCGGAGCGAAACCACGATCGTCATAGAGCTTCTCAAGTTGCTTGCGTCCCTTTGCCGCATCAAGTCGTTTTCGGTTCTCTTCCCGTCTCTTGCGTTCAGCCGCTTCCTTCTCACGCTGCGCCTTGGCTGCCGCAGCTCTTCTTTGGCGACGGGTTTCTTCAAGCATCTTGGCATACGAGGAGAAATCGGAGCCATAGGTGTCATGATCAAGAATGAACTGTCTGAGATCGGCAAGTTCCCGTTTGATTCCCGAGAGTTCAAGCCTGGTTTGGGCCAACTCCTGTTGTTGAGCGATCAGTGCGGCTGTGGTCTTGAGCAATTGGTCCCAGAGTGCAGCAGGTTCACTCTTTTCCGAAAGTCCTTCGCCTTGAAGACTCTGACGGGCGTCAGCCGTGCTGCGCTGCGCAGTGGATTCAACGGATTCCGGTACTGTTTCTTTAGATGGCGCAAGCGTATCGGGCTGCTCCTGAGGGATTTCCTCTTGAACAGCAAGAGCCAGCGACAAGACCAGACAACTCGTCATCAACATGGCGGGAACTCACAAAATCGGGGTAATCAGGCGAAGCAATGACCAACTCATGCCACAGTATGCACTCAAGGGCTGGCTGGATTCTCTGATCCGGCTGAATTGTCCGATGATTCCTGCGAAGGCGACCCCGATTCGATCACAGGGGCTGAATCAGGGTCCATTTTGACCACTTCTGCATCTTCGGGTGTTTCAGTATTGGATTCGATTCCGGATGCTTCCGTTCGAAATGCTCTCGCTCGCTTGACCAAGGCTGGCAGTGACTCGTCACGCGGCTCCAGATCAAAATGCCATTCAAGTTGACTGTTCGCCTGAAACGGGAGCACCTCAACTACAAGATCCGGCCCAGGCATGTCCCATACCGGTGCGGCGGCTTTGCGGCTTGTGAGGACCGGTTCCATTCCTTCTCGTTCGATGCGTACATCGTAGGTTCCATAATGCGTGAACTCGACGACGACGGGGGTACGTCCCACTTCACGATGGTTGACCCAGACCAACGCATCGGATGGTGTACTTGTGATGGAAAGTGTTCTGCGGATGCAGCCTGATGCAAGCACCGGCAGACAGACCATCACGATGAGAAGACTCCTGTGACTCATGTAGGGAGTTTACAGAAGGCACGCCGTTCATGTCCGAAGTTGATCAGGAACCTCTGAATTCGACTGCCAAATGGCTCAGTCGAACTCATCACCTCTGAAGGTGGAGGCCAGATAGGCTTCACGAACCGCCGGATCATTGATGATCGACTTGGGATCACCTTCTCGAAGGTTGCGACCTTGATGCAGGATGTATGCACGATCGCATATTCGAAGTGTCTGCTGCACATTGTGATCCGTCACCAGGATGGCGATTCCCTCACTTGCAAGCTTCTTCACTTCCGACTGCAGTTCCTCGACCGTATGCGGATCAACAGCTGCGAATGGTTCATCAAGCAGCAGCAACTTGGGTTCAGTGATCATGGCTCGTGCAATTTCAAGCCGCCGGCGCTCACCACCGGAACAGGTTCTGGCCAGGTCATGCTGCTTTCCGGTCAGCCCGAATTGTTCAAGCAATCCATCGCAACGTTCTCGACGGGCCGCAGCATCCAGAGAAGTGGTCTCGAGAATCGCCATGAGATTGTTTCGCACCGAAAGCCGCTGGAAGACACTGGGCTCCTGGCTGAGATATCCCATCCCACGTCTGGCATGTTTATACATGGGCAGATAGGTCACGTCTTCGCCGAGGAAGGAAACAGCACCAGCTTCAGGAGTGATCATCCCGATCACCATTCTGAATGATGTGGTCTTTCCTGCACCATTGCGACCAAGCAGGCCGACAATTTCACCTTCTTCGACACGAAAGGAGACCTCGTCGACGACTCGCCGCCCGTTGTAGCTCTTCACGAGATTGTCTGCGAGCAGCATCGACATGAGGATCAGTTCACTTCGGAGTCTTCGGAGCCATCGGAGACGGAGACATTCTTCTCATCCGTCTTGTTCTTGACTGGTCTTGCATCGATGTTCCAGGCCTCAGGATGCAGCCTGTGTGCGATGATACCGATGATCACATCAAGCTTCTTGTAGACATATGCATCCAGTTTGATACGTTCACCATCCTTGCCGATTACCCAGCAGATCGACTTGGCCATCCAACGGTTCATGTCGATCTCGACCAGTTCATCCGATGTCCATGTTGCTTCAGGCATATGCAGTGTTCCGTCGGCATCAAGTTCATATCGTCGAGATCTGGTCGTGAAGAATGCCCAGGCGTAGTACGGGACGAAGGGAAGACACAGAATGAACAGCCACTGCACTGGCCGGTCATACTTGGAAGGCTCCGTGATACCCGCATAGGGAACGAGTTGTACGTCCGCAAGATCCATGGCTTCTTTGCGAAGCTGTGGAACATCTGTTGGCGACAAGGTGTTCGGTGGTTCGATTGCATCTCGAAATGTCCCAAGCACATCCTGCCAGGAAGTCGTGCCTCCATCTTCAGGAAGTTCGAGGGGCGAGGCGAGGCTCTCATCAATCAGAATGATTGTCGGGGTCGTCAATTCCTCATCACCATTGGCGATTCCATCAAGGCTCGCGCGGACATTGCGACAGATTTCCGCGCGGAGATAGCCCTCTTCCGTCGCAGGGATTGCCCATACATAGTCATAGATTCCCCAGACTCCGAGGACCAGACACATGAGACCAGTCAACACGACCCTGAGCGTATAGCTCGGAGCAACTGCTGCTTGAAGTGTTGGGGTGAGTTCAGTGGTGTTGCTGGTATCAGTCATCGATGATCATCTTCCAGCCACATGGTAACCCGGCACAGCTGAAATCCGCCTGTCGGGCTGTCAAACAGCGTTTCGTGCGGCTTCTTCACAGGTTTCGGCGAGTTTGACGTGCAGAGCGTCGTTATCAGGGATCGCGTCCAGACATCCGATGATGCGGTCGACACGTCGGGTGACCTCTTCCGCTGGGTCAATCGTCTCCAGCGCGGCCTCTCCAATGGCTTCCAATGCGCCCTTGAACCAGGCAACCGTGGGCCTGGCTTCATTGGTTGGAGGCTCGATCTGATCGCGAATGGTGGTTCCCGGGGCAATGGCCACGATGGGGATCAAACCAGCTCGTGTACGTGGCTCCCGGCACACCACGGCGACCGGAATGCTTCGTTCCCGGGTGAATTGAATCAGTCTTCTTGCATCAGCACCGACCAACGGAGGCTGAACCAGATATCGACCGGGGGAGAATTCCATTGTTTCGGTGATGGATTCATCGAGAATCCGGACGGATCCTCGAACCAGTGCCTTGCGGCGAATACCACGGCGGGCGATTCGAAGGCCCTCCACGATTTCCACCATGCCCTCCCAGTCATTGCGACCTCGACTGGCGGCCATGGCTTTCAGAAAATTCACCTCGGCTACGAACCATGACTCTTCACGGGTCGCCTCCAGTGCGCGATCAATCTGACTTTGGATCTGCTTGGTCCGAGTCACATTCTCACCTCGTGCCGTGACATGTTCAGTGGTCCTTTCTCGTCGACTCGATTCGATCCGTCACACCATCAAGCAGTCGACTCCAGTGACTGGCTGATTGCATCAGATCGTCTCGGAGTGACTGTCGAATGGTATCGGCCGAACCGGTCCCCATGGCCCGACGAAAATCCAGTAATCGCTTCGACAGGATCCGTTCCGCGTCCTTGAGTTCATCCATGAGCGGCGGCTGCATCTGATCAATGAGTTCGCTGGCCACATCGGAAATGATCCGGGCTGCCTCCAGCAGATTTCGCATGGCGGTTGCCAGCGATGGCTGCACCTCATCCAGATCTTCTTCAGAGATCGCCTCCAGGACCTCTTCAAGGGTATTGGGAACCATGGCGAGACCTGATCGAGCAACCTGAAGCAGTTCCAGCGGAGCAGATTCCGATCCTTGGGGCTCGGGTTGGTTTACAGGGCGGATCATCTGGTGCAGACAGGTGTTGTCGTTGGTTTCCGTGAGCAGCGGGATCAGGTCGTGATCGCCTCGGAAATTTCTTCAGCAACCGCTTCGTTGCCGAACGAGAGACGCACCCCGCCATTTGGAACGATTTCCATCACCAATGGAAGACCAGCCGTGATCAGAATCAAACCCTGATCAGGTGATTCCGAGTCATGGAACAACGCCTTGACCAGATCACAGACAAGATGAAGGTCGCCAGCTTCGGAAAGCAGTGGATCACGAGTGTTGAGTTCGACTGTTGCCGCCGCGTCTACCTGCTGCCATTCTTCGTTTCCAGCCAGTGAGAAAGCTACAACATCAAAGATGCTGCGCCATCGCCCGACCGGGAAGAGGATGATCTGGTTGTGGTGCAGCTTGTGCAGAATGTCATCAATGACTTCCGGCATGCGCTCAGCACTGATCTCGATCACTTCAGCGCCGGCAAGTGGTTCGGTTTCTCCGTTGGGTACGGAAAGATGCCGTTGCGGAAGTGATTCATCCACCATCCTCAGGAAGGTGTGATCGTCATCAGGTGATTGTCGTTCGATTCCATGCTGCGAAAGCAGCTCGTTGGCTTCGTCGACTTTTATGAACTCCACCTCAGGTTCTCCATTGAACAGATCAATTCAGTGGGATTATCTAAACGGATGATTCCCATTAACGCAAGCAGCCGGTCAAAATCGCTGCTGTCTCCGGATCTCCGGTTCGGCTACTATCGGCAGTTGTGACCCGTGGTCCACAAACCAATGAGCAGGGGCTGATCGTGCGTACCGTCCTATTTGTCTGTACCGGAAATACCTGTCGAAGCCCGATGGCTGAGGCCATTGCTCGATCACTTGTGGATGATTCCGAGGTTTTTGTGGCTTCTGCCGGGGTTTCGGCCTTTGATGGTGCCCCGACCTCAAGCGAATCGATTACTGCCCTGGAGTCCATGGGAATCGAATATGACGGTCGATCAACACGACTGACGCCGGAGATGGTCCGAGGAGCTGACTTGATCCTCTGCATGACCGCCCAGCACCGAGATGCCGCGAGACGTCTGGTCTCTGATGACCCTGAATTGGCTGAGAAGATTCAGGTGCTTGATCTTGATGGGGACATCCCTGATCCAATTGGTCAGGGTCAGGATCGATATGACGCGGTTGCCGAGCGGATGAAGCAGGTTATTCCAGAACGAATTGAATCAATCGTCACCCAGAAGTGAGGTGCGCTCAGCTTCCCGTTCGAGCGGCAACTTCAGCCAGAAGGCGTACCCCAAAGCCAGTTGGCCCGACGACATGAAGATCATCCGGCTTCTCGACCGCACTGACACCTGCAATGTCCAGATGTGTCCAGGGAATACCCTTGTCGACGAAATAGCTCAGGAACGCGGCACCCTGAATCGGGTGAGCGTTGCGGCTTGGCCCCGAGTTCCAGATGTCAGCATGTTTGGCCTGCATGAACTGTCGATGCTCTTCCCAGAGCGGCATCTGCCAGACACGTTCCCCGGTTGAAACAGCAGCGGCTTCCACTTGTTCACGCAGCCCATCGTCCTCACACCACATTCCAGCGCAGAAATGCCCGAGACCGACCACCACCCCGCCAGTCAGGGTGGCTACATCGATGATCGCCGTGGGTTTGAGTTTTCGACACGACCAGGACAAGGCATCGCCAAGGATCAATCGTCCTTCAGCATCGGTATTCGTCACTTCAACCGTGACGCCATTGTGCATCGTGATGATGTCGTCTGGCCGATAGGCTTCTCCACTGACCAGATTTTCAGCACAAGGCAGCACCGCGGTCACATTGACAGGCACCTTCAGCCGGGCAATGGCCAGGATGGCGCCAAGAACGGCGGATCCCCCGTTCATGTCGTATTTCATCCCCTTCATGCTGTTGTTGATCTTCAGGGAATAACCACCACTGTCGTAGGTCATGGTCTTGCCGACCAGCACCAGCCGATGTCCTGCTCTGGGTCTGGAAGGTCGATGTTCAAGAATGATCATGCACGGCTTGTGTGCAGATCCCTTTCCAACATTGACAAGGCCGCCCATTCCCTGTTTGACAGCTTCAGCAAATGAAATGACCTTGCATTGAAGCCCGGTCTTCTTTGCTGCCGCTCGTGCTTGTTGTGCGACCCAGGATGGGATGCAGATGTTGGGTGGCGTAGCCGAGATTCGTCGAGCCTCATTGGTTGACTCTGCAAGAATCAAGCCCCTCCGCATTCCACCTCGCACCTCCTGATCAGAGGAGGTCAGTGTGAGTGAGCCACTGGCAGCAGCGTTTTTCGAGGCCTTGCCATCAAAGAAATCGACACGCCAGTTTGACAATCCGATTCCCTCAGCCAAAGCCTGTCCAAGCGCATCCCCATCAGCCACCTGCTCCGGGACCGTGCGATGGAGCTGAACGTCCACGGCATGCAGATCCGCCTGATGGAGTCGACCTGCGAGTCGGCCTCCCAGTGATCTGATGGCATTCTGATCCAGCTGTTCCCGATCTCCAAGACCCACCAGAATCACGTCATCACCTTCGATGATCAGGTCACCAGCCTTTCCGTTGAACATTCGGGATCGTCTGGCTGCTGAAATCCGGCCTCCATGGGCCTCATCAAGCTCCTGAAGGGCTTTGGGCAGTCGTGAGATCTGGGTTGGAAGGCCCACCAGAATTGCGGGTTTACGAGGGGATCCAGTGCGAATGCTGCGATACACGGGCTGCTCCTGTCGCCATGAAGGGCGGGCGTGATTGCCTTGCCGCTGCTGATCATCGACACGGGCGGCGACTTGGCTGCAGTGCGAGCTAACATGGGCGGAATGTCCACCTCCGCAAGAATGGCTGATGCTGCTTTCAACCGAGCCCGTGAAGGTCTTCGAGTCCTTGAGGATCTGGCTCGTTTCATCCTTGATGATGCAGAAATCGCAGCTCATCTGAAGCAGTCACGACATCAACTCACTGGAATTGCCGCTCAATGGCCCGGTCCTCCGGTGGAGACCGCTCGAGATACGCAGGGAGATGTCGGGACTTCAATTTCAACTTCATCAGAAGAGGCTCGCCAGGATCTGCAGGCGATTGCGGCCGCGGCTGGTCATCGTGCCACGGAAGCGGTGCGTACGCTGGAGGAACTGGCCAAACTGGAGTCACCGCCACTGGCTTCTGATCTTCAGTCGATTCGATACGGGCTCTATGACCTGACGGCTTCGGTGCAACAGCGTCTGCCCGCACGACCGTGGCCGCAATGGAAACTGTGTGTTCTCCTGACGGAATCGCTGTGTCGTCATGGCTGGCTGCAGGTCGCAGAAGCGGCGATCGCCGGAGGAGCCGACTGTCTTCAATTGCGGGAGAAGTCATTGAGTACCAGTGAGCTCGTTGCTCGCGCCACTCATCTGATTGAACTGGCCCGCCCCCGGGGCACGGCTGTTGTAGTCAATGACCGGGTGGATGTCGCACTTGCGGCTGATGCAGATGGTGTTCACGTTGGCCAGGAAGATCTCTCTGTTGCACAGGTTCGAGCAATGGCTGGAGATCGTCTGTTGGTTGGAGCAACCGTCCGCAGCATCAATGATGTTCAGGAAGTGCGGCGTGATGGCGCCACCTACTGTGGAATCGGACCCATGTATTCCTCGGCTACAAAGCCTGATCTTGCAGCAGCTGGATTGGATCGGCTTCGCGACCTCCTTCCTGCCGTTGGTTCACTGCCCCATCTGGCGATCGGTGGAATAGAACAAGCCAATGTCTCAGATGTGGTGTCTGCAGGAGGCCGTGGTATTGCAGTCTGCGGCGCAATCTGTGGATCAGAGGACCCCAAAGCGGCAACCCAAGCGATGGTCGAAGCGATGGATCGTGCAAACTCGATGGAACAGGTTGTTCAGGATGCGTGATCTTGAATTTCTGGTTCTTGGATCAGGTACATCAGCAGGTATTCCGACCATTGGATGTGATTGTGCCGTCTGCCGCAGTGATGATCCCCGTGACAAGCGATTACGGACTTCCGCCGCGATCAGATTCATCGATGCTCAGGATCAACCACGTACGATCCTGATTGACGCGTCACCCGATCTACGTCAACAGGTGCTTCGTTCTGGTATTGATCGATGTGATGCGATCCTCTTTACCCACAACCATGTTGACCACACGTTTGGACTGGATGAAGTCCGTCGTTTCAATGTCACCATGAAGGCTCCGATCGACATCTATGCCGAGCCACATACCCTGGACCATCTGAACCGGGTGTATCAACACATCTTTCAGCGAGAGAGAAATGTGAATGATTCATTCGTGGCTACCTTGATCCCTCATGAGATCCAGCCAGGTGTGACGCTGGATCTCTTCGGACTTCAAATCGAACCCATTCGCCTGCTTCACGGACGCCTGCCGATTCTGGGGTATCGGATCGAGGCGCCGGGTCTGGAAGTTCCCAATCCACTGCCTCTGGCCTGGTGTACGGATGTCTCATCCGTCCCTCCAGAGTCATGGGGCCGTCTGGAGAGCCTTCAGACCCTGTTTCTGGACATGCTGCGGGAGCGGCATCATCCAACCCACCTGAATCTGGATCAGGCACTGGATATGGCGGACCGGATCGCTGCCGCCCAATCCTGGTTCATCCATATGGCCCATGACATCAGCCATCAGGAGCTGGATTCACGCCTTCCAGCAGGTGTCGGGCTGGCGTGGGACGGGCAGCTGATTGGATCAGGGGGCCCTTCTCGGTCTTCCTCCAGTTCCAGCGAGGCGACGGAATCCCGCTCCTGATACACTCTGCGGTCCTATGGCCCAGATTCGAGAAATCAAGAAGCGTATCGGCGCCGTCCAGACGATTGCCCGCATCACCAAGACGATGCAGATGATCGCTACGGCGAAGTTCACCTCAGCCCTGCAACGGGCGGAGTCTTCCAAGCCTTATGCGGCATGCATTGATGACATGGTCCGTCAGGCGGCTTCGGCAGCAGAGGAATACGAGTCCCGCCTGATCACAGGTCCCGACCAGAAGGTCGGCAAGGAACTCGTATTGGTCATCTGCTCGGATCGTGGTCTGTGTGGTGCCTACAACGGAACGGTACTGCGCACCGCCTTGAACCACCTGCGTTCTCTCAGGGAACAGGGCATTGATTTCGATCTTGAAGTTGCTGGCAAGAAGGCCGTCGGGTTCTTCAAGTTCCAGAAGATGCCGGTTGATGTTCGTCATGACATCGGCGACAAGCCTTCATACGAGGAAGTCGGGGCCATCGCTGCCGATTACATCGAACGATTCATGTCCGGGAAGTATGACACGATCCGCATCATCTCCATGCGTTTCCTATCGACCTCACGTCAGATGCCAGAGAGCAAGCAGTTGCTTCCAATGACTCAGGCTCCAACCGAGTCCGATGCAGATGATGCAATTCAGGTCAAGCCGGTCTACGACTTCACACCTTCTTCAAGCGATCTGCTTGACGAACTGCTTCCACTGACCATCAAGACAGCCTTGCTTCAGGCTTTCAATGAAGCGGTTGTCAGTGAGCAGATCATGAGAATGGTGGCCATGAAAGCGGCTACGGAGAATGCCAAGGAGTTTGGCAGTACCTTGCGTCGCCTCTTCAACCGTGCTCGTCAGGGCCAGATCACCACGGAGCTGACTGAGATCGTTTCTGGTGCTGCGGCGCTTGAGTAGTACTGGGAACTTCACAGGAGTAGGCTCACGTGCGGCTCTATACCGGTCGAGGCGACGACGGCAATACCGATCTCTTTGGTGGCGATCGCGTACCCAAGCACCACTTGAGGGTGGATGCCTATGGTGCTGCAGATGAGATGAATGCATCACTTGGTCTGGCAGTGACGGCCTGCGGCCCGACTGATGAACGCCTTCATGAAATTCTGCTTCGACTTCAGGATCGCACCTTTGTATTGGGTGCTGATCTGGCGACCATTCCAGGTGGCCCCCATGAAGACAAGGTTGCTCGCATTCAGATGTCGGATGTGAAGGAACTCGAAGGTTTCATTGATGAGATTGATGGCGACAATGAAGCACTCAAGACCTTCATCCTTCCAGGTGGATGCGAACTGGCATCACGACTCCATCTTGCACGAGCTATTTCACGACGGTGTGAACGTCAGGTCACACGGATGCTCGAGTCCGAGGGCGGAGACATGGCCAAACTGCTCTGGATGAACCGGATCAGCGATCTACTCTTCGCCATGGCCAGAGCGGCCAATCGTCTTCAGGGATTGCCTGATGTGCCCTGGACACCTTCGGACTAGAAGGCCAGAAACGATGTGAAATTCATGTCACTCACAATGGCGCCACAGGCGACTTCGCATTGATGTGCCATTGCCGCTTCGGCTCTTCTTCGACCGATCCCAACACTTTCATCAAGAACCTGACTGGGATCGAATTCACGAATACTTTCGGGCAGAGCGGGAATGTCGAATTCCAGTCGCATCGCCAGTGACTCCAGTCGCATCTGGATGATGTCAATCTGTTCCTGCAAACCGGTCTGTTCGGCATAAAGTTCGACGGGATCTTCACCACGAAGCATCGCTTCGGAAGCGGCCTGGTCAGCTCTCAGTAGATCCTGTTGCAGCTGATCTCTTTCACGAAGCAGGGACTGGGCTCTTGAGGGAATTGGGGCAAGGCTCCAGGCCAGTGATCCACTGGCAAGCAGTGTCACAACTGAAATCAGAATCTGGCATCTGCGATGTTTCATGGGTTGACTCCTTCGCCAGCCTGACGATTGGACGCAAGCATCATCAGGTCGATGCCTTCTTCATGTGCCAGTCCTACCAGCTGGTTCTTCAATGAGCGATCCTGAATGGCAAGCCATGAACTGGCCGCCTCTCTGGGGCGTCCCGCATTGAGTGCTTCGGCGCCATGGCAGACCAGTCGCAGGTCGGCGACCTTCGCCGTCTGCTCATGTCCATTCGCCAGCGTACTGGCCTGACGGAGGTGCCCACGGGCAGCCTGGAAATCACTGGCCTTGATGGAGCGACAGGATTCAACCAATGCATTCCGGAAGCGATCGTGTCTTCCCGCTTCTACTTGCGTAACACTTGCGCATCCACATAGCGTGCCAGCGGCACACAGGGTCAGAACGATCCAATGGTGAAGCATGATGAGGTCTCCGTTGAGGCGGTTCCCGGACACCTCAAGTGCCAGGAATTCCTTCTGTATTCATGGAGACGCAGGATCTGTTCGCACTTGCGACTGATTCACGAAATCAATGAATCAACGGTTTACTGGCTTCTCAGGGGCCGCTTCGCGGGTCAGAAACTGGATTTCCGCACTGGTCCACTCGGAAGTGTTCAGCGGGCTGTCGCCCTCTCCGCCGATTCGTCCGGTCCGGACTAACTGAAGGAGATCCTTTCGATGATCATCAAATGATCCTGGAATCACCAATGGCTCATCAGTGATGAAGGCCTTGATTCTTGCCAGACCATGTGGCGGTTGGATGAGAAAGTAGAACCTCATCGCGAGTGTCGGAATACTCAAGGATTCCCCTGCTTCCAGATAGACCGAGCGGGCTTCTGGATTGGGCACGAGTGTCACGATCTTCCCATCAGCACCGATCATCAGCATCGTCAGATAGCCGGCTTTCTTGGTGTGTATCTGAAAGTGGACCGACTGACCTTCTTCATAGGCTGCCTGAACAGGATTCATTTGAAGTGTCAATGGATTTGGTCCACCTCGAGGCACGGCTCGCACCATTGACTCCACGGTTCCGGATTCGGCTGGTTCATGCAGTTCAACCGGTTCGGGCTTTTCACCTTCTGGAGATCGTAGACCCATTTCAAGGGCCAAGGCGCGAGTTCCATCCACCATCGACTGACCTGAACTGAAGATTGAAATAGCAGCGCGATGCCCTTCGACGATTTCACCAGTGGTGGTATCGATGATTCGCCCGGTCAGAATCCATTCGCCTGGCCCACCTCTGCCGATTGTTCCCATCAGGAGATAACGAGCATTCATCAGTCTTCCGATGAACATTCCTGTTCCATCTTCAGTTACATCGAGCTTGGAAAACTCACGGGCATCCAGAATTCGAGCAATCTCATCACGTTCAATAAGTGTGATATTTGGAGAATCAATGGCTGAGAGCATTGAAGCCGCGGCCAGTTTCCCAATTCCAGTCTGGGGATCAGGCCCGATTTCCTTGAACGGAAGAACGGCGAGTGTCAGCTTCTCCTGATCTTGAACCGCCTGATCGCCTTTGATCTTGACACGGTGAACCCGTGAAGGGATCGGGCAGCTCAGTGCAACCCACCGACGATCAAGACTCATGCCCCCACGCTGTTGAATCGTCGGTGAAATCCTCTCCAGAACCTGTTCTTCTTCGATGGTATGGCCCGGCATGGACATCGCGAGTTTCATGGCAACCTGAGTCACAAGTTTCCGTTCAGCCTTCAATCGCAGGCGCGACTCCCAGCCTTTCTGAGTAACGGTCTGATTGGAGATTGGTTCAGATGCCCATGCGATGGCTTCCTCTTCCTCGATCAAGGCTCCACTTGAGCCGATCAAACTGCTCGACGAAGCGCGTTCAACAGCCTGATCAATTGCCTCGGGCTGAAACATCGCCAGAATCGCCAGAATAATGGAGGAGATCATGTTCATTCCTTCTTGCGGGAATCCAGATAGTCCTGAAGGGAGTTCTGTATCGCTTCACTTGCGACGTTCATACCGAAAATCACAGACGGAAGCGCTCGATCTTCCTTGTCGCGACTGGCAAGTTCGATCGTGTCCCATGAGTTGCGGTAATGGTCGGTCCAGACGATTTCACCAGTTGAGACATTGACCAACTGCATCTGGATATTGACATTAAGCATTTCACGGGTTTCATAGCTGTCCCGGATCTTCACCAGCTGCCGCCATTTCTGGTTGTTCAGACTTTCAACAGTTCCCATGATGAGGTAATCAGCCGTCAATTCCTGTCCAAGCTTGAGGACTTCACGCATGTCCGCATTACCCTCGCGTACCTGATCCATGATCTGCTTCCGTTGCGCCTCGAGCTCCTGAACATATCGTTCGTCAAGAACCTTGAATTCATTGCGCCGTACAAGATCACGCGTGATGTTGTCGGTCAAATAGGTGCGGACCTCGGATGGAGTCATGGGATTCCGATCCGGAGGTTGCATGAAACTCACGATCTGCATCGGCAGTACGGCTATGGTCGGGCGTCCAGTGGGGCGGGGATTGTCAGGATCGAATACGGCGACTTCAGCCTGAATGGAAACCTGAAAGTTGTC
>MDTD01155416.1_pt1 | contig 17131 bp, 18 predicted proteins | sample 811221 | NCBI WGS metagenome assembly MDTD01 (sample SAMN05326646, study PRJNA326480) | marine metagenome | isolation source: seawater | place: Pacific Ocean: South West | collected 2011 | reverse complement strand
CGGTGGTGAGCCGGGAACCCGGCGTGCTCGCAGGAGCGGACGTCGCGCTGATGGTGCTCGACGACGTGCTCGGCCCCGACAGCTACCGGGTGACGCACCGGGTGCCCGACGGTTCGCGGCTGCAACCCGGCGGGGTCGCCCTGACGATCGAGGGTCCGACCCGGGGGATCCTGACGGCCGAGCGCACGATGCTGAACGTCCTGTGCCACCTGTCCGGCATTGCGACGACGACGGCGGCGTGGGTCGAGGCGATCTCCGGCACGCGGGCCCAGATCCGCGACACCCGCAAGACGCTGCCCGGCCTGCGCTCCCTGCAGAAGTACGCCGTCCGCGTCGGTGGCGGCGTGAATCACCGCATGGGACTCGGCGATGCGGCGCTGATCAAGGACAACCATGTCGCCGCGGCGGGTTCGATCCTGGCCGCGCTGCGCCAGGTGCGCGCCGCGGCGCCCGACCTGCCGTGCGAGGTCGAAGTGGACTCGCTCGACCAACTCGACGAGATCCTCGCCGAGGACGTCGAGTTGGTGTTGCTCGACAACTTCCCGGTGTGGCAGACCCAGATCGCGGTGCAGCGCCGCGACGCGCGCGCACCGGGCACCAAGCTGGAGTCCTCCGGCGGCCTGTCCCTGCCGAACGCTGCCGACTACGCCGGCACCGGGGTGGATTATCTGGCCGTCGGCGCGCTCACCCACTCGGTGCAGGTGCTCGACCTGGGGTTGGATCTGTAGATCGTGGAGAGGTCTCCGAGACGCCCGATGACGTCGGTCGTCGCACTTGCCCTGGCAGTGCTGTCGCTGGGTCTGGCGGTCGTCGCGCTGGTGCGGCAGCGCGACAGCGCCCCCGAGTACAGCCCGTCCCAGCGCGACGAGGCGCGGACAGCGATCTGCGCGGCGTTCGCCACCGTGCGCACCGGGGTGGCGATCAACACCAACCGCGAGCCGCCGGGCGGCTTCGGTGACGTCACAGGAGCTCTTGCGGTGTCGGGCAACGCGCGGGCGGCACTGTTCGACGGCGGTCAATACCTGCTGGCCAGAATGGATCCGGCCACTCCGCCGGAGCTGGCGAGCGAGATCCGCAGGTTCGCCGATCTGGTGATGGACATCGGTGCGGCCGCCACCGCCGGTGTGCCCGATTCGGATCCGGTGCAGGCCGATCGTCTCGAGCAGGCCGAGGACGCGAGCGCTCAGATCAGCGGTCTGTGCGCGTGATCGTCAGGCCGCGGCGGGACCGCGACGCACCAACGCCAGCACCACTGCGGCGCCGGCGAACAACCCGGAGAAGACACGGTTGAGCGCGGTCTGCTGGCGGGGAGTGCGCAACCAGGTCAACAGCCGTACCGCCAGCCCGGTGTAGAGGCCCATCACGACCAGGTCGACGGCCACCATCGTGGCCCCGATGGCCAGGTATTGAGGCAGCAGCGGGGCGGTCGGCACGACGAACTGGGGCATCACCGCCAGAAAGAAGACCAGCGCCTTGGGATTGCTGGCATTGACCAGGAAGCCACGCACCAGCAGCGCGGAACGTCCCCCGCCGGCAGCGTCGTCGAGTCGGCTGACGAGGTCGACGGTGGCGGCGCGCCACTGCCGCACCGCCAGGTAGGCAAGGTAGGCCACCCCGAGCCATTTGATGATCGTGAACGCCAGGATCGAGTTCGCCACGGCGGCCCCCAGGCCCACGGCGACCAGCGCCAGCTGCAGGACCAAGCCCGCCTCCAGACCTGCGATGGACCAGTACCCGCGCTTGATACCGTGCGTCGCCCCGGTCGCCATCGACTGGACCGCGCCGGCGCCCGGCGACACCGCGATCACGATCGCCGCCCCGAAGAACGCCAGCCACATCTGCCAGGTCATGACCCGAGTCTGTCAGGGGTGTCCAGCCGATTTCGGCTGGATGTCCGCGACGAAGACGGCGACCTTTCGGGCTTGGCGGCGGGCCAACCCCGGCAGCGCATCGACGCCGTCGCCGCTGGGGGCGATCCGCGGGTTCACGATGTGGACTTCGTCACCGGACATCGTGACGTCGGCCTCGCCGGCAGCCAAGACGTTCTTGGCCCAGTCGGTCTTGCCGTGGCCCAGCACGATCGCCAGCTGGGAGTCGTTGCGGTATGCGGTCACGATGGTCTCGTACGCCCGTCCGGAGGTGCGACCTCGGTGTTTGATGACCGACAGCCCGGGCATCCGACCGGCCAGCGGCTTGACGATGGGGTTGAAGTACTTGATCTGGATCCGGTCGAGCCACTCCGGGAACATCCGCGGCAGTTCCGACATGACGCCTCCAAAACCGATTTGGCCTGCTCTGGGACAATGGACAGCGTGAATCTAACGCCAGGGCCTCTGCGACGCATCGACCTGCGCGGTACCACGCTGTCAGCGGCCGGGCTGCGTGGCGCCCTGCCCCGTGGTGGTGTCGACGTCGACGCGGTGGTGCCGACCGTCAGGCCCATCGTCGACGCGGTCGCCGACCGTGGCGCGGCGGCCGCCCTGGAGTACGGCGCCTCATTCGACGGAGTACGCCCCGACCGCATCCGGGTCCCGTCCGACAAGCTCGCAGCCGCGCTCGCAGCGCTGGACCCGGACATCCGCACCGCACTGAACGTCGCCATCGAGCGCGCCCGCACCGTGCACGCCGATCAACGTCGCACCGACACCACCACCACACTCGCACCCGGTGCGACGGTGACCGAACGCTGGGTGCCCGTCGAGCGGGTCGGACTCTACGTTCCCGGCGGCAACGCCGTGTACCCGTCGAGCGTCGTGATGAACGTCGTCCCGGCCCAGACCGCGGGCGTGGAGTCGCTGGTCATCGCCAGCCCACCCCAGGCCGCCAACCCGGCCGACTTCCAGGGCCTGCCGCACCCGACGATCCTGGCCGCGGCAGCGCTGCTGGGCGTCGACGAGGTGTGGTCGGTGGGCGGCGCGCAGGCCGTCGCGCTACTCGCCTACGGGGGCGCCGACACGGATGGCGGCGAGCTCGCGCCGGTCGACATGATCACCGGGCCCGGCAACATCTATGTCACGGCCGCCAAGCGCATCTGCCGTTCGCAGGTGGGCATCGACGCCGAAGCCGGCCCGACCGAGATCGCGATCCTGGCCGATCACACCGCCGACCCCGCCCACGTGGCCGCCGACCTGATCAGCCAGGCAGAGCACGATGAGATGGCCGCCAGCGTGCTGGTCACCCCCAGCACCGAGCTCGCCGACGCGACCGATCGGGAGCTCGCCCGGCAGTTGGAGACCACGGTGCACCGCCAGCGGGTCACCACCGCGCTGAGCGGCGATCAGTCGGCGACGGTGCTCGTCGACGACATCGACGCCGGGGTGCGCGTCGTCAACGCCTACGCCGCCGAGCACCTCGAGATCCAGACCGCCGACGCCTCCGACGTGGCAGGCCGAATCCGTTCGGCCGGTGCGATTTTCGTGGGCCCGTGGGCGCCGGTGAGTCTCGGGGACTACTGCGCCGGGTCGAACCATGTGCTGCCCACCGCGGGATGCGCCCGGCACTCCAGCGGATTGTCGGTGCAGACCTTCCTGCGCGGCATCCACGTCGTCGACTACACCGAGGCGGCGCTCAAAGACGTGGCGGGCCACGTGATCACGTTGGCGCAGGCCGAGAATCTGCCCAGCCACGGGGAAGCGGTGCGCCGGAGGTTCGAGTCGTGAGCGTTCCCGGTGCCGCGGCCACGCTCGACGAGCTGCCGCTGCGAGACGATCTGCGCGGTAAATCCCCCTACGGCGCACCACAGTTGAACGTGCCGGTGCGGCTGAACACCAACGAGAATCCGCATCCGCCCACCCCGGCGTTGATCGACGACGTCACCGCGTCGGTGCGGTCGGCAGCAGCGGAGTTGCACCGCTATCCCGACCGCGACGCGGTCGCGTTGCGCACCGATCTGGCGGCCTATCTCGGTGCCGCGACCGGGGTGACGGTGGGCGTGGACAATGTCTGGGCGGCCAACGGATCCAACGAGATCCTGCAGCAGCTGCTGCAGGCGTTCGGGGGTCCCGGCCGCAGCGCGATCGGGTTCGTGCCGTCCTACTCGATGCACCCCATCATCTCCGACGGGACGCAGACCCGGTGGCTGGTGGCCAACCGCGCCGGCGACTTCAGCCTGGATGCGGCGGTGGCCGCCACCGCCATCAAGGAGCACACCCCCGACATCGTGTTCGTCGCCAGCCCGAACAACCCGTCGGGGCAGAGCGCGACGCCCGACGAGCTGCGTGCGCTGCTGGACGCGATGGACCGCGGGGTGATGATCGTCGACGAGGCCTACGGCGAGTTCTCCTCGCAGCCCAGCGCGATCGGGTTGATCGAGCAGTTCCCGACACGGTTGATCGTGACGCGGACCATGAGCAAGGCGTTCGCGTTCGCCGGTGGCCGACTGGGCTATCTGATCGCAGCACCCGCCGTGATCGAGGCGATGCTGCTGGTGCGCCTGCCCTATCACCTGTCCGCGCTCACCCAAGCCGCCGCCCGAGCCGCGCTGCGCCATGCCGACGACACGCTCGGCAGCGTCGCCACGCTGATCGAGGAACGGGAGCGGGTGGCGAAAGCGCTCACCGGCATGGGTTTTCGAGTCATTCCCAGTGACGCCAACTTCGTGCTGTTCGGCGAGTTCGCCGATGCGCCCGGCACGTGGCAGCGTTACCTGGACGCCGGCGTGCTGATCCGCGACGTCGGCATCCCCGGATATCTGCGCACCACCATCGGCCTGGCCGACGAGAACGACGCGCTGCTGGCTGCCAGCGCCCGGATAGGAGCATCGTGAACGAGCCGGTACGTCCCGAACGCCGCGCAAGGGTCGAACGCAAGACGAAGGAATCCGACATCGTCGTCGACCTGGATCTCGACGGAACCGGGCAGGTCAGCGTCGACACCGGCGTGCCGTTCTTCGACCACATGCTGACCTCGTTGGGCAGCCATGCGAGCTTCGATCTGACGATCAAGGCCACCGGCGACATCGAGATCGAGGGCCACCACACCATCGAGGACACCGCGATCGTGCTCGGCCAGGCCCTCGGCCAGGCTCTCGGCGAGAAGAAGGGCATCCGCCGCTTCGGCGACGCCTTCATCCCGATGGACGAGACGCTGGCCCACGCCGCGGTCGACGTGTCGGGCCGGCCCTACTTCGTGCACACCGGCGAGCCCGACTATCTGGTCGAATTCACCATCGCCGGCTCGCAGGCGCCCTATCACACCGTGGTCAACCGGCATGTTTTCGAATCGCTGGCCTTCAACGCCCGCATCGCCCTGCACGTGCGCACGCTCTACGGCCGCGACCCGCACCACATCACCGAGGCCCAGTACAAGGCCGTCGCCCGCGCGCTGCGCCAGGCCGTGGAGTACGACCCCCGGGTGACCGGCGTCCCGTCCACCAAAGGCACGCTGTGACACGCAAACTCGTCGTGCTGGACTACGGTTCGGGCAACCTGCGCTCGGCGCAGCGCGCGCTGGAACGCGTCGGCGCGCACGTCGAGGTGACCGCCGATCCGCACGCCGCGATGGAGGCTGACGGGCTGGTCGTGCCGGGGGTGGGCGCCTTCGAGTCCTGTATGACGGGCCTGCGCAAGATCGGCGGCGAGAAGATCATCGCCGACCGGCTCGCGGCCGACCGTCCGGTCCTCGGCGTCTGCGTGGGAATGCAGATCCTGTTCAGTCGCGGGGTGGAGTTCGGGGTGGAGACCACCGGTTGCGGGCAGTGGCCCGGCGCGGTGATCCGGCTGGACGCGCCGGTGATTCCGCACATGGGATGGAACGTGGTGGACGCCCCGGCCGGCAGCGTGCTGTTCCGGGGTCTGGACGCCGACACCCGGTTCTACTTCGTGCACTCCTATGCCGCACAGCAGTGGGAGGGCGATCCGTCGGCGCTTTTGACATGGGCCACCCACCACGTACCGTTCCTGGCCGCGGTGGAGACGGGTGCGTTGTCGGCCACCCAGTTCCATCCCGAGAAGAGCGGGGACGCCGGCGCCGAATTGCTGTCCAACTGGATCGGGGCGCTAAGTTGAGCCCCGTGAATGCGACCTCTCCCTCGCTCATCCTGCTGCCCGCCGTCGACGTCGTCGAAGGCCGCGCGGTGCGCCTGGTGCAGGGCCAAGCGGGCAGCGAGACCGAGTACGGCTCGGCGCTCGACGCCGCGATGACCTGGCAGCGCGACGGCGCCGAGTGGATCCACCTGGTCGATCTGGACGCGGCTTTCGGCCGCGGCTCCAACCGGGAACTGCTCGCCGAGGTGGTCGGCAAGCTCGACGTGGCAGTCGAACTCTCGGGCGGTATCCGTGACGACGACTCTCTGACCGCGGCCCTGGCCACCGGATGTGCGCGGGTGAACCTGGGCACCGCGGCGCTGGAGAACCCTCAGTGGTGCGCCAAGGTCGTCGCCGAACACGGCGACAAGGTGGCCGTCGGCCTCGACGTCAAGATCTCCGGCGACGATTACCGGCTGCGCGGCCGCGGCTGGGAGACCGACGGCGGTGACCTGTGGACGGTCCTCGAACGCCTTGATTCCGAAGGCTGTTCGCGCTTCGTGGTCACCGACGTCACCAAGGACGGCACGCTCAATGGCCCGAACCTCGATCTGCTGGCCGCGGTGTGCGAACGCACGGATGCTCCGGTCATCGCCTCCGGCGGGGTGTCGAGCCTCGACGATCTGCGCGCGATCGCGACCCTGACCGATCGGGGAGTCGAGGGCGCGATCGTCGGGAAGGCGCTCTACGCGGAGCGTTTCACGCTGCCCGAGGCACTGGCCGCGGTTCGCTCGTGACCGTGGAGCCGCAGCAACTGCGCGACCTGCTCGCCACCGCCGCCGGTGTACTCGACTCGGCCTCGGCGCAGTTCGTCGCCGGCCATCGCGCCGATTCTGCGGTGGAGAAGAAGGGCAACGACTTCGCCACCGAGGTCGATCTCGCGATCGAACGTCGGGTGGTGGCGGAACTGACCAGGCTGACCGGCATCGGTGTGCACGGCGAGGAATTCGGCGGGGAGTCGTTGGACGCCGAGTTGGTGTGGGTTCTCGATCCCATCGACGGCACCTTCAACTACGCCGCGGGGTCACCGATGGCCGCGATGCTGCTCGCTCTGCTGGCCGACGGGGTACCCGTGCTGGGTTTGACGTGGCTGCCGTTCGTCGGGCAGCGCTACACCGCGATGACCGGTGAACCGGTGCTGTGCAACGGCGACGCTCTGCCCTGGTTGGGGCCGGGCGCCCTGTCGGATTCGGTCGTGGGCATCGGCACCTTCAACATCGACTCGCGCGGGCGCTATCCGGGCCGGTACCGGGCCGAGGTCCTTGCCAACTTGAGCCGGAAATGCTCGCGGGTGCGGATGCACGGGTCGACCGGTATCGACATGGCGTTCGTCGCGGCCGGGATTCTCGGCGCCGCGATCAGCTTCGGGCACCACATCTGGGATCACGCCGCCGGGGTGGCGTTGGTGCGCGCCGCGGGCGGTGTGGTCACCGATCTGGCCGGCCAACCGTGGACCGCATCGTCGCCGTCGGCGTTGGCCGCGGCCCCGGGGGTGCATGAGGAGATGCTCGACATCGTCCGCGCCGCAGGCGTTCCGGAGGATTACCTGTGAGAACCAGCAGCGACGTCGCCACCCGCGTCATCCCGTGCCTCGACGTCGATGACGGCCGGGTGGTCAAGGGCGTCAACTTCGAAAACCTGCGTGACGCCGGTGATCCGGTCGAGTTGGCCGCGGTGTACGACGCCGAGGGCGCCGACGAGCTCACGTTTCTGGATGTGACTGCCTCGTCGTCGGGCCGGGCCACGATGCTCGAGGTGGTGCGCCGGACCGCCGAGCAGGTGTTCATCCCGCTGACGGTCGGCGGGGGTGTGCGCTCTGTGGCCGACGTGGACGTGTTGCTGCGCGCCGGCGCGGACAAGGTGTCGGTGAACACCGCCGCGATCGCCCGACCGGAGCTGCTGTCGGAACTGTCCCGGCAGTTCGGTTCGCAGTGCATCGTGCTGTCGGTCGACGCCAGGACCGTTCCGGCGGACGGCGAGCCCACACCGTCGGGCTGGGAGGTCACCACGCACGGTGGCCGGCGCGGCACCGGGATCGACGCCGTCGACTGGGCCGCCCGCGGAGCCGAGCTCGGTGTCGGGGAGATCCTGTTGAACTCGATGGACGCGGACGGCACCAAGGCCGGGTTCGATCTGGCGATGCTGCGGGCGGTGCGGGGTGCGGTGACCGTGCCGGTGATCGCCAGCGGCGGCGCGGGTCGCGTCGAGCACTTCGCGCCTGCCGTGCAGGCCGGAGCCGACGCTGTGCTGGCAGCCAGCGTGTTCCACTTCCGCGAACTGAGCATCGGTGAGGTGAAGGCAGCGATGAAGGCCGAAGGAATCACGGTCCGATGAGCGCTTGCGCGAAGAGAAGAAAACAGCGATGAGCGCTTGCGCGAAGAGCCCGAGGGTCCCGATGAAGAGCCGAGGGTCCCGATGAGCGGGCTGGATCCCGCGATCGCGCAGCGGCTCAAGCGTGACGCCAACGGACTGTTCAGCGCTGTGGTGCAGGAGCGGGGGTCCGGCGTGGTGCTGATGGTCGCCTGGATGGACGACGACGCGCTCGCCCGCACACTCGCCACCCGGGAGGCCACGTACTTCTCCCGGTCCCGCAACGAGCAGTGGATCAAGGGCGCCACCTCAGGGCACACCCAGTACGTGCATTCGGTGCGGCTGGACTGCGATGGTGACACGGTGCTGCTCGAGGTCGACCAGGTCGGCGGGGCGTGCCACACCGGCGACCACAGCTGCTTCGACGCCGATCAGCTGCTCGGCCCGGCGCAGTCCTAAGTCGACTGGCGCTGCCGCAGCACTTCGAGGGCTTTGTCGGCGTGGGTGTCCATGCTGAACTCGCTGGCGATCACGGCGAGGACGGTGCGGTCGGTGTCGATGACGAACGTGGTGCGCTTGACCGGCAGGAACTTGCCCAGCAGGCCGCGCTTGACCCCGAATTGGGTGGCCACGGCGCCGTCGGTGTCCGACAGCAGCGGGTAGTCGAAATTCTGCTGGTCGGCGAACTTGGCCTGCTTGTCCACCGCATCGGCACTGATGCCCACCCGGCTGGCGCCGACAGCGGCGAACTCGCCGGCCAGGTCGCGGAAGTGACAGGCCTCCTTGGTGCATCCCGGCGTCATCGCCGCCGGGTAGAAGAACAGCACGACCGGACCGTCGGCCAGCAGGCCGGTCAGCGTCCGCGTCGTCCCGGTCTGGTCTGGTAGTTCGAAGTCGGCCACCCGATCACCACGATTCACGATCTTCACGGTACGTCTGGGACAATCCCGGTGTGCAGACGACCGCCAACCTGCCCTCCGGCTCTTCGCGCGAGCGTTCATCGCATACCGCGACGACGTCGCGGGAGGACTTCCGGGCGCTGGCCGCCGAGCACCGCGTGGTGCCGGTGACGCGAAAGGTGCTCGCCGACAGCGAGACGCCGCTCTCGGCGTACCGCAAGCTGGCCGCGAACCGTCCCGGAACGTTCCTGCTGGAGTCCGCGGAGAACGGCCGGTCCTGGTCGCGCTGGTCGTTCATCGGCGCTGGTGCCCCGTCCGCGCTGACCGTGCGTGACGGTGCGGCGGTGTGGCTGGGCACGATCCCGCAGGATGCGCCGTCCGGTGGTGACCCGCTGCAGGCGCTGCGCGCCACGCTGGCGCTGTTGGAGACCGCCGCGCTGCCCGGCCTGCCGCCGCTGTCGTCGGGCCTGGTCGGCTATTTCGCCTACGACATGGTCCGCCGCCTTGAACGCCTGCCCGAACTCACCGTCGACGACCTCGGCCTGCCGGACATGGTGCTGCTGCTGGCCACCGACATCGCCGCGGTCGACCACCACGAAGGCACCATCACGCTGATCGCCAACGCGGTGAACTGGAACGGCACCGACGAGCGCGTCGACTGGGCGTATGACGACGCCGTCGCCCGCCTGGATGTGATGACCGCGGCGTTGGCCGAACCGCTGAAGTCCACGGTGGCCACGTTCGGCCGGCCGGCACCCGCGCACCGCGCCCAGCGCACCGTCGAGGAGTACACCGCGATCGTCGACAAGCTGGTCGGCGACATCGAGGCCGGCGAAGCGTTCCAGGTGGTCCCGTCCCAGCGGTTCGAGATGGACACCGACGCCGATCCGCTTGACGTCTACCGGATGCTGCGGGTCTCCAATCCCAGCCCGTACATGTACCTGCTGAACGTCCCCGACGCCGACGGTGGTCTGGACTTCTCGATCGTCGGCTCCAGCCCGGAGGCGCTGGTGACGGTCAAGGACGGTCGGGCGACGACCCATCCGATCGCCGGGACCCGTTGGCGCGGAGACACCGAGGAGGAGGATCTGCTTCTCGAGAAGGAGCTCCTCGCCGACGAGAAAGAACGCGCCGAGCACCTGATGCTCGTCGACCTGGGTCGCAACGATCTGGGTCGGGTCTGTCGCCCCGGCACCGTGCGGGTCGAGGACTACAGCCACATCGAGCGCTACAGCCACGTGATGCATCTGGTGTCGACGGTGACCGGCATGCTCGCCGACGGGAAGACCGCGCTGGACGCCGTTACGGCGTGTTTCCCGGCGGGCACACTGTCGGGGGCGCCCAAGGTGCGGGCGATGGAACTCATCGAAGAGGTCGAGAAGACGCGACGGGGCCTTTACGGCGGGGTGCTGGGCTATCTGGATTTCGCCGGCAACGCCGATTTCGCCATCGCGATCCGCACGGCGTTGATGCGTCGCGGCACCGCCTACGTGCAGGCCGGCGGCGGTGTCGTCGCTGACTCCAACGGGCCCTACGAGTACAACGAGGCGGCCAACAAAGCCAAAGCGGTGCTCAGCGCGATCGCAGCAGCAGAGACGTTGGGTGAACCGTGATCAGAGTCGGTCAGCTGGCATTGGTGGTGGCCGCGGGCGCCCTGTGGGGCGCCTCGCGCATGACCTGGGTGCAGATCACCACGTTCGACGGGTTGGGACATCCCCAGACTGCCGCGCTGAACGGTGCGACGTGGTCGACCGCCCTGATCCCGCTGTCACTGGTGGTGCTGGCCGCCGCCGGCGCCGCGCTGGCGGTGCGCGGTTGGCCGCTGCGGGTGCTGGCTTTGCTGGTCGCTGTAGCCAGCGCCGCGATGGCCTATCTGGCGATCAGCCTGTGGGTGGTCGAGGACGTCGCGGTCCGCGCCGCGTGGCTGGCTGAGGTGCCGATCGCCGAGCTGCTCGGCACCGAGCGCCACTTCGCTGGGGCGTCGTTGGCATCGGCAGCCGCGTTGCTCTCGCTGCTGGGTGCGGTGCTGCTGATGCGCTCGGCGGCGAAGGGTCGCGCGGAGACCGCGCGGTACCGGCGCGGTCCGGCTGTCGCTGCTGATCAACCGTCCGACGCGATGTCGGAACGGATGATGTGGGACGCGCTCGACGAGGGCGCCGATCCCACCGCAGACCGAGTCAATCCCGACAGCAAGGGGCGGTGACGGACGATGCCGCAGTGGCGGCTACCCTTCGTTAAGAATCGAAGGCCCGGCAGGGGAAGGGAAGCGACACCTATGGGTTCGGCGACCGTGCTCGACTCCATTCTCGAGGGGGTCCGTGCCGACGTTGCCGCTCGCGAGGCCGAGGTCAGTCTGGCCGAGGTCAAAGAGCGGGCCCAGCGCGCACCCGCACCGCTGGATGTGATGGCCGCGTTACGTGCGCCCGGCATCGCCGTGATCGCGGAGGTCAAGCGGGCCAGCCCGTCTCGGGGTGCGCTCGCCTCGATCGACGACCCGGCCGCACTGGCCCGCGCCTATCAGGACGGCGGGGCGCGCGTCATCAGCGTGCTGACCGAGCAGCGCCGGTTCAACGGCTCGCTCGACGACCTGGACACCGTGCGGGCGTCGGTCTCGATTCCGGTGCTGCGCAAAGACTTCATCGTCCGGCCGTACCAGATCCACGAGGCCCGCGCCCATGGCGCCGACATGCTGCTGCTGATCGTCGCGGCGCTCGAGCAGTCGGTGCTGACCTCGCTGCTGGAGCGCACCGAGTCGTTGGGCATGACCGCCCTGGTGGAGGTCCACACCGAGGAGGAGGCCGACCGGGCGCTGCAGGCCGGCGCCTCGGTCATCGGGGTCAACGCGCGTGATCTGAAGACCTTGGAGGTTGACCGGGACTGTTTCGCCCGGATCGCGCCGGGGCTGCCCAGCAACGTGATCCGAATCGCCGAGTCCGGGGTCCGCGGCACCGCCGACCTGCTGGCCTACGCCGGCGCCGGCGCCGATGCCGTCCTCGTCGGGGAAGGCCTGGTCACCAGCGGGGATCCGCGTAGCGCCGTGGCTGATCTCGTCACCGCCGGAACCCATCCGTCGTGCCCGAAACCCGCGCGTTAAGTGGCTGACGTCGCGAACCCCGATCTGCCGCGCGCAAGCGCCGCGGTCGCCGAACCCACCTCCCACGATCCCGATACGCGGGGACATTTCGGCGCCTACGGAGGACGACTCGTCCCCGAAGCGCTGATGGCCGTCATCGAAGAGGTCACCGCCGCCTACGAGAAGGCCCGCGGTGACCAGGTTTACCTCGATGAACTGGATCGGCTCCAGCGGCATTACAGCGGTCGCCCGTCGCCCCTGTACGAGGCGGAGCGGCTCAGTGAGCACGCCGGGGGAGCACGGATCTTCCTGAAGCGAGAAGATCTCAACCACACCGGATCTCACAAGATCAACAACGTGTTGGGCCAGGCGCTGCTGGCGCGCCAGATGGGCAAGACCCGGGTCATCGCCGAAACCGGCGCCGGCCAGCACGGGGTGGCCACAGCGACGGCGTGTGCGCTGCTCGGTCTGGAATGCGTCATCTACATGGGTGCGGTGGACACCGCCCGTCAGGCCCTCAACGTGGCCCGGATGAGGCTGCTGGGCGCCAGCGTGGTGGCGGTGGAGTCGGGTTCGAAGACGTTGAAGGACGCCATCAACGAGACGTTCCGCGACTGGGTCACCAACGCCGACAACACCTACTACTGCTTCGGCACTGCCGCCGGACCGCACCCGTTTCCGATGATGGTGCGGGACTTCCAGCGCGTGATCGGCCTCGAGGCTCGCGCGCAGATGCTCGACCAGGTCGGTCGGCTGCCCGAGGCGGTCACTGCCTGCGTGGGCGGCGGGTCGAACGCCATCGGCATTTTCCACGCCTTCATCGACGATCCCGGCGTGCGGTTGGTCGGTTACGAGGCGGCCGGTGACGGGGTGGAGACGGGCCGGCACGCGGCCACCTTCACCGGCGGGGCGCCGGGCGCGTTCCAGGGATCGTTCTCTTATCTGCTGCAGGACGAGGACGGCCAGACGATCGAATCGCATTCGATCTCGGCGGGTCTGGACTATCCGGGCGTCGGACCTGAGCACGCTCTGCTGAAGGACATCGGGCGGGCCCAGTACGAGCCGATCACCGACACCGAGGCGATGGACGCGCTGTCGCTGCTCAGCCGCACCGAGGGCATCATCCCGGCCATCGAATCGGCCCACGCGGTGGCCGGGGCGCTGAAGCTCGGGCAGGAGATGGGCACCGGATCGCTGATCCTGGTGAATCTGTCGGGCCGCGGCGACAAGGACGTCGAGACGGCCGCCAAGTGGTTCGGCCTGCTGGAGGATGGCACGAAATGAGTCGGCTGGCCGGGTTGTTCGACTCCTGCCGCGACGAGGGCCGATCCGCGTTGATCGGCTACCTGCCCACGGGTTTTCCCGACGTGCAGACCTCCATCGCGGCGATGACCGCGTTGGTCGAGTCGGGCTGTGACGTCATCGAGGTCGGAATCGCCTACTCCGACCCCGGGATGGACGGCCCGGTCATCGCCGCGGCCACCGAGGTCGCGTTGCGCGGCGGGGTTCGAGTCCGCGACGCGTTGACTGCGGTCGAGGCGATCAGCAACGCCGGGGGGCGGGCGGTGGTGATGACCTACTGGAACCCCGTGCTGCGCAAGGGCGTCGACACCTTCGCGCGTGACCTGGCCTCGGCCGGTGGTCTCGGCATGATCACCCCGGACCTGATTCCCGAAGAAGCCGACGACTGGCAGGCCGCATCTGAGGCGCACGACCTCGACCGCATCTTCTTGGTGGCGCCGTCGTCGACACCGGAGCGGCTCGCCGAAACTGTGCAGGCCTCGCGCGGGTTCGTCTACGCGGCGTCGACGATGGGTGTCACCGGTGCCCGCGACGCGGTGTCGAACATGGCCCCCGAGTTGGTTCGCCGGGTCAAAGAAGTCGCCGACATCCCTGTCGGTGTGGGATTGGGTGTGCGGTCGGGCGCACAAGCTGCCGAGATCGGTGCCTACGCCGACGGCGTCATCGTCGGTTCAGCGCTGGTGTCGGCGCTCAAAGACGGCATCCCGGCGATGCGGTCGTTGACCGAGGAACTCGCCGAAGGTGTGCGGCAGAGGGTCACTGCGTGACGACGACCGTCCTCGCCTACATCCCGAGTCCTGCGCAAGGTGTCTGGCAGCTCGGTCCGGTACCCCTGCGCGCCTACGCGCTGTTCATCATCGCGGGCATCATCGCCGCCCTGCTGATCGGTGACCGACGCTGGGTCGCCAGGGGCGGCGAGCCGGGCGTCATCTACGACGTCGTCCTGTGGGCCGTGCCGTTCGGCCTCATCGGCGGTCGGCTCTACCACGTCATCACCGACTGGCCGAAGTACTTCGGCGAGGGCGGCGCCGGTCTGGTCGGGGCACTGCGCATCTGGGACGGCGGCCTGGGCATCTGGGGTGCGGTCGCGCTCGGCGGCGTCGGTGCGTGGATTGCATGCCGCCGCCTGGGCATTCCGTTGCCGGCATTCGGCGACGCCATCGCGCCGGGAATCATTCTCGCGCAGGCGATCGGCCGACTGGGGAACTACTTCAACCAGGAGCTCTACGGCCGCGAGACCACGCTGCCGTGGGGCTTGGAAATCTACGAGCGACGCAACGCTGCCGGCGCGCTGGACAACCTGAACGGGGTGTCGACGGGCGAGCTCGTCACGATCGTGCACCCCACGTTCCTCTACGAGTTGTTGTGGAACCTGCTGATTTTCGCGGCGCTCATCCTCATCGACCGGCGGTGGCGCATCGGCCACGGCAGGCTCTTCGCGATGTATGTCGCCGGCTACTGCCTCGGCCGGTTCTGGATCGAGCTGATGCGCGCTGACGAAGCGCAACTGCTGGCCGGCATCCGCGTCAACTCGTTCACCTCGACGTTCGTATTCATCGGTGCCGTGGTGTACATCATGGCCGCGCCGAAGGGCCGGGAAGCTCCGGAAACGCTACGGGGAACCCACGACGGCGAAGCCGGCGTCGAGGACGTCGTCAAAGATGTGGCGGTCGCGTCCGGCGCCGGCGTCGTCGCAGCCGCCAAGGCAGCCGACGCTGACGAGCGCGCTGAGGATCACGTCGAGGAGGTGCCGGCCGCGGACCAAGGTGGGGGAGCACCTTCGCCTGGTGACGCCTCCGAAGGGGCTGAAGTCGAGGACGATGCGTACGTAGACCCGGATGCCGAATTGGGCGCGCAGCTCGCCCACGCTGCCGAGGCGATGCAGGCTGAACTGGACCGACGCGCCGAGGAGCTCGGCAGCGTCGAATCCGGTGGCGTCGCTGCCGCAGACGAGGTGGCGCCGCAGGTCGCTGACGCCGCTGATGTCGAGGCCGATGCGAGACCTGCCCCCGATGGTGAGCCCAGCAGCCCGTTGCTCCAGTTCCCCCCATTCGATGCTGCCGCCGACGCGGAGCTCGGCGCTCAACTCGCCCACGCTGCCGAAGCGATGGCCGTTGAGTCCACTGGCCGGGAAGAGACTGCGCCCACCGAACCCGAAGCCGGCTTGGGGTCGGTCGAGGGTGACGAGGTCGGTGCGGCTGCTGGTGAGGCGTCGGAGGTTCACGAGGCTGCGGTTGAGGGTGAGGCTGAGGCTGGTGAGCTGGCTGAGGAGGTAGCCGCGGAGTCTGATGCGGGTGATGCCGGGCAGTTAGCTGAGGCTGCGGAGTCGGTGGCTGGCGATGTCGAGCCTGAGGCTGGTTTGGGGTCGGTTGAGGGTGATGAGGTGGCCGCGGCTGCTGGTGAGGCGTCGGAGGTTCACGAGGCTGCGGTTGAGGGTGAGGCGGAGGCTGGTGAGCTGGCTGAGGAGGTAGCCGCGGAGTCGGATGCTGGTGATGCCGAGCAGTTGGCTGAGGCTGCGGAGTCGGTGACTGGCGATGTCGAGCCTGAGGCTGGTTTGGGGTCGGTTGAGGGTGATGAGGTCGGCGCGGCTGCTGGTGAGGCGTCGGGGGTTCACGAGGCTGCGGTTGAGGGTGAGGCGGAGGCTGGTGGGCTGGCTGCGGAGGTAGCCGCGGAGTCGGATGCTGGTGATGCCGCGCAGTCTGCTGGCCAGGAAGAGACTGCACCCACCGAGCCTGAGGCTGGTTTGGGATCGGTTGAGGGTGATGAGGTGGCCGCGGCTGCTGGTGAGGCGTCGGAGGTTCATGAGGCTGCGGTCGAGGGTGAGGCCGAGGCTGGTGAGCTGGCTGAGGAGGTCGCCGAAGAGTCCGATGCCGGTGATGCCGAGGAGTCCGTGACTGGCGGTGAGCCTGAGACTGGTCTGGGGTCGGTCGAGGGAGACGAGGTCGCGGCGGCCGCTGACGACGCCTCCGACGCGCACGACGTGGCCGCCGCAGGAAAGGCCGAGGCTGGCCAGCTCGCTGAAGAGTCGGGCTCCGCCTCGAATAGACCTTCAGCCGCCGTTCCCAGTCAACCCGGTGGCCGGGTTCGCCAGTGGCTTCGGAGACGGCGCAACCGCTGACTGGCAGTCAGCATGGTCTGACTGCGTTCAACTCTTTGCATCTAACGATGCGTCGGGCGACCTGAGGCCTCGAACTTCTTGCGCAGACCGCGACTATTCACCCGTGATGAACAGGCAGCTGCCGCACTGAAACGGTCTCCCGCGACATCGCGCTGACTTGTCGGTGCCGGATGGCATCATCGAACACATGTTCGATTCCGGTGCGGCGGGGTGCATCGAGGCGATGGCCTCGGCGGTGCGGGCGGAGTCGGCGGCGATCGCGGCGCGGTTGAAGGCGGTGGCCCGGTTGTATGCCCAGCGCTGCCGCGACTACGAAGGCCGCCAGCACTGGGCCGGCGACATCTTCGACGCGGTGGCCGCGGAGGTCTCCGCGGCGCAGAACATCAGCCGCGCCCGCGCCGGGGTG
>MDTD01175755.1_pt1 | contig 17132 bp, 19 predicted proteins | sample 811221 | NCBI WGS metagenome assembly MDTD01 (sample SAMN05326646, study PRJNA326480) | marine metagenome | isolation source: seawater | place: Pacific Ocean: South West | collected 2011 | reverse complement strand
TTTTTTGAATAGAAATTTTTCATCAGCATTGATATTAATCATTTTATTTTTTTCGTTTATGTATCTTAAAGTAAAGCCATGAATGTAGTCTTTTTGGTTTTTACTTTCTAGAAATAAGGATCCATTACTACCATATACTTCAAGAGAGAATCCTCTTCCTTGCCTAGATATTGACGAAAGCGATACTTGGCATGGGATAAGTTCATTATGATGATTTGAAATTTGGATATTAGATAAACAAACGTCCTCGCTGGTAACTTTAAGAATTTCATTTTTTAGATTTGGCCTTCCATTAATTGATGTAAAGATATTCGCAGAAACTTTATTAGAAACTCCAAAAAACCAATGCAACATATCAAATGCATGTGTTCCTAAAGCTCCTAAAACCCCTCCCCCTTTTTTCTCTTCTGAATACCAATTCCACTCTCTATTTGGATCAGAACGACTGCCCATTAGCCAATCTAATTTTATTAAGTAAATTTTTCCTAACTTATTTTCTTCAAGAATTTTTTTTGTTTGTAAGAAGAGTGGGACAACTCTGTACTCAAAATTAACGCAAACACTTAAGTTTCTCATTAGTGCAATTCTCTGTAATTCTTCAATCTCCCTAGAATTTAGTGCGACTGGCTTTTCTAAAAGTAAATGTTTATTATTCTCTAAAGCTTCCTTCGCTAATTTAAATCGTACATGTGGCGGAGTAGCGATTACTATACCATCAATGTTTTTATCTGAAACAATTTTCTTCCAATTAGAATGACAAACTATACCTGTTCTAATTTCAAGATCTTTTTTTTTATATTTATTATGGTTATAAATCGAATTAACAATAAATTTTTCTGAGTCTATAAGGGCAGGAAGATGAACCGATAATCCAAAACCTGTTCCAGCAACAGCTATATTAAGTTTTTTCATTTTTTAGGAAGAGATTTGAGAGCAACTTTTTTCTATCACTACATCTATTAATTCGTCATTATTTGAACTTTTCCACTTAGCCTTAAAGTTGGGAATACCATTAATTGCAGTGTCCTTAAATTGCTTATTATCACAATTTATCCTCATAACATATAACGACGTTACTCCCTCATCTTTAACCGGATCAGTAACTTTAAAGAATCTTGTCAAAACACTTATTTCATTATCGGTGATTTTTTTTAAACTTCCTAAATCTATCCATTCTTTCCCATCATTATTTTCTTTAAGCAACAGCCAATCAACATCGCTAATTGCTAAGACTTTATCTTGGCTATTGAAAAAAATTATTGAAATTGATAACAAAAAAGAAATAATTATTTTGGAGAGGCTTTTCATTAATATTTATAATTTTGGAATTAATTCTTTTACACCATGAATTTTTAGGAGCTTGGTTAAAGTACTTTTTAATTCCTTTCTATTAACAATAGCATCAACAAATCCATGCTCAAGAAGGTATTCAGCTGTCTGGAAGTTATCTGGTAATTTCTCTCTCAAAGTTTGTTCAATAACTCTCCTCCCAGCAAAACCTATCAGAGCCTTAGGTTCTGCTAGAATTAGGTCTCCTAACATTGCGAAACTTGCTGTAACACCACCAGTTGTTGGATGAGTTAATAGTGGCATGTAGAGCAAATTTTTAGATCGATGTTTCTTTAAAGCACCAGATATTTTTGCCATTTGCATTAGGCTTAACATCCCTTCTTGCATCCTCGCCCCGCCAGAGGCACATACGATCAAAATTGGGTATTTTTCGTGAGTTGCCCTTTCAATAATTCGTGTAATTTTTTCACCAACAACTGATCCCATTGATCCACCCATAAAACGAAAATCCATTACGGCTAAAGCTAAAGGTAAAGAGTTGATAGTACATAAACCTGTAATAACTCCATCTCTTAATCCTGTACCAGCTTGACTTTCTCTAATCCTGTCAGAATATGATCTTCTATCTTTAAAACCTAATGGATCTGTGGGACTTAATAAACCGTCTAATTCTTTAAAGGAACCTTTATCTGCAATTATTTTAATTCTTTCATCACTATTAATTCGATTATGGTGATTACAATTATTGCAAACATTTTGATTAGAAATTAAATCTTTCCTATAAACAACTTGTGAACATTCTGAACATTTTACCCATAAACCATCACCATCTTCAGTCTCTTGAGAGACCTTACCTACAAATTGATCTTTTCGCCTTGCAGCAAACCAGTCGAATAAAGACACGATATTTTAATATGTGTTACTATTTAAATCCAAAAAAGGTAAATTAATCAAGAGATATCAATATTTTTCAATTTTTAAATTATTTAATTAGTTATGAAGCTTTTTTTCTTCTATCATTCTGTGGATGATAGGCGTAAGTATTAATTCCATTGCAAAACCCATTTTTCCACCATTTACGACGATACTAGTTGGACTTGACATAAATGAATCATGAATCATTCCAAGAAGATACTGGAAATCAATGCCCCACTTTTCTCTTGCACCTTTTCTAAAGTGAATTATGACAAAACTTTCATCAGGGGTAGGAATATTCCTACATATAAAAGGATTTGATGTATCAATAGTGGGGATCCTCTGGAAATTTATATCTGTTTTACTAAATTGTGGACATATATGATTTATATAATCAGGCATTCTCCTCAATATTGTGTCTACGATAGTTTCTGCTGAATAGCCCCTTTCTGCGTTATCTCTATGAATTTTTTGTATCCACTCTAAATTAGTGATGGGTACCACTCCAACCAAAAGATCAGCATTAGATGCTACATCATAACCATTTCCTACAACTCCTCCGTGCAGACCTTCATAAAAAAGTAAATCTGTTCCATTTGGAATGTCTTCCCAAGGTGTAAATTGTCCTGGTTCCAAATTAGTGCCAAGTCTAGAATTATGTTCATCAGCTTCCTCTGTACTATGAAGGTAATATCTTTTTTGTCCCCCGCCTGTTTCCCCATACACTTTAAAGAGTTCCTCTAACTTGTCAAATAAATTGGCTTCGGGGCCAAAGTGTGAAAAATTTTCACCTTTTGCTAATGCATCAGCCATTGCTTTTTTCATTGGCATTCTTTCGAATCTGTGATAGCTATCACCTTCGACCACAGCAGGGACAATATCTTCTCTCGCAAAAATATGCTCAAATGCTCTTTTGACTGTGCTTGTGCCAGCCCCTGATGACCCTGTTACAGCAACTACTGGATGAATTTTTGACATTTTAGTAAAACAACATATATAGATTCTGACAGGTCATATGCAAATTTTTAATTTAGTTAAAGAATTTTTTTAATTTATTCATCTTAAATTTTATAATTCATTTAAAATTTTTTCTCCCATTTCACTACAAGAAATTATTTTGCTATCTTCATCTTTTAAATCTATGGTTCTATATCCTTCTAATAAAACTTTATCAATCGCTGATTCAATTAAATCTGAAGCTAATACTTCGTTTAGGCCATTTTTAAATAACATAGCAGTTGATAATAACATGGCAATTGGATTAGCAATGTCTTTTCCAGCAATATCTGGAGCTGATCCATGTATGGGTTCAAACAAACCAGGTCCATTTTCGCTCAGTGAAGCAGAAGGAAGCATTCCAATAGATCCTGTCAACATCGCCGCTAAGTCACTAAGAATATCGCCAAAAAGGTTATTTGTTAAAATTACATCAAATTGAGAGGGCTCTCTTATTAACTGCATTGCAGCATTATCAACATACATATTTGAAAAGATGATTTCTTTATTAATATTTGCTATTTCTCCAACAGTATCTCTCCAAAGTTGACTCACTTCAAGGACATTCGCTTTATCAACTGAACAAATTCTATTATTTCTTTGTTTTGCAATTTTAACAGCTATATTTGTAATTCTTTGAATTTCTGATGTGCTATATGTCATGGTATTGAATCCTCGCTTTTGATCGTTTATTTTTACAATTCCCCTGGGTTCTCCGAAGTAAATTCCTCCTGTTAATTCTCTGACTACGACGAGATCAACATTTGTAATAACTTCTTTTTTTAAACTGCTAGCGTTAATTAGAGAATTTCTTATTTTAATTGGTCTTATATTTGCAAAGAGATTGAGTTCTGACCTTAATTTTAATAAACCCGTTTCAGGTTTATATTCTCGACTGAGGGTATCATATTTGTAATCACCAACACAGGCTAATAATATTGCATCACTTGATTTGCACTCTTCAATTGTTTTTTGCGGTGCTGGTTCTCCCATTCTTTCATAGGCTATGCCACCAAATAATTCTTCCTTTATATCAATATTAAAATTTAATTTTTTCGATAATTTAATAATAATATTTTTAGCAACTTGAGAAATCTCAGGGCCGATTCCATCACCAGATAGTAAAACAATTTTATAATTTTTCATTAAATTTCTTTTTTTAAAGAATAATTTATTCCTTGTCTAATTGTCTAAGCTTTTTAGCTAATTCTGGTAATTTCTTAAAAATAGTTGAGCTTTTTAGCCAAGATTTATTTTTCATAGCAGGAAAACCGCTAATTACTTCTCCATCTTTTATGTCACAGTGAATACCGCACTTTGAGCTTGCAACAACATTTTTCCCCACCTTAACCCTGTTGTTTACTCCAACTTGACCTGCCAAGACTACGCCATCACCTATTAAAGCTCCTCCAGCAATACCTACTTGAGCAGCAAAAACACAATGCTTGCCAATTTTTACTCCATGACCTATTTGTACGAGATTATCAATTTTTGTACCTTCTCCTATTATTGTGAATCCTAAAGAAGGTCTATCAACACAGCAATTCGTTCCTATTTCAACATCATCATTTAAAATAACTCCACCGATTTGAGGCATCTTTTTCCATTTTCCATCCTGTGGCACGAATCCAAATCCTTCTGAACCAATAACAGTATTTGAATTAATAATGCAATTATTTTTTATCTTTGAATTTTGGTGGATTACGCAGTTTGGATGAAGAATATTATTGTTACCTATTTCAACATTTTCAAGTATTACAGTTCCAGGCATGATTACATTGTTATCTCCGATTATTGTATTTTCTCCTATGAAAACTTTTGCAGCAATATGACAATTATCCCCTATTTTTGATTTTTCACTTATGTAAGCATTTTTGTTAACACCTGGAGATAGATTAATTTTCTTTTCAAATAGATTTAGCACTTCACAGAATGCAATCTTAGGATTAGAAACTATTATGAGAGAAATCTTTTTTTCTTTAAGAGTGTTTATAATTTCTTCATTTTTGCTCACAATTATTGCAGAGGCATTAGTTGAATTAATGCAATCTTTTAATAAATTATTTTCCTCTAAGAATGAGATTTGATTTAATGAAGCAATTTCTAAAGAAGCAGGAGATGAAATATTCACATTGTTTTCTATAATTGAATCAATATATCCAGACTTTCCATCTTTAATAAGATTAACAATTTGAGTAAGTAACATCGCTAAATTTTCAAACTAAGTAATTGCAAGAACGTCTCTATGAATGACTATTCGTGAATGCAAATTATCAATTTTATTACTTAAAATGTTTTTAATAGCATCACTACTTAATGATGCTATACCTTTGCCGACCTCTTTTCTCTCTTTATTTAAGATTCTTACAGGTTGATTTGAGGTAAAGTTTCCTTTGACTTCTATAATTCCAACTATTAACAATGAAGCACCTTTATTCTTAATAGCATAACAAGCCCCATCATCTAGAGTAATATCACCAACAGTTTGAATTGCATGAGATAGCCAGCTTTTCTTATTTCCAATAGGTTTTTCGCACGGATGGAAAATAGTTCCAATATTTTCGTCATTGAAGATCTTCGATATATTTCTTTGAGATCTTCCATCTGCTAATTGAACTGTAACACCACCTCTAGTAGCTATTTCTGCTGCCTTTAATTTGGTCGTTATTCCACCTGTTCCCCAGCCCTTATTATCAATTTTATTATTCTTATCTTTTATTTTGTTTAATTCGATATTATTGTGCACAACTTTTATGGGAAGTGCATCATTATTTTTTCTTGGATCATCAGAATAAAGATTATCTACATCTGTCAATAGAATTAATTTATTAGCATTTATACAGAGTGAAACTAAAGCAGAGAGAGTATCGTTATCTCCATATTTTAGTTCTTCATTCGCAACAGTATCATTCTCATTAACTATTGGTATGACGTTTAAATCTATTAATCTTTTAAATGTTCTTGAAATGTTCTTGAATGACTCTCTTGTATTAAAGTCAGTTTTCGTAATTAGAATTTGAGCTATATTTCTCTCGTAAATACTCATTTCTTTCTCATATAAGGTCATCAAATTAACCTGACCTATTGCTGCCATAGCTTGCAATTTGCTTAATTCTTTAGGCCTTTGAGCTAAAGAAAGTTTTATACATCCTAAACCAACAGCACCACTAGTTACTAAGACAACTTTGTTCCCTTTTGATATAAATCTGTTTATGTGAAGACAAAGGTTCTTAATAACATCCTCAGTAGAAATTGAATCAGAACCTCTAAGAATACTTGTTCCTATTTTTATAACCCAAAGTTTCATTTATAAAATTAGATATGAAATTATTTTTTCTAACGCTAGAGTGAAATTAAATTTTGTTGGCAGTCCCTTCTTATTTAACCGTTTAACAAGTATTGTTTTAATTTTACATCTATTACCCACAAGTACATCAGTAAAAATCCTATCCCCTATGATCGCTATATTTCTATTTTCTTCATCAAATAAGTTTATTATTTTTAAGGTATTTTTTTTGGATGGCTTAAGGGCTTTAAAAATATATTTAATTCCTAATTCCCTCCCTATATGAGCTATTCTTTTCTCCGAAGGATTATTGCTAATTAAATATAGTGAGAAATTTTTTTTTGATATTTGAATCCATTCTTTTACTTTATCTGGGATAATTTTTGAATCTCTACTTAATATTGTCCCGTCTACATCAAGTAAAATACACTTGATATCCTGCTGTAATAATTTTGTATGTGAAAGTTCATAAATAGGTAATTTTGAATCCCAATTTGCTCGTATTAATGAATTAAACATTCTTTTAGAAACTACTTTTTTCTATTTCCGCCTCTATCAAAGGTTGAATTCTGTCGAACTCTTCATCTTCAATCAGTAATGCGTAATCTGATTCTAATTTACCTACTATAAAAAATGGATCTAATGGAACGTACAGGCCGTATTCATCATTCATAACATTAAAATTAACCAATAATTCATAGCTTTCACTGTCATCATCTAAATTATCTTCTTCAAGATCATCATATATAGGTTCTTCAAGTTCACCAGAAACGGTAAGAGTTACAGCCGATCTTATTAAATTTAAATCATGTTCTTGTAAAACAGCATCAGCATTTTTAAGAATTTGTTCATTTTTTTCAATTTTTTCAATAAGTTCTGGTTCGTCTTTTTCATTAATTTTAAAAAGAGTTACGGGTGTATCAACAGGCGTTAATAAGGCATATTCAACCCTCTCAATGTTTACTATTTGCTCTAAATAGCAAAATAGTTCATTTTTGCACGCATCTCTTAATAAGATAGTAGGAGCATCATATTTATCTTGTTTTTGATTGTCAATCATCTAGCTTGTCTAAATTTATTAATATTTTAATATTTAATTTGCTTATTAAAAACATATTCTTTTAACTCAGGACCTTCAATTATCCATTGTTCCAAAATTATTCTTGCAGATAAACTATCAATCAAGCCTGATTTATCTTTTTTAACTCCAAATCTTTCTTTGGATGCCCATGTTGAACTATGTTCATTTACAAAAGCAAATGGGAGTTCTAAAAAACTATTGATAATTTCTCCATATTTTTTACAATCTATAGCTTGTTCAGTCATATTTCCTGAATTATCAAGAGGTAATCCGATTATCAATCCACTAATATTGTTAGCTGAAATATGATTTTTAAAAATTCTTACTTCAGAATAATCTTTTTTTCTCTTGATAGCAGGTAGTAAATTTACAGTTATATTAAGGGGGTCGCTATAAGCTAAACCAATTCTTTTTTTCCCTACATCAATACCAAGCACTGATCTGGGTTTTGGCTTTTGTACTTTCAATATAATTTTATGGGTAGTGGTGAAGGATAAGGATTATTTTGAGGATTAATTTTATCAAGTATTGATTCAAATGATTTGTTTAATTTAATTCCAGATTTTGCTTCTCTCTTAACCATTGAATTTTTAATTAATGTTATTTCTTGATCTCCTTTTATTAAATTTTGACCTTTTAAGAATTCATTTAAGCCATTATCTTTTTCGTAAGTTTTAAAAATAATATTTGGGTATAGCTTTATTAAATCTTCTAAGAGGTATTTTAAAACAAAATTAATTCTCTCGTCCCAACATATTCCTCCAACAAGTGCATATACATTTTTATCTTTATAACTAGGGTCTTTTAATATTACAAAAAGTATTTCATTGTTATGGTAAATAACCTTACAGAACTTATCGTTCCTCTTATTAATATCCTTTTCTTCAAGATCTATTATGTTTCTTATAAGGATTGATTCATTGGAACGAACAAAATTAAGAACTTTTTTTATGTTGAATTTATTGATTTGATTATAGTTAACGTTATTATTTTCAATTTCTTTAAAATTTTCATTATTTAATTTTCTACCTTTCCAAAGAATTATTTCTTGTAAAGGCTGAAAACCAAGCTCTCTTGCACAAGATATTAATTCTTGGTTGTTAATATCAGAGGTTATAACCCAGCTGTATGTTTTTATTGAAGTATTTTTTATTGATTTTTTAATTAGTGATAACAATAATTCTCTGTAAGAAGTCTGGAGGTCATCGGTTATAACAACTGGAGTATCAATTTTTAAACATGTTTTCTTTTCATTTATAGGAAAAATATTAACGTATCCAATAATTTTTTTATTTTGAATAGCTATTACACATTTATTTTTATTTTTTTCTAAGGCACTTAAAAATATCTTTAAATCCTCAAATGTATTAATAATAGCCATTTTATAAAACCAATTATTAGCACTATTATCTTTTAAATCGAGCAACAAATTTAGATGTCGAATATGAAGTTCTTCAAAGATTAATTTATATTTTTTTTCTTGATTTAAAGACATAATAAGACAATTAAATATCTTTTTTTCTTATTAATACTATAGGCGTTTTTTGATCATCATTGCCAGCGGGATTTTTCTTTAGTAATGTCATTAGTCTCTTATTAATATTCTTACTTGAACTTGCTAATATCTTCACACCTCCTAAATCATTCACATCTACAACTGCAGCTTCTATATTTAGAACTTTTGATATCTCATTACAAATTGATTTAGAGTTTTTAGGTCCTAAAACAATTGATTTATCATATGGTATTGTAGTGCCGCTTATATCATCAATTAAAGAAGACTCTGCACCCGTTAATCTATAAAACATTCCCTTTATCCCTATAATTTTAAAAGAAAATCCAATTAATAATGCTATAAAGATTCTAGTAAAACCAATTTTATTAATTAATAATTGCATCCCGCATGCAGTGGCAAGGCTACTTGTGGGATGAAAGAAATAACATAAAATCTTTGAGAAAATATTACAATTAATATTTGATGAATCCACATATCTACCTTGCATTATAGCTAGAGGAGTTTCTCCTATTATTAAAATATCATCTTGTTTAATGATATCTTGACAGTAAGTTTTTATTGTATTCAGAGGATTATCAAATGAACCTAAAATATTTGTTTTGATTGCTACTGCATCATATTCATTACTTAAAGAAATAATATTTAATTCTCTTGAACTTTTTCTATCTGTATAGTCATTTAGTAAAAAACAATTTTGTTTTGAAATTAAACCAAAATCCCCATAGTTTTCCCAATTAACTTTTAGCCAAATAAATTTGTTTCTATCAAAATAATTTTTTAATTTTATTTTTAAGTAAATTTTAATATTAGATCTTGCTTTGATAATAATTGTTTGCCAGTAATTATTATACTTTTTTTTGATAATTCCATCATCTATGATTATTTCTTTTTTAATTTGAAAATCTTCAAAATTTCTTTCGCTAATCAGGTCCAAATTAAATGAGAGATTAGGTATCATAATCTCTTTTTTTTTACTTAAATTTCTAATTTCAAAATAACATTCTATTTCATCAAAATTATTTCTTTTTTTTAGGATATATTTAATTGGATAAATATTTAATTTAGATTTTGGGACAATCTTAATAGCTAAATCTATTAACAATGAAGTAATTAAAATAAAAAAAATTAATTTAAAAAACATGAAATAAGTTTAGTTTTGTTTTATATCCTTTTTTGATATTGTACTGTTATATTCATTAAAACTTTCGATTGAAAATAATGCATCATCAAACTCTATTCCACTTAATTCAGCAATGATTTTGTTTATTTCTTGGAGATTTATTTTTCCATTTTTATTATATTTAATATCGCCTTTCCCATCAAGAACTAAAGTTTGAGGAATAAGTCCGTTCCAGTAATAACCAGCTTCATTCTTATTAAATTCCCTCTCCTGTATTTCATCAGTTGTTAGTGCGATTATATCAATATTATTCCTCCAAATTAAGTCTAAACCAGATATTGCAGGTGCTAGTGCTTTACTGTCTGAACTATCGTCAAGATAGAAAAATAATATTGAGATCCTATTATTTTTTAATGCTTCATCCAAATTAGTTTGAGGAGGAACAATTGAACCATTTCCTGCATATATTGGAAAAATGTTTCCATCATAACTATCTGTATTTCGAGCCGCATCTACTGGATAATTAAGAAATATGATAATGAATGTTGAGATAAAAATAAATTTAAGTTTCTCCATGAATTTTAAATTACTTTGAATTTGATCTACCTAATCCTTGTAGTATGCCTTTTCCTATAAGACCAATAGCCTTTCCTAAAACTTTAGTTAATAAAGTTACAAAAATATTGCCTAAATATTTTAAAGCAACGTCCAATTGGGGTGCTATTGCATCCTTAATTTCTATAAGAAGAGTAACTTGTCTTTGAATCCATTCTAACTTTTTTAAATCTAATTCTCTATTTTCATTTTTGTAGTATCTAATAAATTTTTTATTAGTAATATCTATGTATTCTCTTTTACTTTCGTATAAATAAATGGGCATATAAAAATTGTTGTGCCATCTGTTGAAATTATTTATGCTATTTCTAAATCTTTCAAAATGCCTTGTAGATTGTAGTTGGCTATTTATTAAAGTAGTTCTTAATTCAGGCCAATTTGAACAAAAGCTAAATATTTCCGATGCCAATATATTTGAAGTTCTTATAACCCAATTGGAAATTATTGATTCGATTGCTTTAAAGGATTCAGTTTCATAAAGAGGTAATATTTTGCCATCAAAAATAAGAGGTTCATTATTGATGATTGGTTCTAAAAATATTTTGTAATCATGAGCTTCTAAATCATCTCCAATACTTTTAAATTCTTTAAGAATATATTCATTAATAGAAATTGAGATATTTTCTTTCTTTACCCTCAAATAATTATCTGTAATATTCGAGATTGATTTTTTTTTGAGTTCATCAATAAATGCTTCATACTCCTCTTTATAGCTATCATCAAAATAATTATCATTAATATTATTTATGAGATTATCTAGTTCATAAATGATATTGCATAATAATTTGGAAATATATTCTTTCTTTAAGCCAGATAGAATAATTGTAGAGTCATTATTTTCAATATTAATATTTTCTAAACTGTATTTTGAAATAAGCCTTTTGAATATTAATTTCCAAATCTCTTTAGAATCTTTTTCTTTAATGAAAACAGTATCATCTTTGTTGATTTTTCCTTTTTCTGGTAAATTTTCTGAGAAGGTTTGATCTGAGTAGATATTTAATGATCTTCCCCAAAGAAAAATCAATAAAGATTTTGCTGTGATTAGTTCTCTTAATCTTCCTCTTAATATAAATTTATAAAAGCTTGGCGTTTTTATATTATTTAAATGATATAAGATATGGTTTATTTCTATATCTATTTGTTTTAAACCAGATGAAAGAATTTTATTATTTAATGAAGGTTTTTCAATATTTTTATTTTCTATAAAATTTGATTTTTCTATATCAAATACTCTACCTCCATTTATTATTGTATCTATACTTTGAAGTACTTTTTCAACTCCAGGGTTATATAGAAGTCCTTCGCAATTAAGTTTTGGCAAATTTGAATCACCTTTAATTTCGCCTGAAAAAATTATTAATATTTGAGAATCTGGCCATCCCTCTTTTAATTTTAATAGTTCAATTCTTATCAAATCTTCAGATTGATAATTTAATATATTCCATATTATTAAATCTGGAAAAAAACTCTTATCTTTGGAATCTAATGATATATTTAAATCGGTATTTATACTAGTCAATTTTAATGAAAGTGATTCTGCTATCAAACTTGGAGCAATAATAAGTATCGATTTCTCTTTTATTAAATTCACTTAAGTAGAAAATAACTCTATTTAAAGTTAACTAATAAGTTTGTTAAATTCCAGTCCTTTAAAAAAACTTACCTTTAATCAAGCAAAGTAGTTACTTTTTAAAATCGAATCATTTAATCTTTTGGAAGATAATACATCTTTAGCTTCATTAATAGTGAATTTCTTTTCGTATAGTGCCTTCCCAACAATAACTCCTTCAAGTCCACAGTTTTCAAATTTAATTAAAGAAATCAAATCTGAAATTGAACCAATCCCTCCTGAAGCGATAACAGGTTTACAAGTATTTGAAAGTATTTCCTCTATAAATTCTTCATTTGGTCCCTTTAATGTACCATCAGTGTTAATGTCAGTAACAATGAAATTTGAAATTTCAAACTTTGAGAAATTCTTAATGATATCTACAGCAGGTATATTGGAATGTTTTAACCAGCCTCTTGTGCTTACATTTCCATTTTTTGCATCTATGCCAATAATTATTCTCCCAGGGAATAGTTCCGTTAATTTTCTCACTAAATTTTCATTTTCAACTACTGAAGTTCCCATTATTACTTTATTTACTCCATATGAAAATAATTCTTGAATTCTTTCCTTTGATCTAACTCCTCCGCCTACTTGAATAGGAATATTAATTGAATTAGCAATTTCTTTTATTGATTTGTCATTTGATGGATTGCCCGTTTTAGCAGCATCAAGGTCAACAATATGTATTAAATTTGCACCTTCCTTTTCCCATAATTTGGCTTGAGAGACAGGATCATTACAAAATTCTTTACTAATATTAAAATCGCCTTTTACTAGTCTGACACATTTTCCTTTCATTAAATCAATTGCTGGAATAAGTTTCATAATTAATTCCTTATGGAGGTACTTTAAGTAGTAATATTTTTTAAGTATTACCTATTTTAGGTTATTAACTCCATAAATATTTTTTATTATGAAAATTCTTGTAATGGGTGGGACTAGATTTGTCGGTAAATCATTAGTAAAAAAATTATTATCTCTCAATTATGATGTAGATATTTTTACTAGAGGAAACAGACCTCACCCTGAGAAATCTAACTTGATTAGGGGAGATAGGAATATTTTGGAAAATATTTTAAAAATAAAAAATAAAAAATATGATCTCATTTTTGATATATCAGGAAGAGAATTAAAACAGACAAAAATTTTAATTGAAAATATTAAAGATACTTTTGAAAGATACATATATGTAAGTTCTGCAGGGGTTTATAAGGAAAATTATGAGTTTCCCATCAGTGAGAATGATCCAATTGATTTGAAAAGTAGACATATTGGTAAATTTGAAACTGAAAATTGGCTAATGAGTCAAAAGATTCCTTTTACGAGTTTTAGACCTACATATATTTATGGACCTGATAACTACAATAAGATAGAAAACTGGTTCTTTGAAAGATTAATAAATCAAAAGAAAGTCCCTATTCCTGGAGATGGTACATTGATCACACAGCTAGGGCACGTCTCAGACTTAACAGATGCAATGATAAGGAGTATAAATTATAAAGTAGCTAAAAATAATATTTATAATTGCTCAGGAGAGAAAGGGATTTCTTTAAAAGGATTAATATTAAGTTGCGCAAAAGTTTGCAAGTTAGAAAATCAGGAAATAAAGCTAGTATCTTTTGATTACAAGAACATGGATTCTAAGTCAAGAAAAAATTTTCCATTAAGATTGAATCATTATCATACATCTATATCTAAGATAAAAAAAGATCTAGACTGGCAGCCCAGTTTTGATTTGATGTCAGGTTTGAAAAATAGTTATGAAAATGATTTCTATCGAAAAGTAGATGATCCTTTTGATTTTTCCTCGGATAAGATCTTATTTAATTCTTAAATAGTAATAAAAAGAGTATATTGACAAGATAAATCCAAGCCAATAAGAAATTAATCCAAATAATTTAAATATTTCGCTACTAATCGGCATAAATAATAAAAATAATGATAAAAATTGGAATAGAGCCTTATATTTTGCAATACTTACTGCGGGCAAACCATCTTTCTGTAATGACCGTAATGTTGAAATGATAAATTCTCTAATTAATAAAATAGATAAAGACCAATATGGAATAATAGAAAATTTACATAACCAAATAAAGGGGATTAAGATGAAAATCTTATCAGCGAGTGGATCTATAAGAGCGCCGTATTTTGTTTTAATATTAAGTAGTCTGGCAAAGTATCCGTCTAGATAATCTGAAATTCCCCCAATAATTATTAATATCCAGACTATACTTAACTTTTTTATCTCTAGAAGTATTATTAAAGGTATAACAAGAAAAATCCTAAATATTGTTAATGCATTAGATAAATTTTTTATAACTAAATATTTTTTTATAAGTTTGTATTTCAAATCTTTATTTAGAATTTATATAAATCTTATATATTCAACAATAGAAAATATTCAATTTCTTATTTCAATTATTTTATTGTAATTTCTTATAACAATTAATGTTTGATAGTTTTATCTGGAAATAATTTGTGAAGTTGTAATTGTAAGTCTTAATTTCTAAATTCATTCTCAATTATTTTTAAAAGCTAAAAACTTATTAAATAAATTTGAATTTTGATTTTTGGATTTAAGTATTTCTTAACTCTCTTTTCTCAGCTTCAAGTTCATCCTCTAATTGTCTTATTAATCTCGCAACAAGAGTTTGGAATTCTGGCTGACAACCTTTGAAAGCTGCTTTATGTCTGATTGGCTCGTTTCTCGTGCGTAAATCAGTCAACATGAGTTTTAGAGCGTCTATTCTTGGATTTATGTTCATTTTTTATTTCTATTTTTACACTAATTAAATAATTTGCATAGCTTTTTTAAATGAAATATCCTCATTTTCAATAGAACTTGTTATTTCAATTATTTTATTTATTGAAGAATCATTTTTTAGGGAATCTATACAACACTTGGCTACTAGCCTTCTAGGTATGGATCCCTCTGTTTGGAGATCCATTTTTGTATAAGCTATTTTTTGTTCTTTAATATTTTCTTCTTCTTTTAGGCCCCCTGGGCGAATAATAGTCCAATCGAATTCTGGTTTCATGAGTAAATTCTCACCAATTTTTTTCCATATAAGAATAAGTCCAAAAAGATTTAATGGATGAAGCCATTTGCCAGTACATAAAGAACTTATTAATATAACTCTTTTTATGCCAACTCTTTTGCAACTATTCAGCTGCCTTAAAACCCCAAGAGCATCAACTCTTGCAGGTCCGGTAAGGTCAATAGATGCTCTTGCACCAGTCGCAATAATTAAAGCATCTGCGTCTTTAAGTGCTTGGTCTAGTTCGAAATTGTTTTGCAAGGACAGTCTGCAAGTATTTAAATTTTTTAAATCATTTGATATGGTTGATTCTTTTCTTACTATTTGTTTGACTTCAAAACCATTTTTTATTGCTTCTTCGACTACTCTAAAACCTGTTTTGCCAGATGCTCCTGAGATTGCAATTTTCATAATTAAACTAGTTTATAAATTTGATTATATATTGCTAATTATGCTTTTTTGGCTATGAATTTCTTTTTTCTGTTTGGATAAAGCTTTTTACACAAATAACATTTAGTTCCATCGCAACCTCTTGCCGTACAGAATTCTCTTCCATAGAATATTATCCTAAGATGTAATTTATTCCATTCAGATTTTGGGAATATATTTTTTAAATCTTTTTCAGTCTGGATTACATTTTTTCCTTTTGTTAAACCCCATCTTTGTGCTAAGCGATGAATATGAGTATCGACGGGGAAGGAAGGTATATTAAAAACTTGAGACATAACTACTGAAGCTGTTTTATGCCCAACACCAGGTAATGATTCTAAATCTTGAAAATTATTAGGTACTTCGCCATTGAATTCCTCTAAAATCATTTTTGATAAAAGATAAGTGTTTTTGGACTTTTGATTAGATAAACCTAGTTGTTTAATGTATTTGTAAATATTATCAACTCCCAATGCCACCATCTTTTCTGGATTATCAGCTTTCTTGAATAGTTCTTTCGTCAGTTCATTCACTTTTTTATCTGTTGATTGTGCACTTAAAACAACGGCAATTAGTAATGTAAAGGCATTCTTATGATTTAAAGGGATTGGTGTTGTGGGGTAGAGCTTTTTAAGCTCATTTATAATAATTAAAGCTCGATCTTTTTTTTTCATATATAAAAATTTGGTATTGAAATGTATAAAAATATACCTGCTAATTTATAAATATATTTTTTTTGCTACTTTTATTTAAAAGTTAAAAAAATACAAATAAAAAGTGAAAAATAATGCATTAGTAATTGAAAATTTATCTCATTCATATAGTAGAAATAATCAATCTAATATGGTTCTTAATTCAATAAATTTAGAAATAAAGGAGGGTGAATTATTAGGCTTATTAGGGCCTTCTGGCTGTGGTAAAACAACACTTTTAAGATTAATTGCGGGTTTTGATAAACCATTGAATGGTCGTATTTCTTTACATGAAAATGAGATTTCAAATAAAAAGAAAGTTATTGCGCCAGAAAAAAGAAATATTGGCATGGTCTTTCAAGACTATGCGCTTTTCCCTCATTTAAATGTTTTTGAAAATGCTGTCTTTGGTCTTAAAAGTAAAAATGATTGGCATAGAGTTGATTATTTATTAGATGTATTAGGAATTGATAATCTACGAACAAGATTCCCACATGAACTATCTGGTGGGCAAAAACAACGATTGGCTATTGCTAGAG
>MDTD01120098.1_pt1 | contig 17147 bp, 17 predicted proteins | sample 811221 | NCBI WGS metagenome assembly MDTD01 (sample SAMN05326646, study PRJNA326480) | marine metagenome | isolation source: seawater | place: Pacific Ocean: South West | collected 2011 | reverse complement strand
GGCCTGGTCATAGATCTTGTTACCCTGGGGATTCCGGGTGTGCATGCCCTGAGCAACACCGTCCTGGTCTACCTGGCCAAGCGCCTGTCCTTGTGGGTGAGGGCCTACCCGCTTTGGCAGCAGAGCGTCGTGATTGCATTGTTGCTTGGGATCGAACTGATCCTTTTTGTTGTTGTTGACTTTGCTTTGACGGGGAGCCTGGGCGAGGTGCATCGCTGGACAGCCGTTATTGTCGGCGGTCTGGTTTGGCCCCTGGTCTATTTGGCGCTTCGGCGGAGTCGGCACCTCGCCAACTTAGGCCGCTAAGCGATGGCCACTAACGAACTACCTTCATCCCGCGTGGTCGCACCCGAAACGGTGCGTCGGAGAATTCGTATTGCTGCTGTCCTGGCACTGACGCTTTCCCTGATACTGATCTGGCGCTTCTACTCACTCCAGATCTTGCAATACGAACGCTATCAGACACTTTCACTGGATAACCATATCCGCATGCAGGCCGTGCCTCCAGTGCGGGGGCTGATTCTGGATAGAAACGGTGTCGTTCTGGCGCAGAACACTGCCGTTCACATTCTGCAGGTGGTCCCTGAGAAAGTGCATGACATGGAAGTGATGTTGCAGGCGGTCGATGAACTGGTAGGGCTGAGCACTGCAGAGGTTGAAGCGTTTCGTTCCCGTCTGAAAAAACACCCTGCGTTCGAAAAAGTATTGCTTAAGGCGAGGCTGGATGATGTTCAGACGGCAACGTTTGCGGTGAACGAGTACCGTTTGCCCGGCGTCACCTTGGAGGCGGTGCTGCATCGGGATTACCCTCAAGGCAGTCTGGTGTCGCATGTGCTGGGTTACGTGGGCCGAATCAGCGAGAGTGAAGAGGCGATGATCGATCCGTCGGCTTACCAAGGGGTTCACAGCATTGGCAAGATAGGCATCGAGAAACAGTACGAGGACCTGCTGCTGGGTCGTCCTGGATTTGCACAGGTAGAGATTGATGCCCATGGGAGAACCTTGCGCACTATTAGCCGAAACAGTGCAATCCCCGGGAATACCTTAAATCTCACCCTCGATGCGGATCTGCAGCGGATTGCCCGTGAGGCGCTTGGGAATCGACGAGGAGCAGTGGTGGCGATAGCGCCCTCTAATGGAGAAGTGCTAACCATGGTGAGCAGTCCCTCTTTTGACCCCAACCTGTTTGTTGACGGTATCGATCAGCAGACCTATGACGCACTTCGGGGCCTGGAAGACCGGCCTTTGGTGAATCGGGCGCTCTATGGGCGGTATGCGCCCGGGTCTACAATCAAGCCGGTCATTGCTCAGGCCATTCTGGACGCCGGGATCAATCCGCAGGAGACGGTGTACTGCCCGGGCTGGTACACCTTGCCGGATAGTACGAGACGGTATCGCTGCTGGAAGAAAACAGGCCATGGGCCGGTAAACCTGCACGGCGCCGTGGAGCAATCCTGCGATGTGTATTTCTATGAGATGGGCCGAAGGCTCGGCATCGAGGCAATGGCGGAAGTGTTGACGCGGTTTGGTTTGGGCATGGTAACGGGTGTTGATCTGCCTGACGAGCCTGACGGGCTGGTTCCCACACCCCAATGGAAGCGCGCAACGCGCAATGAGTCCTGGTATCCGGGAGAGGACCTGATTACCGTTATCGGGCAGGGTTTCCTCATGGTCACTCCCATGCAGCTTGCTCGCATGACAGCAACGCTGGCCAACCGCGGCATTCCCGTGCAGCCTCGTATCCTCCTTTCGAAAGAGGAATCGCTAAGTGGTGAAACCCTTTCCTCCAATGTATCCTCCCAACCGGCCAAACCGGTGTTAGAGGCGTCTTTGGATCGTGTCATTCAGTCAATGACGGCAGTAATGCACAGTCCCCGAGGCACAGCTCGGGCAAGTGGGCGGCGAAGCCCCTACCAGATTGCCGGCAAGACAGGTACAGCACAAGTGATCGGTATTGCCCAGGACGAGGAATATGACGAAAGCGTGATCCCGGAAAAATTCCATGACCACGCGCTCTTTATTGCCTTTGCGCCGGTCGATAAACCCCAGATCGCGATAGCGGTCGTGGTTGAGAACGGCGGAAGCGGCGCAAAAGTGGCGGCTCCCATCGCCCGCAAAGTGATGGACCGTTTTTTCCAGAAAAAACTGCAACGTGCAGCGGTTGTCAGAAAGCGTCATGTTTTCGGGTAGGTCACTGCATCTGGACGGCCCCTTGCTGATTGCGCTTGTCTTCCTGTCGGCGCTTGGACTCGTGGTGATTTTCAGCGCCTCTGGAGAGAATTGGGACGTTATGTTGAGGCAGGGCGTTCGCCTTGGAGTGTCTCTCGTCGCCATGTTGATTCTGGCGCAGGTACCACCCGAAACGCTGCGCCGGCTTTCTCCCCACCTTTTTGTTATTGGCCTTGTCGCGCTGCTAGGTGTACTGGTGATCGGAGTCACTGCAAAAGGCGCTCAGCGTTGGCTGGATCTGGGCGTTGTACGGTTTCAGCCGTCTGAACTGATGAAACTCGCTGTCCCGATGGCGGTCGCGTGGCTACTTACACGAGGACGGCTGCCGCCAAGCTTCACCATGGTGATGGCAGCATTAATGGTCACGCTTATTCCGGCAGGCCTGGTAGTGATACAGCCCGATCTCGGCACAGCGATCATGCTGATTGTCTCCGGCATGATTGTTGTCTTTCTGGCGGGTATCCGCTGGCATCACATCATGATGCTGTTGGCTGCGCTTGCTGCCTCGGCGCCTTTTCTGTGGTCCCGGTTTGATGGCTATCAGCAGCAGCGTATCCTGACGTTGTTTGATCCCTTTTCAGATCCACTGGGGAGCGGTTATCAGACTATCCAGGCGCAGATTGCCATCGGATCAGCGGGTATCTGGGGAAAAGGATGGCTCGAGGGCAGCCAGTCACATCTCGAGTTTATTCCCGAGCGCAGTACCGATTTTATTTTTGCCGTCTTTGCTGAGGAGTTTGGATTGTTTGGAGTATTGATGCTTGTCCTTCTATATGTATTTATTGTGGGTCGTTGCCTGGTCATGGCATATCACACCCGGAACACCTACTCGCGATTGCTGATCGGGGCGTTGGCCCTGACCTTTTTCTTTTATTTGTTTGTTAATCTTGGAATGGTGTCGGGCATTCTCCCGATTGTCGGGGTACCGCTGCCCTTGATCAGTTATGGAGGGACTTCCATGCTGACTATGATGGTAGGCTTCGGCATGATTATGGGAATGCACGCAAGACGCCGACTGATGACGTGAGGAGAACATGATGATGGATCAATCAGGGGTTTCCAAAACACGACGATGGTGTGCTGGGGCGCTGAGCGCCCTGGTAGTCTGGGCGTCACCGCTTTATGCGGTTTCTCTTGAAAAATATCCCCAGCTGGCCGAGTTGGCAGATCGCCTGGATGGGGTAGAGGGGTTACAAGGGCAAACGATGAAGTCGTGGTTTCGCGACGCGAAGATTCAGACCAAGATCATCGATGCGATGAATCGCCCTGCAGAGCGGTTGTCATGGCACCGCTACCAATCCCTGTTTGTTAATCCGGCATCCATTAATGGCGGGATTCAGTTTCTCAAGCAGCATGCACCGATTTTGGCGCGGGCCGAGGAGCGTTTTGGTGTCCCGGCAGAGATTATCGTCGCGATCATCGGCATCGAAACCCGCTATGGCAAAGTGTTGGGCAGTTTACGGGTGTTAGACAGTTTGGTGACGCTCTCTGTGGAATATCCCCGACGCAGCAAGTTTTTCTCTTCAGAATTGGAGCACTTCATGCAGTTGGTCGCTGAGCAGGGGTTGGACCCACTCGCGGTCAAAGGTTCATACGCCGGCGCGATGGGTATTCCCCAGTTTATGCCGAGCAGTTACCGCAACTATGCCGTCGATTTTGACGGGGATGGCCGTGCTGATCTGCTGAACAGCGTGGCAGATGCTATTGGCAGCGCTGCCAATTACCTGGCTCGTCACCGCTGGGCGCCAAATGAGGCGATTGTGACTCGTGTTCTCAACGCACCAGAGGGACTCGATGCGATGGTAACCCGCAAACTGAGTCCCAATTCACCTCTGCCTTCGGTGAAGGCGCTGAACATACCCGTATCGGGTGATGCTGATGAGAAAGTAGGAGTGATGCGCTTTGACGGAAAACTCGGCCCGGACTACCGGCTTGGCCACCATAATTTTTTTGTGATCACTCGCTACAACCGCAGTCAGAACTACGCTATGTCGGTCTTTGAACTCGCAGAGCAGATCGCCTCAGCTACCGGAAACTGAGCATGCGATGGTGCCGGTGGGCAGTCCTGGCGGTTGCATTCCTGATACTTGCCGGCTGCAGCGTTTTCCGTGATCCCCCGGCCAGTGGCGCCTATTTCGAAGACGATGGCCCGCCCGACTCCAGTCCCGATCCTGCGTCGGTTGCCAACGCGGTTCCCAGAACCGAGCCATTGAGCAGGATCGGAAATGCCCCCTATACGGTTTTTGGTGTCAGATATGTGCCCATGTCCTCCGTCAGGGTGGGTTATTCGGAGACTGGAGAGGCCTCCTGGTATGGGAGAAAATTTCATGGTCGAACCACCTCCAACGGAGATGAGTACGATATGTTCGCCATGACAGCAGCACACAAGACCTTGCCGCTGCCGACCTATCTTGAGGTGCGCAATCTCGCTAACGGCCGTGAAGTTCTGGTCCGGGTAAACGATCGCGGACCGTTTCTGGGCGGCAGAATTCTGGATCTGTCGTATATGGCAGCGAAGAAACTGGGTGTGGTTGAGTCGGGAACAGCGCCTGTTCAGCTTCGGGTTGTTGCGACAGCAACGGGCCGTGAAAATTCTTCCTCTAAGGCCAATTTCAGTAAAGCGCAGACGCCTGTTTTTTTGCAGGCAGGCAGTTTCCGGCTTCGGGGGAACGCAGATCGCCTTAAAGCACAGCTTGTCGAGAGCGGAATTCCCCATATCCGGATCGTAACGGTGGAATATCAGGAGAATCGTTATTATCGGGTTCAAGCAGGCCCGCTAACGGGCACCAACGCTATCCAGAAGCAACGGAACATAATCATCAATGTCACCGGCACTGAGCCGACGGTAGTCAGGGAGTGAAGTTAATCATGAGCAGAAAGTGGGTCAACATACTGCGCTGGGGGATTGTGGGCATGTGCATCGCGCTGATGCCCTGGGCCGCATTCGCCGAAGTGGAGTCGGATCTTGCCGACCCGATGCGGTCGAGTATTCCGCCGCCAAAACTCAAAGTATCGTCCTGGCTGCTGATGGATGCGACAACCGGACTCACGCTGGCGGGCGACCGCGCGGACACTCCTGTTGAGCCCGCCAGCCTGACCAAATTGATGACCGCCTATATCGTCTTTCGGGAGATCGAACGGGGCACGATAAAAATGGAAGACACGGTCATTGTGAGCGAGAAAGCCTGGCGCTCGGAAGGATCACGGATGTTTATTGAAGCGGGTGACAAGGTCCAGATCGAAGATCTGCTGATGGGGCTCATCGTGCAGTCGGGTAATGACTCCGCCGTGGCGCTGGCCGAACATGTTGCGGGCAGCGAGGAGGGCTTTGCGGATTTAATGAATCAGACCGCAGCAGAACTGGGGATGGCGAACAGCCATTTTGTTAACAGCGCGGGCATGCCGCATCCGGATCACTACACCACAGCCCGCGATGTGACTTTGCTGACCCGCGCCATTGTTGAGCAGCAGCCTGACCATTACGCCATGTATGCCATTCGGGAGTTCACCTGGAACGATATCACCCAGAAGAACCGCAATCCTCTTCTGGGACGCGACAGCAGTATCGACGGTGTCAAGACCGGTCATACCCGGTCAGCGGGGTATTGCCTGGTGGGGTCCGCCGAGCAGGACGGGATGCGGCTGATTGGGACGGTGATTGGCGCGCAGAGCGACCGTGAGCGGGCGGATGCGGTCTATTCGCTGCTGCGCTTCGGATTTGCGGCCTACGAACACCATGATCTGTATCCGGCGGGTCAAAAAGTGGTGGAATCGCAGGTCTTCAAGGGGGCAGTACAAGCCGTCTCTTTGGGGCTGTCGGAGCCGATTGCCCTAGTCATGGCCAAAGGCCTTGGCAAGAAACTGAAGGCAGGCGTAGCGCTGACAGATCCCGTGCTTGCGCCAGTGTCAGGCGGCCAGGTACTCGGCACGTTGACAGTCACCCTTAACGATGGCGAACTGCTGTCCAGACCATTGGTGGCGCTGCAGGACGTGGAAGCGGGATCGTGGATGACGCGACTTTCCGATACCGTTCGCCTGTGGTTCCACTGATGGCGAACGAAAGCAAAGCTGATGAGATTCCTGAGGAGTTACTGAGTTTTCCCTGTGAATTTCAGATCAAGGCAATGGGCAGGCAGATAACGGGCTTTGATGACCGTGTCCGGGAGATTGTTTCAAGGCATCTTCATGGCGGGAAAATTCTTGATCTCCGAATCCGGGAAAGTGGCTCCTCAAAGTATGTTTCTGTCAGTTGCACGATTGAAGCGACCAGCCGCCAACAACTGGATGCAATCTATATGGACCTCAATAGCGAGAACGACATTCTGCTGACTCTCTAGCGGCCAGGCGGGATAACGTATCATGATGCGCCAGTTGGAATTTCGCCGATTGGGAGTCCGCGATTATGCGGTCACTGCGGACGAGATGCGTACGTGGACACAGGCGCGAAGGCCTGATACGCCCGATGAGATCTGGTTTCTGGAGCACGAACCGGTATATACCCAGGGAGTCAGCTGCAGTGAGCCCGTACGTGAAGGCGCGTCTGATATTCCTCTCGTGAAGTCGGATCGTGGCGGACAGATTACCTATCATGGGCCGGGACAGCTGGTCGCCTATCTGCTGCTGGATCTTCGTCGGCTGGGCCTTGGCGTGCGCCAACTGGTCAGTATGATAGAAGCATCCATAATTGAGCTGCTGGATCAATTTGGTCTCACTGCTGTGGCCCGACCCGGCGCGCCCGGGGTATACGTTGACGGTGAAAAAATTGCTGCGCTAGGACTGAGGGTCAGATCCGGATGCTGTTATCACGGCCTAAGTCTGAATGTAGATATGGAATTGAAACCTTTCTCCCGCATAAATCCGTGCGGGTTTGTAGGGTTGGGTGTGACCAGCATGAAAGAACAGGGGTTATCCGTCCAGGTAGACGAAGTGGCGGATGCCTTAGAGCGAATTCTTGATGCCCGCCTTTCCGGGAAAAAGACAGATCTGTACTGACGAGAAGGCACCCGCTCCGGAATTCTGTCATTACGGTGATGAATCCAAGTCGGCGCGTGCTCGAGCCTCGGCTAGTCTTTGTGGTGTTCCGATATCCATCCACCTCCCATGATAAAGCTGGCCGCTGAGACGCCGGTCCTGAGCAGCTTCATTCAACAAGGGCGCAAGCGGAAGCCGTCCGCCTGGGTGACTCGCGAAGAGAGATTTTCGATAAAGACCGATCCCGGCATAAGTAAGAGTGCTTGACGCCGCATGTTTCATCTGGACGAAGGATTCATGAAGGCCAAAGTCTCCTTCCGGGTGGTGGGGCGGGTTAGGCACCAGAACCAGGTGGGCGTCACTGTCGATGGTGTCCGGCAGTTTTGAAAAGGGAAAATCGGTCCATACATCGGCATTCACCACAATGAATGGATCACTTTGGATGAGGTCGAGCGCCTTATGGATGCCGCCGGCAGTTTCAAGCGCTCCAGGCGGCTCATGAGAAAATACGATGTCAAGCCCAGAGGAACTGCATTGGTGAAGATGGTCGACAATTGGTTTTCCAAGGTGCGCCACATTCACGGTCACTTGGTCGACGCCAGCCGCTTCTAGTGCGAGCAGGTGATGTTCGATCAGCGATCTGCCCCCAAGCTCAATCAGCGGTTTTGGCGTAACATTGGTCAGGGGCGCAAGGCGCTCGCCGCGCCCGGCGGCCAGAATCATTGCTGATTTTGCATTCATAGTTGATCTGGATGTTCCGGATCCAAGCCTTCGGTAGAGTTCCTGTGACCCAAAGGCTTGCCTATAATACTGTCTCGAATTAACTGGTGTCGCGACAAAGCGTGTCGCAAAGATCACCGGCAGAAACTTTTGATCCATACTGTTGTCAGAATTGCCCAGATGAGAAGACTCCTTTCGGCGGTATCCCGAATTTGTTCCGGCAGTGCCCGTTACGGCGCCGGAGTATGCCTCGTGCTGGGTGGGTTGGCGGGCCCCGCTTCTATCTCTGCCGATACTCCGATTGTCTTTGCCGATGAGACCACCTGCTCGGCAGATGTGATTGCGGTCCCTGAAAATCTTCTGCTGTATATCTCCAGAGATCCGGCAAGACTGCCCATCAATCTCGAAGCCGATCAGATTGATCTTCCATCTCCAGAGCAGTTGGAACTCAAAGGGGGGGCGCTTGCGACACAGGGCGCTCGCGGTATCTATGCGGATGAAATCCGCTTCGATAAAAAGACCCTATCTCTTGAGGCAACCAATGCGATTCTTTACTCTGAAAACGGGGACCGCATCACGGCTGAGGGACTGGCCCTTGAGATGGAAACACGTATCGGCAGCGCGCGCGATGTCACGGTGCAGTTTGCTCGTCGGGATCCCATCCCTAAGCGCAAAGTTGCAGATTTTTCGAATACGACATTTGATCCGTCAGGGTTTACGGTTGCAACGGCCGGCGCCCTGGGAAGTATCAAGGGGCCGGCAGCAAAAACACCTGATGTGATCCGACTGCCGTCAGGTGAGCTCCTGAAACTGGATTTTGGAGATGCTGCCAAGGACTCCGTGTCGGCCACGTCGAGTGAGGACGATGAGCTGTTTCAAGTGTGGGCCAAAGCGCGAGCCACAGCCAATATGCTTTTCCTGGAAGGACATGACCGGGAGCGCTTTCAGGACGTGGTGTATTCGCGGTGTGTGGTGGGTGACGACTCGGTATTGATTGAGGCCAGCGAGATCACCCTGGATCACGCCTCGGGAATGGGCACGGGAGAGCATCTGAAGCTAAAGTTCTACGGCGTACCCATTGCCTATGCGCCAAAGCTCAGTTTTCCGATTACCGACGAACGCAAGAGTGGGTTGCTGTTCCCCACGATCGGCTACGGCCAGAATTGGGGCTTTAATGTTGAGGTGCCGTATTACTGGAATATCGCCCCTCAGTATGACGCTACGTTTTCCGGGCGATTTATGGCCAACCGCGGCCTTCTTGGATCCGGGGAGTACCGTTATATGGGCGAAGCCGCCGGAGGGGATTTTCGGGGAATCGTTCGCGGCGAATTCATGCCTGATGACAGCAAATACGGTTCCAGCCGATACGGATGGAGTTACGAGCACCGCCAGAACCTGCAAAAGGCGGGTTCAAGCTTTTCTTTTGGCGCGGACATCGGTGAGGTATCCGACAAGTCCTATTTGGAGGATTTATCGGACAATCTTCAGGTCAGCAGCGCATCCCATATTCCCCAGCGGGTGGATCTATCCATCGATCCGATGGATATCTTCCTGGACGATGAAAACTTTCAGATCAATGCCGATGCGACGGCATACCAGACCCTGGACAACAGTGTTTCTGAAGCAGACGAGCCCTATAGCCGCCTTCCTGGCGTCAGGGCGTCCTGGGACAAGGCTTTTGCGCTGAATGCAAATGATCCGAATGGCTGGCTACAGGACAATAGCACACGCTTTTCAATCAAACCCCAGCTGGTTTCCGAACTGATAAATTTTGATCACAGCTCTGTCACAAAAACGACCGGGATCAGATGGGATAACCAGATGTCATTGGCAGTACCCATGGAACGTACCTACGGTGAGATCACTCCAAAAATAACCTATGCGCACACGGCCTATAGTGTCGAAAATCAGTCGGGGGGCCAGTCCTCCGATCCGACCCGGGGAATCTACCTTTTCGAGATCGGATCAAAGTTGTTTCTTGAGCGTGATCTGACCTGGCGGGGAAGCGATCACACACAGACGCTCGTGCCGAGTCTGACGTACCGGTATGTTCCTTATGAGGATCAGGATGACCTGCCGGTGTTCGATTCCGGTACCGTGGGTTTTGAAAATATCGCTGACGCATTTCTAGACAACGGATTCTGGGGGACAGACCGTATCCAGAATTTCCAGGGGTTCACACTGGGACTGTCCAGTGAGACCTATGCGGAGGGTTCCGGAGAAGATCTGCTGAGCTGGGAACTTGCCCAGCAGATCTATTTTGCCGAACGCGAGGTTACGCTGGATGGTGCCGGGGCTGACTCCAGTGACTTTTCTCCTTTACTGGCTAATGCGACCTTTCAGGTCACCAAACATATCAGCACGAACGGGTTCGCCAACTGGAACTGGGAAGAGAGCGAGATCGGCAGTTGGCGCCTGGGTGGGCGCTACAGTTTGGATTTTCGCCGTGAATTCGGAGCGTCTTATCGCTGGGAGGAGACCGAGAGCAATCTCGAACTGGATTTGACCTGGCCTTTGGCACCTCGGTGGCAACTGGGCGCCGCAGCACTCATCGGCCAGTCCGATGACGACGATAGCGGCTCCTATAGTCGGGTCAGCGTCGGCTACGATGCCTGTTGTTGGGCGCTACAGGTCGCGCTGGAGGATCGTCCTAGTAAGAACGATGACAACGGAGGCGTGCAGTTCCTTGCCACCTTCAGTCTCAAGAGTTTGGGACGCATCTCCAGTAACCAGCTAGCAGAGGGCATCAAAACGACTGCGTCCTCATGGAATTAACCAGCGTCTTGGCGGATCTCAGGCGCGTATTTCAATATTTCGCTGGCGCCGCACTACACCCCAAGAGGGGTTTGCTGGCAGCGGCAGTTTTTGCCTTGGCGCTGGGTTCCGGTGCGCAGGCCGACCAACCGCTTAATCGTGTCATGGTGGTCGTCAACGACGGTGTCATCACCGAAGCCGATCTCAACAGAGAGATTTCCCTTGCCCAGATGGAGTTGCGCTCCGCTGGTCAGCCTCTGCCGTCACGTGATGTTTTGGCCTCCGGACTGCTGGAGGAGCTGATCGTCGATACGTTGCTTCTGGATGCGGCGGCCCGCGCGTCGATTTTTGCCAATGACCGGGAAGTAGCTTATGCGTTGACGACGATCGCCCGACAGAATGGGTTGACCCTGTCTCAGTTGGAGGCCGCGATCGCCGGAGCAGGGGTGGCAACTGAAGACTACGAGGCAGATCTGAGAAAGCAGCTCACGATCCGAAAGCTGATTGACCGGCAGATCCGGCGGCAGATTAAAGTCAGCGATCAGGAGATTGATGAATATTTGGCACAAAATCTCCAGGAGGATAAACCCGATGAAGTCGAGCTGGATCTGACCCACATCCTGTTGAGATTACCTTCAGGGGCTTCAGAATCCCAAATCTCTGAACTCAGAGTCCGGCTTGAAGAGATTCGACAAGAGGTCATCGGCGGTCTGGCGTTCGACGAAGCGGCGAGGCGGTACTCAGATGGGACCAAGGCGTCAGAAGGAGGGATGCTGGGGGTGAGGACGGCGGAGCAATTACCGCAACTGTTTCTTGATGCGGTACGAGAGGTGCCGCCAGGAGGGTTGTCACCTGTTTTTCAGAGCCCCAACGGATGGCATCTCCTTAAAGTATTAGGACGCAAGTCTCAGAGAGAGACCGTCGTACTGCAACAGGAAGTTCGGCATATCCTGATCAGGGCCAGCGCACTTTTGCCCGATGAGCAGTTAAGAGCGCGGCTGGAACGAATTCGGGAGCGGATTGTGGCGGGTGAGGATTTTGGCGCAGTCGCCAGGCTGCAATCTGAAGATGCCAATACCCGCGCGCTCGGTGGAAATCTCGGCTGGCTAAGCCCGGGAGAACTGCCGGGAGAGTTTGAGCAGGCGCTTGATCCTTTGTCAGTCAACGAGGTTAGCCCTGTCTTTCCGACGACCGCCGGCTGGCACATTGCACAGATCACCGGGGAACGGGAGAAGGATGTAGGTAGTGCCTTACGTCGACGCCAGGCAGAACGCATGATCAGCGGACGCAAGACCGAAGAGGCCTTCGAGCAGTGGGCGCAGTTTCTGCGCGAAGAGGCATTTATCCGGTACCGGGTCAGGCCCGGCGAGTAGACAACGCCCCAGAAGCGGGGCGTTGTCGTTTGGTTGCGGGTCTGGGCCGCAAAATAGCATCAAACCTATTTTGTGCCGGAGGTGAATTCAGGATATGCCTCAAGGCCGCACTCGGCAACATCAACCCCACGATACTCGTCTTCCTCGGTAACGCGAAGCCCGCCGATTACCCTGATGACGGCCCAGGTCGCGATGCTCGCCACAAAGACAAAGCCAAAGATCACTCCCGCGCCGATCAATTGAGCGGAGAATGCGGCGTCAGCATTGGTAACGGGCACCACCAGTAGACCCCAGATACCCACGGTACCGTGAACCGAGATGGCTCCGACAGGATCATCAATCTTCAGTCGGTCCAGCCCCAGCACGGAGAAGACGACGATTGCCCCTCCGACCGCTCCAATAAGTGTGGCCGCGAGAGGCGAGGGGGTTAAGGGTTCTGCCGTGATCGCAACGAGTCCTGCCAGAGCGCCGTTTAGTACCATCGTCAGGTCGGTACGGCCTAGAATGAACTTTGCTGCAAGCAAGGCAGCAACCACTCCGCCGCCGGCTGCTGCGTTGGTATTGACGAAGACAGCGGCCACGGCGTTAGCCTCGCCGACGTTTGATACCACGAGTTCAGAGCCGCCATTGAACCCGAACCATCCCATCCAGAGAATGAATGTTCCCAAAGTGGCGAGCGGCAGGTTAGCTCCCGGAAGTGCGTTGATTCTGCCGTCTTTGCTGTATTTCCCTTTTCGTGCCCCCACAAGAATGACGCCTGCAAGTGCCGCGGTGGCCCCTGTTAAGTGCACAACACCAGAGCCGGCAAAATCAGCAAACCCCAGTCCATCCAGGAAGCCGCCGCCCCATTTCCAGAATCCCTGGATGGGGTAGATGAATCCGGTCAGAACAACACAAAAGACAAGAAATGGCCAAAGTTTCATACGCTCAGCCACTGCCCCTGACACGATCGACATTGCTGTAGCCACAAAAACCACCTGAAAAAAGAAATCGGACCGTCCGGAATAATATGTGCCGTCGTACCAATCGGCGCCCGACCTGCTGAGGACGCTCGCTGGGTCGTGATCTGAGCCAAGCAGGAAACCGAATCCAGGCCAGAAACTGTTGACGGCTTCGCCGGGATACATGAGGTTATAGCCCACCAGCATGTACATGACGCAGGCGATCGCATAAAGCGCGACATTTTTTGTGAGGATTTCTGTCGTGTTTTTGGCGCGGACCAGCCCTGCCTCCAGCATGGTAAACCCAGCAGCCATCCACATCACGAACGCGCCCATGACGAGGAAATAAAAAGTATCCAGGGCATAGCGCAGGTTAAGAATTTCTTCCACTGTAAGTCTCTCCAATAAAGTGTTAGTTCAGCGATGCAGCCTGTTGTCAGAGTGCGTCCGGCCCGGTTTCCCCAGTACGGATCCGGATGACTTGCTCAATGCTGTAGACAAATATCTTTCCGTCGCCAATCTTTCCTGTTTTTGCCGCGTCGCTGATGGCCTCGAGTGCTTGATCCACCAATTCTTCAGAGATCGCAACTTCGAGTTTCACCTTGGGCAGAAAATCCACAACATATTCCGCCCCCCGGTAGAGTTCGGTGTGGCCTTTTTGCCGACCAAAACCTTTGACTTCGGTAACGGTCATCCCCTGTATTCCGATTCGGGCAAGGGCATCCCGAACATCATCCAGCCGAAATGGCTTTATAATGGCAGTGACAAGTTTCATCCATGTTCTCCTATGGCAAGGGTCTTTCTGGCAATCAGGCGATGAAAGCGCCCAAAAGCCGGTTGGTTCCTTGTTACAAGCAATTTGTGTGCCAACTTTGATAATCCTTTCTCACTAGGACATTTCATGTGTTTCATGCCGAGTTGTGCGCGCAATGCACCGCCAAGTGGCAGGATTGTGAAGATATGCACTTAACGGGAGCACGTGTTGCGGGCGCTGTGACTGGTAAAATGGGGTTCGACATCCAGGACATCCGAGATATGACGGTACCGTTTAAGAAGATTGCTGAATCCTTGTCAGAGGTATTGCCTGTTGACCTTGCCGATGACGTCAAAAAGAATGTGCGCGCAATGGTCCAGTCTTCTCTTGAAAAAATGGATCTCGTCACCCGAGAGGAACTGGAGGTTCAGGAAAAAGTCCTGGCAAGAACCCGAAGCCAATTGGAAGTCTTGCAGCAACGGGTCACCGAGCTTGAGGATGCGCTAAAACGCAGCGCTGATCCTTAGCCGTTTTCATCCCAAGGATTGGGAAATCATGACAAGGAGCTGTCAATATGCCCCTCGCGAGACTGCAGAGTCGTGCGCCGGATAGCCTTGATGCGCCACTGGTTTCGGTAGAGATCCATCTTTCAGGGGGTCTGCCCTCATTCACCATTGTCGGGCTTCCCGAGGTCGCCGTGTGGGAAAGTCGAGAGCGCGTACGCAGTGCGCTGATTAATTTTGGTTTTTACTTCCCCGCGCGGCGAATTACCGCAAATCTTGCACCGGCCGATATTCCCAAGCAGGGAGGGCGCTTTGATCTGCCGATTGCGCTTGGCATCCTAGCCGCGTCCGGTCAAATCAAGCCCGTGGCCACTGATCTGCCGGGGGAATACCTCGGGGAACTGGTTCGTGCAGCTAAGCTGGATTCGGCGTCTCAGCGTTTCCTCGAAGCTGCGGTACGATAGTTGGGGCTCTCGCTTCGCGGCCATTACCGAATCTTAAAAGTGGCACGGACGATTGCTGACCTTGAAGAACCGAGACTCTCGGGGAGGAGCACCTTGCCGAGGCGCTTCAATACCGCGCAACGGATCGACTGAATCCGGGATCCCTGAATTAAGGATTTATTTCCAGCGCGGGTCGCGTTTTTCAATAAACGCGTCGATACCTTCCTGAGTGTCAGGGAAAAGCATGTTGTCGGCCATCGCCTGGCCGGCAGCCTGATAGGCCTCGGACAGAGACATGTTCAACTGCCGGTAAAACAGCGCTTTACCCACTCGCAGGGCATCCGCCGGCTTGCCCGCAATGGTCCGGGCGAGGGCGTCGATGGTATCGTCAAGCTTTTCGGAAGAGACTACCCGGTTCACGAGGCCGTACGCCTCAGCCGTGTGGGCATCAATAAATTCACCCGTGGTCAGCATCTCGAAGGCCCGCTTGCGCGATACTGCGCGGCTTAAGGGAACACTGGGGGTAGAGCAAAAGAGTCCGAGGTTGATGCCGGACACCGCAAATCGTGCAGTGTCCACGGTGACGGCGAGGTCGGCATTGGCTACGAGTTGGCACCCTGCGGCAGTAGCCATGCCCTGGACTTGGGCAATCACAATCTGCGGCATGCGGGCCAGGGTCAGCATCATGCGACTGCATCTTGAAAAGAGATCCTCGTAGTACTGCTGATCGGGCCGTGCCCGCATCTCCTTGAGATCATGGCCTGCACAAAATGCCTTGCCGGTGGCAGCCAGGATCAGCACTTTAATCTCGTTATCCACGGCGACCTCATCAATCTCCTGCTGAAGCGACAACAGCATTTGCTCCGACAAGGGGTTATACTGATCCGGCCGATTCAGGGTCAGTTTTACAATGCCCGGCGCAAGGTTTTCTTTAAGAACGATGGGCGAAGTATCCAAAGAGCCGGCAGACGCTGTCATAGCGATATCCTGTTGCAAATTCGCGCCATAACTTACACCCGGTCGCCCGCAAAAGTAAACTGCAATGTCCCGAATTTCGATTGCCCAAATGGACGCCCTCATTGAGGAACAGTTTCCGTTTGCCAGGGAATTCGGGTTTGCCCTGGAGTCGCTCGGTGACGGTGTCGTAGTGGTTCGGGCCCCCTATAGAAGCGCATTCCTGAGACCCGGTGGGACGATCGCGGGGCCTGTCATCATGGGTCTTGCCGACTATGCGATTTATGTTGCGCTGCTGACCCGTATCGGCATGGTTGAGCTTGCTGTGACCACCAGTTTCAATATCAATTTTCTCTCCCGTCCCGGAGAGGCAGACCTCATCGCCAACGCCAGCATCATCAAGCTTGGCAAGCGTCTGGCAGTGGGCGAGGTCGAGTTGATCAGCGCCGGCACTGATGATCTGGTGGCGCATGTCACGGCAACCTATTCGATTCCGCCGGGCGCGGTCTGAGAGACTGTCGCAAGGGGCACTCGGTGAGTACCGATCCATTCGAAGGAATTCGGGCATGTGTGTTTGATGCCTATGGCACCCTGTTTGACGTGCACTCTGCCGTCGGCCGACATGCAAATCGGCTCCCTGATGCCTCGGCGGTGTCCCTGTTGTGGCGAACCAAACAGCTGGAATACACCTGGCTGCGGTCCTTGATGGGCCGTTATGTTGATTTTTGGCAGATCACGGGTGATGCCCTGGCCTTTGCGCTGGATACGTATCAAGTGAGCGATGCTGCATTGAGCGATGATCTCATGCAGGCGTATCTTGAGTTGTCCTGTTACCCGGAGGTGCCGTCAGTCCTTAACGTGCTCAAAGACAGGGGCTTTCGTTGTGCGGTGTTGTCGAATGGCTCTCCCGAGATGTTGGGTGCTGCGGTAAGGAATAGCGATCTTCAGGATGTATTCGATGCAGTCATTTCAATCGACTCTATAAGTATCTATAAGCCGGACCCGCGTGTTTACCAGATGGCCGTGGATCAACTGGGCGTCAGTTCCTCGGAAATTTCCTTTCAGTCTTCCAATGCGTGGGACGCAGCTGGCGCAGGAGCGTTCGGATTTAAAGTCTCCTGGATTAACCGTTTCGGCCAGCAACCTGAGCGCCTGGGTACCGTAGCGGATGCCGAGCTCAAGGACCTTGCGGCGCTGCCAAGATTGCTGTGATCTGATTCCGAGCCCTGATGGGTTGAAAAGCATTAAGCGCGTTTGGCGAGCTGGGCTCGGGCAACACGGGAGGCCGGAGGATGCCCAAGCCGACGGCTGAGCGACTCCGTTATTGTGACAAGCTGCTCGAGACCAGCCGAGCAGTTAATGCCGAGACCCTCCAAAAGGTAAACCACGTCCTCGGTCGCCACATTGCCGGCAGAACCGGATGCATAGGGGCAGCCGCCCAGACCGCCCACGGCAGCGTCTACTGAGGTCACGCCGATCTCGATGCATGCCAGGATATTGGCAAG
>MDTD01167939.1_pt1 | contig 17149 bp, 16 predicted proteins | sample 811221 | NCBI WGS metagenome assembly MDTD01 (sample SAMN05326646, study PRJNA326480) | marine metagenome | isolation source: seawater | place: Pacific Ocean: South West | collected 2011 | reverse complement strand
TTGAGATCTGGTCCAACTATTTTAGTTATAAATAAAAATCAATGGCGTCCAAAAAATTTATTAAAAATTTATTACAAAGAATTAGAAAAAAACAAAGTTATATTTTACTCTTATGATAAAGCTCTTAAGCATATAAATGATAATTGGGACAATATAAATAAATGGTGGTTAAGTCATAGAACAAAAAAATCTGTATCAAATTTTTTGTCTATGATGAATTGTGAGAAAAATTCTTTAAAAGATTGGTTATATTTTTTAAGAAATATAAAATTTTAAAAAATTGAGTAATATTAAATGTTATTTTCAAAGAATATTTTTGACTTAATAAAGAGAAAAGAAAAAAAAAGGATACTATTTATATTATCTGGAGGAAAATCTGTTAAGGAACCATATAAGTTTTTGTCTAATTTAAACATTGAATGGAAAAATTCAGAGGCAGTTTTAATTGATGAAAGAATAAGTAAAAAAAAAGAATATCTAAATGAAAGTGTGTTAAATAAATTTTTTTTTAAAAAAAAGGCTAAAAATGTTAAATTTTTAAGGTATGAAGTTAAAGATGAAATTAATAGAAAATTTTTTTATCGATTAAAAAAGAAATTAGTTAGCTCATTTTCAATAGCAATAATTGGTTTTGGAAATGATGGACATATAGCATCAATCTTTAAAAAAATGAATAATTTTTCATCAATAGTAAACTCAAAAAAAATGCCTAAAATAATAATGACTGAAAAAATAGGTAAACCTCATTTAAAAAGGTTATCTTTCAATCTTTCGATGATTTTATTATCAGATATCATTTATCTTATAATAGGTAACAAAAAAAAATTAAATTTTCTAAAAAATATAAATAGAAATAAAATATCACCTTTATATCATTTAATTAAAAGTAAAAAAAACGTGATTTATATATATAAGAATAGAATTTATAATTTAAAATAATGAAATATTCAAAGTTAGTAAATAAAGTTCTTGAATTAAATAAATATATTAAATTTTCTACAAATGATAAGGATTTACAAGTTATTTTGCAAAAATATTCAAATAAAACAGAAATACCAAAAGACATATTAATAAATGAAGCTCATCAAATTTTATCAAGAAAGATAAATTATAAAGAAAATAAAATTGACATTTTTGATAATAGAATTTTTTTTTTAAAAAATTCTATTAACTTTTTGATATTAACACTAATTTTGATTTTAAAGTTTTTAATTCCCTTTAAAAAAAAAATTGAAAAAAAAAAATATTCAATTTTAGTAGATGGTATTTTATCAAAGGGTGAGTCTGAAAGATTTTATCATTTATCGACTTTTTTTGAAAAAATTTGTTTAATATCAAAATCAAATTATCAGAAAAATTACATGGGAAAACATATTGATTATTTTTCGTATAATATTTTTAAAATTTTCCTATTTAATAAAAAAAAACATAATTTTTTTTTAATTTTTTTTCAGCTATTATTTATCTCATTAAAAAACAAAAAAGACTATTTTTTAATATTTAATGAAATTACCTACAAGTATTTAAAATATAATTTTATTTTCGATAGAATTATCTCGTCCTATTTAATACAAGAAAAATTTTATGATACTTCATGTATAAAGAATTATATATTTAAAACTAAAGGTGGATTGATTACATCTTGTGTACAAAAAAATATCCTAGAATTATCTTTAAGTAATTTTATATTCATCGATGTGTTCTTCTCTCTAAGTGAAAAAAGTGCTGAAGTAATAAGTATTTTAAGTGGAAAAGTAAAAAAGGTTATTCCAGTAGGGTCATTATTTATGGAGCAAGCTTGGCATTTAAAATCTAAAGATTTAAAGATAATTCCAGATTATGATTTATTATATGTAGGAATAAATTACATAGATAGAAAAAAAAAATTTGAAATTTTAGATACAACTTCAAATTTGTATGAAACTTTTGATTGGATTAAAAAAATTTCAATTAAATTTCCTAAAATTAGAGTCGCTATCAAGCACCACGATAATTATTTACTAGATAAAACTGAAGCAAAGCTTTTACAAGGAGCTAATTTAAAAATAGATAAAAATTCTTTAGGAAAAAATAAAAGTTATAGTTACACATTTAAAAGTAAATTCATTTGTACATGGGGCTCTACGATGGCTTTAGAAATGCTAGGTGAAGGTAAACCTTGTTACTTTCTTGACCCAAGAAATTTAAATGATCAATTTTTTATAGATTATCCAGAATTAAATAAATGGAGAATCTCTTCATATGAGGAATTTGAGAGTAAAGTGCTTGGTCAATTGTATGAAAATAATGGAGAATTTGTTAAAGATCCAAAAAATTATTGTTTTAAAAGTAATACTGTGTCTGAACTTATTTATGAGAATTTAACAAGATTAAGAAATATAAAATGAATTATATAAAAAATTTCAAAAATTTAATTGTAATGTTCAAAATTTGAACATATAAGTGCATATTAAAATGCTTCAAGCTAAAGAAATTTTTCAATTATTAAATAAAAAAGAAAAAAGAAATTTTTGTATTTTAATAATGCTTATGATTCTCAATTCTGCATTTGAGATTTTGGGAATAACATCTATTATCCCTATAATTTCAATCACTATTAAAAATGATCTGAGTTTGTTTGAAGGAATGTTTTTTTTTGATTATTTGAAAGAATTTAGTGAAAAAGAAAATTTCATTTTACTTAGCTTTATATTTGTTGGGCTAATTTTTATATTAAAAAATTTATATATCGGTTTTTACAATTATTTTTTGTCAAAATTTCAATGTGAAACTACTGAAAGAATCTCTAATAATGTATATTCTCATTATTTAAATTTAGATTACAAAAATCATCTCAATTTAAGCACTTCAAAATTGATTTATAATAGCACAGAGGCAATTGAGATTTTTAGAGGAAATTTATTAAATTTGAGTAATTTTTTACTAGAAATTATAGTTTTAGCTTTAATTATCTCATTTTTAATTTTTTTGAATCCTATTTCTACGATCATTATAATGATAATTTTAGGTGCTTTATCTATCATATTTTTTTATTTTTTTGTGAGACAAAATTTTTTTTGGGGGATGCAAGTTAAAAATAGTTCTAAAAATAGAATTAATATTTTAAACACAAGTCTCTCATCAATTAAAGATATTAAAATTTATTCAGGAGAAAATTTCTTTAATAAGAAATTTAAAATTTTTAATTATCTGTTAAATAAATACCAGAAGATTTATATATTTTTTTTAAGTGTCCCAAAGCCTTTTTTTGAAGCATTTATTGTTATCATTTTATTATCATCATTATATTATTTCTTAAGGGTAATTAATATTAGTTATGAAATAATAATTTTAAATTTAGCAATTTTTGCAGTTTCAATGTTTAGAATTTATCCATCAATATATAGAATCGCAGGTTGTTTTCAAAAAAGTAGTTTCGGTAAATCAGTTTTAGATGAATTAACTGAAATCTTAAAAAAAGATAATGTTGCTAACAATTTTATTACCAAAACTACTTTTACTCAAAATAAAAAAATTACTTCCTTAGATTTAAAGGATATTAGTTTTAAATATACAAATAAAAGTTTTGAAACTTTAAAAAAAGTTAATCTTAATTTTAAAAAAAATCAGTTTGTTGGAATAAAAGGCGAGACTGGAGTTGGGAAATCAACTCTTGTTGATATTATTACGGGTCTTTTAAAACCTGATAGTGGATCATTTAAAGTAAATAATGAAGAAGATTTTACAATTTTACCAAAAAATTGGCATTCTAATATTAGTTATGTGCCTCAAAGTATAAGTTTAATTGATGATACCTTAGAGAGAAATATAGCTTTAGCAATTAATGATGAAAATATTGACAAAAAAAAAATTGATAAAGTTATAGAGCTTTCAAATTTAGATAGATTTGTTAGTAAAGATCGAAAAAGCCGTTTGATTGGTGAGAGAGGTTTACAGGTATCGGGGGGAGAAAAGCAAAGGATTGGTATAGCAAGAGCACTATATTATAATAGAGAAATATATATATTTGATGAAGCCACTAATGCGCTAGATGATGAGACTGAAAAAATTATTTTGGAGAATTTAAAAAATTTTTTGAAAAACAAAATAGTTATTTTTATTTCACATAAAAATTCAACATTAAAATTTTGTGATAAAATTTTTAATCTTACGAATGGCAAAATAAATTTAAATTAACATTAATTATTATTCATATTGAAAATTTATAAAATCAGATTATTATGTTCAAATTATGAACAAAGGAACTTCAGATATTTTTGAAATATTAAGAGTTATAGTAAATCAACCTAAGTCTACTCAAAGAGATTTGGCTAAAAAACTTAATTTAAGTTTAGGAAAAGTAAATTATTGTATTAAAGCATTGAAACAAAAAGGTTATATAAAAATTAAGAATTTTAAGAAAAATCCTAATAAAATTAGTTATGCATATATTCTCACTCCGAAAGGAATAAAAGAAAAAACAAAATTAACGATTAATTTTATGAAAAGAAAAATTAAAGAGTATGAAGATTTAAAAAAAGAACTAAAGAACGATATTAAGAAAAATAATTAAATTAACTTTAAAAAAAAATTTTATGTACAAATATAAAGTTTTAATAACATGGCAAACAGTAATACAAGATTTCGAAATTTATAAAAAAATTTTTAAAAAAAAAAAAATAAAAGCAGATTTTAAAATTTCGAATCAATATTTATCTGAAAATCAACTAATTAAGATAATAAAAAATTATGATGGTATTATATGTGGAGATGATAAAATTACCAATAAGGTTATAAAAAAAGCCAAAAAATTAAAAGTTATTGTTAAGTGGGGAACCGGATTAGACTCTATTGATATAAGCTCTGCCAAAAAGAATGGGATAAAAGTTCTAAATACCCCAGCAGCATTTACTGAAGGTGTAACAGAGATGGCCATAGGTATGATGTTTGGCTTGAGTAGAAAAATTTGTAGTAGTGATAGGGATGTAAGAAAAGCGATATGGTCTAAGCGAAAAGGTTTTCTAATAAGTAAAAAGATAGTAGGGGTTATTGGGTTGGGTTTAATAGGTCAAAACTTAATAAAAAGATTAAAAGGGTTCGATTTAGAAATACTAGGAAATGATATAAGGCCAGAATTAAAAAAAAATAAAAATTTGAAAAAAATTAAATTTGTTTCAAAAAATCTGATTTTTTCAAAATCTGATATCATATTTTTGTGTGTAAATTTAAATGAAAAGTCTAAATATTTACTTAAAGCATCTGGTTTCAAAAAAATGAAAAAAAAACCCATAATTATTAACATCTGTAGGGGTCCAGTAATTAATGAAAAAGATTTAATTAATGCTTTAAAGAAAAAAATTATAAGTGGAGTAGCACTTGATGTTTATGAGAAGGAACCAATTAGCAGAAAAAATGCTCTATTAAAATTTGAGAACTGTATTTTTAATAGTCATAACGCATATAACACTATTGAAGAAGTAAAAGGGGTACACTTAAATACAATAAAAAATTTATTGGGTGTTTTGAATGAAAAGTAATTTTTTTAGAAATAAGAGAGTATTAGTTACGGGTCATACAGGTTTTAAAGGGGCTTGGTTAAGTTTTTATTTATATTTGTTGGGTTCAAAAGTTATGGGTATTTCTCTTAAGCCTTCTACAAAACCATCACTTTTTGACATTTTAAGATTAAAAAACAAGATTGATAACAACTTTTTAGATATTAATAATAAACAAAAAATCGAAAAGAAAATATTAAAATTTAAACCAGATTTAATTTTTCATCTTGCAGCTCAAGCGCTAATTAAAAATTCATATAATGATCCATTAAAAACTTGGAGTACAAATTTGTTGGGATCAATAAATATTTTAGAAGTTTTAAGAAAACTTAAAACTTCTTGTATTTGCATAATGATAACAAGTGATAAGTGTTACAAAAATTTAGAAAAAATTCATGGTTATAGAGAAGACGATATTTTAGGTGGAGTTGACCCATATAGTGCCTCAAAAGCTGCAACAGAAATAGCCTTTAACTCATATTTTAAATCTTTTTTAAAAAATACAAATCATAGATTAGCCACTGCAAGAGCTGGAAATGTGATCGGAGGAGGTGATTGGAGTTCTCATCGTATTATTCCAGATTGTGTTAAATCAGTTGCTAAAGGAAAAAAAGTTAAAATAAGAAATCCTAAAGCATCAAGGCCATGGCAACATGTTATAGAAATATTGAATGGTTATTTAAAATTATCAAAAATATTAAGCAAAAGTAAAAGAATTAATGGACATTCATTTAACTTTGGTCCTAAAAATAATGAAATAATATCTGTTAATAAAATTTTAAAATATATAAGTAAAGACTGGCCAAGTTTTCAATGGGTTAAGTCAAATAATATAATCAAAAATGAGACTGATTTATTAGTTTTAAATACAACAAAAGCTAAAAAAATATTAAATTGGAATACCAGACTAAGTGTAAAACAAGCTACTAATTTAACCATTGAATGGTACAAGGAATTTTATAAAAGTAAAAATAATAGCAGTAAAATGATTGATTTTACAAAAAAACAAATTTTCAATTATCATAAGAGTTTTAAAGTATGAGAAATTTAACATTAAATAACTTTGTTAAGAAAAAAAATTATAAAAAAATTTTTACACCAAGTCCCAGTTTTCCTATAGAAAATTTGCTTGGTCTAAGTTCAAATTTTAGCAGAGGTGATGAGGATTTTATAAAACAATATAAAAGAGTTATGAATGCGGTAAAAAAGTTATCAGGACAAAAAAAAATAATATCAGCCCAAGGGCCTGCAAGTTTAGCAATTGAAATAGGACTCCTTAATTTCGTTAGAGGAAAAGTATTAGTTGTCTCAACCGGCTTTTACTCAGATAGGCTTTACTCAATTTTAAAAATGTCAAAAAAGAAATATAATTTTATAAAAAAAATTGACAAAGTTGGTTATGAAAATTTAAATAAAACTAAAAATAAATATGATTGGATTTGTTCTTGCTACACTGAAACAAGTAAAGGTTTTAAAATAGATATCAAAAAAATATTTAATAAAAAAAAAGAATTCAAAGCTAAAATGTTTATAGACGCTACTGCCTCTATAGGAATAGAGGAAGATCATAATTTAGCAGATGTGGTATCTTTTAGTTCTTGCAAATCATTATTTGGCTTAACCGGTGCCTGTTTTGTTGGCTATAGTTCTGAACCGACAAATAAAATTAATTCATTCATGTTAGATATAAATAGTCATATAAATAAAAAGATGACAGGACCTAATAGCACAATTCAATCTTTAGATTTTGTTTTAAAAAATTACTCTAAATTTAAAAGGAGTGTGATAATTAATAAGAAAGATTTTTTAAAAAGACATAAAAATCAAATATTATACCCATTAATAAATCAGCCAAATATTTGTACCTATATAAATTCCAAAGTAAAAAAAAAGAAAAACGTCATTCTTTATCAGCCCAGAATTAAAAGTAAAGGATCATTAATTTTTCATTTAGGTGCCGGACATTTAGAGAAAAATTTAACTGCTATAAATAAATTTATAAAAATATAATGATAAAAAAAATTTGTGTGGATATGTCTTGTTCAATTATTCATAACGGCCATATCAGATTGTTGAAAAAAGCAAGTAAGTATGGCAAGGTGGTAGTTGCGTTAACTTCTGACTTAGAAATTAAAAAATATAAGAAAATTGAACCTGAATTAAATTTTAGACAGAGAAAAGAAATTTTAGAGTCAATCAAATATGTAAATAAAGTAATAAAGTCAGGTTTTTTTATAACAAATAATTTTCTAAAAAAAAATAAGCTGGATCTTCTTGTTCATGGAAGTGATAACTCAAATAATATTGATCAGCGTAAATTAATCATTTTTCCGAGAACATCAAATATAAGCTCAACCAAAATAAGAAAGATATCTTATAAAAATATTAGAAAATTATTTAAAAAATAAGATGTTAAGTAATTCTTTAATTAATTTTACCAACAAAAAAAAAAAAGTTTTTATTTTAACTGGTAAAAATATCTTTAAAAAAAAAAATACTCAAATTTTAATTAATAAGCTGTTCAAAAAAAAAAAGATTAAGATTTTTAAAAAAAAAAATTTTTTACCAGATATTTTAGAGCTAAAAAAAATCATTAAAGATTTAAAATTTTTTGAACCAGATTTATTTGTTGCAATTGGCGGAGGAGGGGTAATTGATTATGCAAAAATAGCTAATAGTATTGTTCATATTAAAAAATTGGATACAATTTTAACTAGAAAAATTAAATTTAAAAGATTTACAAAACTATTAGTAATACCTACTACCGCAGGTTCAGGTGCAGAAATTACACCTGGGGCAGTTTTGTATAAAGATAAAATTAAATATAATTTAAAAGACCAGTCTTTAATTCCTGATAGATATTTTTTTTATCCTCAGTTAATTATGGAGGCGAGCAAAAAGTTAAAAGCTTCATCGCTATTTGATAGTTTAAGTCAATCAATAGAGTCTTTAATCTCTTTTAAATCAAATAAAATAAGTCAAAAAAATTCGTTAAAAGCAATATCAATAATTATTAAAAATTATAAAAAGTTTTTAAAAAAAAATGACTTTAGAAGTACTAAAAATATGCAAATTGCTGCAAATTTTTCTGGAAAAGCGATATCCTCGACTTCCACAGGTGCACCACATGCATTGTCATATTATTTATCATCAAAGTTTAATTTGTATCATGGTATTTCTGTAATCATTTGGTTGCCCACAATTTTAGAATATAATTTTAAAAACCTAGATAGATTAGATAAAACAAAAAAAAGGAAATTATTAAATAGAATTAATCTTCTTAAAAAAGTTTTTAAAGTTGATAATGAGATGAAAATTATAAACAAAATCCAAAAAATTATTGATTACACTAAAATTAATATTTTAATAAAAAATAACTCTATAAATTTAAAAGATCAAAAAAAATCTATTAAAATTGATAGATTGAAAAATAATCCAATACCAATTAGTTATTCAGAAATATTAAAATTTAACAGAAAAGTTTTTTTTGTGAAATCATACCATGAAGTAAGATCGATAAACTACAGACACCGAAGAGATGAAAAGGAAGAATTTTTTGTAAATATAGATGATTGGATTAAGTCACCTTATTCATCTTTGAAAGCAAGATATTATATTGAGGTTTCATCCATAATTGTTTACTTTTTACAAAACACAAAAATTACACCTAATCAAATATCCGTCATCTACACGATATTAGGTATTTTTGCGGGTATAATGTTATCTTTAGATAGCAAGATTTTTATTTATTCTGGTCTAATTTTGTTTGTTCTTAAAGGTGTGGTTGACTGGTCTGATGGTCTGTTAGCAAGAGTGACAAATCAAACAAGTAATATTGGTCACATCATAGATACCTGGGGGTCCCATGTTGGATATTATAGCTTAATTTTTGGAGTCGGCATGATTTGTTATAACAGCCAAAATCAGTCAATTTTTCTTATCCTAACTTGTATAATTTTTTTTGTAAGTTTAATTGATTTTAAACTTTTTGGGTATCATCAATTATTTTATGAAATACTGGGTGGAAAAAAATTATTGAAAGAAAGTTATTCTAAAAAAGTTGAAAATGATGAATATAATAAAAAGCCTTTTATTAAAAAAATTAAAAGTTTTCTAAGATATTTTTTAGATGATAGGTCAAGAACTTTAGATTTTATTTGTTTAATAGTTTTTTTAGAAGTTTTAAATGATTCAATTTATTTTACAAAAATAATTTTGGTATTATTCCTAATAAAAAAAATAACAACTTTTCTGGGAAATTTTTTTGAAATCATAATTCTAAAAAAACTTAAAGATAAAATATAATGTTAAAAAAGTTCTCATTTGTCATTTTTAAAGTTTTAAAGTTTTTTAATTCAATTTTTTATTTTTTAACAAAAAGAAGTTTCTTGGGTTGGCTAATGTTTTTTTTGTCAAATGATTGTTACACAGAAAAAAAAATAAAAGATAGAAAAGTGAAATTTTATGAACCAAATAATCTCATATCATGGAGAGTGAGAACAATTTTAGATAAAGAACCAGATACGATAGAATGGATTGATAATTTTAGTATTGATAACAACGATAATTTCATTTTTTGGGATATTGGAGCAAATATTGGTTTGTATTCACTATACTGTGCTAGTGTTCATAGAAATAAAAGTAAAATTTACGCATTTGAACCATCTACAAGTAATTTAAGAGTTTTAAGTAGAAATATTTTTATTAATAATTTTCAAAAAGATATATCAATCAATCAATTACCATTAACAAGTATTCCAAACACATTTCTTCCAATGAGAGAAAATGATTTTCAAGAGGGTATATCTTTAAATACTTTTGGTGAAAACTTTAATTTTGAAGGTAAAGAATTTAATTCAAAAAATGAGTATTCAATCTTGGGAAGTTCAATTGATTATTTGGTAGAAAAAAAAATAATGGAGATTCCAGATTACATCAAAATAGATGTTGATGGAATAGAACATTTGATATTAAAAGGTGGAGAAAATACTTTAAAAGAAAAAAAAATTAAAAGTATATTAATTGAAGTGAATGATAATTTTCTTGAGCAAAAAAATAAAGTGAATGAATTTATGATAGGCTCAGGTTTTACTCTAAAGAAGAAAACAATAGAAAAAAATATTCCTGTAAAAGAAGAATTTTTAAAAGTTTTTAATTATATTTATGAAAGATAGTCAAACATATTTATTAGAATTTGAAAAAAAAGGTTATTTTAAAATTAAAAATTTTTTTTCAAAAGATTTCATAAAAAGAATGTGTAATGAAATTGATTTAGCAAAGAATGTAGAAAAATATTTTGATAAGAATAAAAAACTTAGAAGAATCGAAAAACTTTTCGATAAAGGTGATAATTTAAATAAACTTAATTACGAACTTTTAAATTTTTTATCAAAACTATTTAATAAAAAATTTGTAATCTTTAAGGATAAATTTAATACAAAACCAGTAGGTGGTGAAGGATTTGAGGCTCATTATGATGGTATTTTTATTTTTAGAAAAAAAAATAATAGTAAATTTATGGGTTGGTATGAATACTCTAACTTTTTTGTTAATGTTTTAGTTGCATTTGATGAATGTAACGAGCAAAATGGAGCTCTGGAGGTAGCCAAAGCTGACCATCTCACTTTTGAGGAACTTTTAAAGAATACTAAAAATGATGGGACTCCAAAATTAAATAAAGAATATGCTTCAAAATTGAAATTTAATCGAATTGATCTGAACAAAGGAGATGTATTATTTTTTAGCAATTTATGTCCACACAAATCTAAAAAAAATCTCTCAAATTTAGATAGACGAATTCTCTATTATACTTATGCAGAAAGTAATAATCCTGATATTTATACAAAATATTTTGAAGATAAAAGTGATAGTGTTTCGAGTAAAGGTGGGGCTTTGTAATTATTTTGTTCCAGGAATCAAATTTAAAATTTCTTTGATGGACATTAGTTTTTTTTCACTCTCTTTTGCTCTTTTAAATTTTAAAATACTTTTGGCTGTAGCAACCATATTTGGGTAAATACTTCTTAATAAGTGGTTTGCATATATAACCATACTTATTCCATTTTTAATAAGTTCTTCCTCTTTCACTACGCTATAACTTGAGGGAACTGCTACTAAAGGTTTTTTATCTTTAAATTTTTTGTATAATTTACAGAATTTAAAAATTTCTTTAGGACTTTTCTCACGACTATGTATCATTATTGCGTCAGCACCAGCTTTGATATAGGCTTTGGCTCTTTTTATGGCATCAGCTATGCCTTTGCCTAAAATTAAACTTTCTATCCTTGCAATAATCATAAATTCCTCTGTTGCTTTAGCTTTTTTCCCTGCTGATATTTTTTGTGAAAAGTTTTTAATACTATCTTGTTGCTGCAACACCTCATTACCAAATAGTGAATTTTTCTTTAAACCTGTTTTATCTTCAATTATGAGCGCAGAAACTCCTAATCTTTCTAGCGTTCTAACTGTAAAAACAAAATGTTCAATTTTTCCACCAGTATCAGCATCATAAACAATTGGTTTAGTTGTTACCTCTAATACCTCATTAATTAGCTGCAATCTTTCAGTCAAATCTACAGCCTCAATATCTGGTTTTCCTTTTGCTGCGGTATTCGTGAGTGAGCTAGCCCACATGCCATCAAATTCCTCAATTTTATTTCCATTTTTAACTTTTGTATTTTCAACCACAAGTCCGCTTAATCCGCTGTGTATATCAATTAGTTTAGTTATTGATTTAGCGTTCAAACATCTTTGTAGAGATTTTCTTCTTATATCTGGTGTAGTTCCAATACTTTTCTCAGCCTTTATTAATTTTGTTGATGAAATTCCTTTTGTATAAGGAATTTCTATTAATTTCCCGTTCCATTTTTTTAATTCCTTAATTACATTAGCTCTTATTTGTTTTTGCACTCCATACTTCCAATCATCACCATGGACAACAAAGTCTGGTTTAATTTTTTTTAAATTTTCAGAATAGTCATGTGTATTTTGTTTGATTACTTTAGAGACATTTTTAATTGCAGAAACAACCTTATATCTATCTTTATATTCCATTATCGGAACTCTTTTATAACTTGCGATTGCTTTATCAGTAAGTAGTCCAACAATTACTTCTCCTAATTTACTTGCTTGATTAATTATATTCAAATGACCTGGATGGACTAAATCTATACTCATCGCAACATAAACAATTTTTTTTTGATTTGCCATTTGAAAATTTTTAATTATATCATAATCTAATTGTTTCAATAATTAAAGAAAATACTATTTGACTAAAAATTTTTTAAAAAATGATCCAAATTTTAGAGAATGTATCCAAGTTTTAAATGAGCTAAAAATTAATTATTGGTTATGCCATGGTACTTTGCTTGGAATATTAAGAGATAATTCTTTAATACCTTGGGATAATGATATTGATATTGGCTCTTGGGATATAAAAAATAAAAACAAGATAATCCAAAGTTTCATAAAAAAAGGTTTTATTCATAAGAACAAAAATTTTGGAGAAAATTACTTAATATCTTTTGAGAAAGGAAATAATAGAATTGTTGACATAAATTTTTTTGAAATTGATAAATCACGTAAATATTGCTTTCAAAGACATTACGCAATTAAGAATATTTTTTGTAGAGCAATTTATGTATTATCTATTTCTAAAAATTATAAGGGTAATTTCAACAAAATGATTAAATTATTTGGTTTTACAGAGCGAATTTTTAAAAAATTAAAATTATTTCTAGAAAAAAAAAAGCTTTTTTATGTTGATGCTGGATTTAAAACAAAAATTAGGTATTTTAAACATTTGAAAGTCATTAACTATTATGGTGTGAATGTTAAAATTCCAATATTTTTTAAGGAGTATTTTACTGATTTATATGGGGAAAATTGGAAAACCCCAGATAAAAGATATTATTGGGAAAAAAATGAAAACAAAACAATATTATCTTGATGATTTTAGTTGAAAATTTATTTAGGGAATTTAGCAAAAATAAAATTGATTTTTTCTGTGGAGTTCCAGACTCTGTTTTAAAAAACTTTACCAACGAATTTTATAAAAAAAAGAAAGTTAGAAATATTATACTTGCTAACGAAGGATCTGCAATTGCTACTGGAATTGGTTATTACTTGGCTACAAAAAAAATTCCTGCAATTTATATGCAAAACTCTGGTTTAGGTAATTCTTTAAATCCCTTAATATCAATCGCTCATGATAAAGTGTATAAAATTCCACTTCTATTAATTATCGGTTGGCGAGGTGCTCCTAATATCAGTGATGAACCTCAACATTTAGCTCAAGGAGAAATTACAACTAAAATATTAAAACTTTGTGGTATCAAGTATATTGTTTTAAATAATAAAAAAGATTTAATTAAAATAAGCTCTTTAATATCTTATAGTAAAAAAAATAATAGAATTGTAGCTTGTTTGATTAAAAACCAAGTTTTAAAGTCAAAAAAAAAAATAGAAAAAAATTATCAAAGATTAAGCAAAAATGACATAACTCGTGCCTTTTTTGTAAAAAATTTATTAAGATACATCAAAAAAAGTGATAAAATTTTTTCTTCAACTGGATATCTCTCAAGAGAACTATATCATCAGATAAAAAAATTAGATTTAAAAATAAACCCATTTTATTTGGTAGGTGGAATGGGTCATACTTCTTCTGTAAGTTTAGGTCATTCTCTAAATTCTAAAAAAAAAATTATATGTCTAGATGGTGATGGGTCTTTTTTGATGCATTTAGGGTCAATTGTCTCAACCTCTAAATACAAACAGAAAAATTTTAAGTATATATTGATGAATAATAAATCGCACGAGTCTGTGGGTGGCCAAAAGACAAATATAGAGACAATAAATTTAAGATTATTTGCAAAATCTGTAGGATATAAAAAATATTTTTATCTTGAAAATAAGCGTGACTTGCCAAAAGTGTTAAAAAATTTTTTAAATAACAATAATTCAGGTTTTCTTGAGGTAAATTTAAAAAGAAATAATTTAGAGAATAAATTACCGAGACCAAAAGATTTATTAAAAATTAAAAAAAATTTTTTTAAATCATGAAAGTTGTAATTCTTGCTGGTGGCTTAGGTACTAGGATATCTGAATACACAAAAATAATACCAAAGCCAATGATAAAAATATGTGGAAAACCAATCTTGCATAGAATAATAGACCATTTCATAAAATATGGTCATAAAGACTTTTATATAGCTCTTGGATACAAAGGTGATGTAATTAGAAAATATTTTAAAAAAATGAAGTTTAAAAAAGATATTAAAATTAATTTAATTGATACAGGTAAAAATACAATGACAGGTGGAAGACTTAAAAGACTTAAGAATTATCTAAATGATACTTTTTTACTTACCTATGGTGATGGATTATCTAATGTTAATTTAAAAAAACTAGTTAATTTTCATTTAAAAAGAAATAAGTTAGTTACTTTAACTGCTGTAAGACCACCTGCACGATTTGGTGTTATCAAAATTTCTCGTAACTCTGTAAAGTATTTTAGAGAAAAGAATTCCTTAGATGCAGGTTGGATAAATGGAGGTTTTTTTGTCATTAATCCAAAATTTATTGATTATATCAAAAATGATAATACTTTTTTAGAACAGGAGCCACTAAAAATAATTACGCAAAAAAAAGAGTTATTAGCATTTAGGCATTTTGGATTTTGGCAATGTATGGATACCTTAAGGGACAAAAAAATTTTAGAGGAAAAAATTAAAAAAAAAAAACATCTTGAATAAAAAAAAGATTTTAATAACTGGTGGTACAGGCTTTATTGGGTATCATTTATCCAAAAGATGCATTAAATTAAATTGGTCCGTAACAAGTTTATCAACCACTAAACCAAAAAAAATAAGAAAACTTAAAAAGGTTAATTACAAAATATGTGATGTGTCTAATTATAATCAAATAAATAAAAAAATAAAATCTGATTATGATTATGTTGTGAATCTAGCTGGATACGTAGATCATTCTCATAGAGTCAAAACAATGAAAAGTCATTATAATGGTTTTAAAAATTTAACATATTTTTTTTTAAATTCTAAAATTAAAAAATTTGTACAAATAGGGTCTTGTGTTGAATATGGCAAGATGAGATCTCCTCAGCACGAAAAAAATACTAACAATAAAACTTTTTCAATATATGGAAATGCAAAACTTTTAAGTACCAAGTTATCTCAAAATTTATATAAAAAATTTAATTTTCCAATTACAGTCTTAAGATTGTATCTAGTTTATGGTCCACATCAAGATATCAATAGAGTAATACCTATTACAATTCAAAATAGTATAAAAAATAAGAAATTTGATTGCTCTAACGGGTTACAACTTAGAGATTTTACATACGTAGACGATGTTGTGGCGGCAATCATTAAAACATTAAAAAACGAAGACTCACCTGGACAAATCATAAATATAGGACAAGGCAAACCGCTTTTGGTTAAAGATGTAATAAATAAAATTTGTAAGCTATTAGATTCTGGCAGACCACAATTTGGTAAAATAAGACTTAGAAAAGATGAAATAAAAGATCTTCATCCTAGTATTGCTAAAGCAAAAAAAGTTCTGAATTGGACACCAAAAATTGAAATTATTCCAGGACTAAAAAAAACAATCAATTATTATAAAAAAATGAGTAAAAAGTAATTGTATTGATGCTATATTCAATATTAAGTTCAAAAATCTTGAAATAATTGCTCAATGAAATATTTAAATATTCAAAGTTTACCTATACTGCTTTTTATTATACCTTTATCCTTTATTGCTGGAATTGCTGTAACTGAATTTTTTGTTTTTTTTTGCACAATTTTTTTTTTAATTTTCAACAAAGATAAGTTTCTATTTATAAACCAAAAAGTAATTTTCTTATTTCTATTTTCGGCTTTCGTATTTGCCAATACATATTTTAGAAATTCTGATGATTTAAAACTAGGGTCAATTTTTTATTTTAGATATGTTCTATTTTCTCTCGCCATTTTTTTTTTATGTGAATTACTAAATAACTATAAAAATAAAAGATATTTTTTCTTGTTAATATTTTGTTTACTAGTACTTTTGGCAGACTCCATTTTTCAATTTTTTTTGGGTTTTAATATTTTTGGTTTCGATATTATTAGTGGTAGGGTCTCAAGTTTTTTTTATGATGAACTAATTTTAGGAAGTTATCTTGTGAGGATAATGCCCATAATTTTGTGGTTTATGTTTTTTTTTAGAATTAATTTGAAAAAAAATATATTTTTATTTGTAATTTTTTTTTCATTATATTTTATTACAATATATTTATCAGGTGGTAGAACATCCTTTTTTTTATTGATTATAACTATTCTAGGATTATTAATAATAATTAAAGATTTAAGAAAAATTTTATTATATTCGGTAATAATTTTAATGTTTTTTATTTCTATAACATCTTATTTTAAATTAGGAAAAGCAAATACTTTTAATAGACTATTTGTAAAAACTTATAATCAAATAACAACAATTGAAATAAATAAAAAAAAAACAGAGATAAGTGAAAATAATGAAAAAAAAAAGTTTAATTTTTATTCCACTCAACACGAAGGCCATATTTTATTAGCATTAAAATTATTTGATGAAAATGA
>MDTD01140269.1_pt1 | contig 17149 bp, 15 predicted proteins | sample 811221 | NCBI WGS metagenome assembly MDTD01 (sample SAMN05326646, study PRJNA326480) | marine metagenome | isolation source: seawater | place: Pacific Ocean: South West | collected 2011 | reverse complement strand
TTTAAAGATTTTTTATAATTTTCTTTGACTTGATTGTAAGATTCTATTGGATTTGATTGGCAGGACGAAATAGCTAATGCATTTTTTTCTTTTGATCTATTAGAAAAATAATTTTGATTGTATTCATTTGAAGTTTTTTTTATTTTAGCCTTCATTCTTATTTGTACATTAATGCTTGACCAATAAACCAACGCAGCTATTTGATTATTTGAATTAAAGGCAGATGCTTTTGGAGACTTATAATTACTAAAAAAAATAAACTCATCATTGGTAATAAATTTTAGATTGACGTACCTCGAATCAACCTCATTTATTTGGTTGTTAAAAGATGAAATTGAAATAGCTTCAATAACTTTTTGGCCAGCATTTAAGGCCTCATTATACTTTGCTTCAAAAAGCAAGTAGGGTTTTTCCTGATTTAAATTATCGAATTGAATCATTATTTAATGTCTCTTTGGGGTAATTATATATGTCTTATCGCTGAGTAATAAAGAGCTTTAAAAATAAAGATCTTCAAAAAAAAGCCTCATAATGCTCCTTATTAAGTTTATCTTTTTAGGCTATAAGCTATTTAGTATATTTAAGCTGCTGCTTCAACTCTTTCGTCGGCTCGGGTAAATCCTTAAAAATTTTCCAAGCTATTTTTGTGGATGGAATAAAAACCGTCCAAACTGTGGTGAAAATTGCTGCAAAATATATATACAAACTTTTATTTGAAACAAACCATTCTTCAAGTTCTCCTTTATATGGAGCTATAACATTCGTATAGAAATCAATTGATGCGTTTGCACCATGCATTATCTCTTCTTCATTACGGAATATTATTGAACCTATTCCTGAAAGCCCTGGTCGAACTTGCTTTATTAGGTTTTGAGTATTATTTGAATAAGCTTCAAATGTTTCGACAGTAAGGGGTCTTGGACCGATAACACTCATGTCTCCAAGAAATATATTTAAAAGCTGTGGTAACTCATTTATTTTGGTTTTACGTAAAAATCTACCTACCGGTAGCACCCTAGGATCACCTTTTAAGGTAACCGTCCCAGTTCCAATATTAGGACTATTTTTGAGCATAGTTGCAAACTTAAATAACTTGAATTTACGGCCTCTAATACCAACACGTTCTTGCAAAAAAAATATCTCACCCTCGCCGGTCAGCTTAAGTATTATTAGTATTGGGATCAAAATTGGTGAAAGAATTAATAATGCTGCACCGGAAAATAAAATATCAAAAAAACGCTCCATACTTACATCTTTTGATCTAAATACTTGCCAGTATCTTTATAGTCAAACTCAGGCAAGACTCCAAAATATAACTTAACAATATCATCTTTAGTCCAGCTACCTTTATTTCTTAAATTTTCAATTGCATCCATAAAATTATTTAACTTAGTTTCATCGAAATCAGGTTGATTTTTTATAATCCCCAATGTTTTAAATCTCTTCATATCTAAAACTTCATCATTTGTAAAAAATTCCTCAAAGTCCTTTTCGCCAGTGGTATCACTTTTGAAGAAATAACATGGCCATCTGTTTTTAGCTAATAAGTCTATAGTTAAATCACGTGCTTCGTCTTCAGACTCACATTCATAAGGTTCATAACCACGATCTCTCAAGTAACGCACAGCAATCTCAGAGAATGTTATAAGATGGAGTTTTTCACTTAGTTTAGGAAAGAATATATCCCTATTTTCTCCAAGCAACCCAGATAGTAAACATAGCTCTCCAGATTCTTGGAACGTTACAAAATAACGTCGAACGTCATGTGGAGCGGAAAATGGTTGTTTTTTTGCAAAACGTTGGTTAAAGCCATGAAGCAAAGATCCATCTGAAAAAGCGACATTAGCAAAACGAGCCATTGAAATTTCTTGAGTCAAACTCTCACGCATTAAGAACATTTCCATAATACGCTTACTCGCTCCCATCATATTGACTGGATTAGCAGCTTTATCAGTTGAAACACAGAAATATTTTTTAGCGCCCATTTCTTTTGCCAATCTAAGAGTCTTAATAGTGTTAAATACGTTTACCATAATCATGCGCATAAGTGTGTATGGATCTTTTTCACTTCTAACATGTTTTAAAGCTGATAGATTAAATACATAATCGTAAGGGCCTTCTTTTTTCATAAGCGCATCAAACTCAATAGAGCCACAATCAAGCGCAAAAGTTTTGAATTCACCATTACCATATCCAATAGTGCTCCGAAGGTCTCGAACAAGCTCAACCATATTATTTTCAGATATATCTACAACATGAAGTGCTTTTGGATCACGTTTAAAAATTTCTCTGGTAACTGCTTGACCGATTGAGCCTGCAGCACCAATTACTAGAAAACGTGCTTTCGTTACTTTTTTGCTAAGTTTTACCTCAAGATTATCAACATCTTCAGAAAATAATGCGCTATTTCTTCCGATTAAGTTTAAGGTGCTCAAGATTTCCCCTTGATAATAAAATAAATTTCCATTAACTTCTTAGTTTTTCCTTGCATACTTCTCGATAAGTTCTAACTGGCGTCTTATGACGACCTTTTCATCATATAATTTTAATGCTCTATTTCTTCCACTATGTCCCATTTTAACTCTTATAGTCGGATTATTTACAAAATATACAAGCTTCTCATAAAGAAGATTAACATCCCTAACCGGAATAAGAAAACCAGTCTCACCGTCAATGACTTCTTCGCGTGATCCTCGAATATTGGTTGCAACAACAGGCAATTCCATCATCATCGCCTCAATAATAGATCTTGGCATCCCCTCTCTCCATGACGGTAAACAAAATATATCCATGTTAGCTAACAAAGCTGGGATATCTTCACGTTCGCCAGTAAGAATCAATCGAGAACCTAAAACATTTTTTGCATCTTCTATAGCTCCATCAACGCTAGAGTCATAATCAGATGACAAGCGAGAACCTATTAGTAAAAAAAACACTTTAGGATAATCCAAAGCAAGCATTTTTGCTGCCTCAAGAAACTCTACAATTCCTTTTTCTTGAACAAGCCGGCTGACCATGCCAATAACAACACTCTCATTTGGCAGAGCAAATTCATCTTTTGGATAGGCAACTGAGGGATCAAATTGAATAGTATTCACACCATTACCAATATCAAATATTTTTTGCTTGCTCATAATTTTTAGTGAAGCTGCATTTATAGCGTCTTCACTACTCTGAGTAAAAAGTAAGTCGGTCATGGGGCGCATCAATATCTCTGCTAATATAAAAACTATTCTCTTCAAAAATGGCATATCGTCATGAAAATAGAAACCATGTGCAGTGTAAACAACAAAGGGAACTCTTGCGAAAAAGGCTGCAATCCGTGCCAAAAATGCAGCTATAGGAGTATGTACATGAACTACATCAAATGACTCTCGTCTAAAAAAGAAAAAAAGTCGCCAGATAGCAACCAATCCTTTAACTGGGGATAGACCTCTAGCAATAGGTATTGTTTCAATACTGTATCCATCTCGTTTTAAGTCATCTACATGTATGCCATACGAGCATACTGACTTGACTGAATAGCTTTGTTTCAACTGAGCATCGATTAGAGGAATAATTAGTCGCTTTAATGTAAAATCAACTGCACAAACGTGACATATCTTCATAAAAACTCCAGCATAATTTTTTTAATAACTATTGTCCTAAGATTTATAATCAATTATAAACTACAAAATCTTCTGAACATTTGCATTTACGTTTTGATATCTTTCTAGTTACTAATTGATCGATGTTTAGATTTAAAAAAATGTGCAATAGGTGAATACGCTAAAATAAAGAAAAATGAAATAAATGTAACCCAAACAATCATTGAAAAAGCTGAAGCGAATGCAACTCTGTTTATCAGAAAAAATATTGATATAAGGGCTACACTAACAATTTGCATTCCATGCAACTTTCCGACTAGCCTAATTATCAAGAATAAAATGAATAATTCAATTAGTTGAGTAAATATTGCAAAATATCCAAAATTTTTAATATTTTCACCAATTATGGACATTCCAAATCCCACTTTTCTTAGAGCACCAAGTTCATTAGCCATATACATTCCAAAATTATCGGCTATCGTAGACGATTTCACTAAGTTAAAAATATCGTAGACACTTCTTGGAAACAAATATGGAATTCCCTGCCATAGTGTATAACCATATTCCAAATCGATCTTATTTTGTAACAGTTGGCTAAAGTATTTTTTTGCTGTAAATAATACGGCCGTAAATTCATTTGGAATTATTAGAGCAAAACCTTTCGTTTCAAACTGATTAATTAAAGGGCCTACTTTTCCTGTAATTACATAATTTACAATTTGTGATCTTAAGTTTCCTATTAGAGAAAAAATGACAACTACGGAAACTCCTACTGTGGCTAGGCGAGTATTTATCTTAGGACTGCTCCTATTAAAATATGCTGTAACAAACCAAAAGACAAAAATATGTTTTAAAATTGAAGATCTTTCTCCCTCAAATAAAAAGAAAGCTAATAATGGAGCCATCAGTAAACAAGTTTTAAAAACACTTTTTTTGATGTTCTTTGATTGAACTAAGAAACCATAGTATAAAAATACATTGGCAACGAAAAAGAAATGAACATATGGCAGATTTCCTCTTTGTTCAGTTAATGCAGCATTTCTATCAACTCTATTTGTAGTTTCATAAAAAGACTGAATAATTCCTCCAACTCTTGCATAATTTAAATGCCAAAATAGATATCCGACGGTCAGAGCCATTAGACCTATCATGATGTACTTTGTAGGTAATAAAACAGAAGGAGCAGATTTCCAAAGCTCATACTTAGGAAAAAAAATTGCAGCTACAAACAACACAATGCTATTACCAAGAATAAAAAAAGCAAACAGAAGCATTTCCTGACTTGTAGTGTCATCATGTTGCATTGTTGTTAATTGGCCTAAGCAGTTATACATAAAACTACCAACAAGAAATAATGCAAAATAATCACTTGTTAAGTTCTCTCTGATTTTTAGTTTTCTGACATAAAGTGCAGCTAAATAAACAATAATAGTTAAAAAAATTGTCAGTCCTGTCATGATATTTTTTTTATTAGCATAATTGTCTCTTTTATGTCTGGTATAAAGTATCTTAATCTAACTTGTCCTGGAAATGTCATTTTCATCCATCTGATATACATTATTGCTCTAATTAAATACGAAATAAAACTGGCTAGAATTAGACCATATAAACTAAAAAAATTTGCTAGTAAAAACAGGCATGGTAAATAAATTAGAATTGAAATTAATGCAATTTTATTAAAAGTTCCAAGAGCATTGTTCGATTTCATCAAAGTTGCAAGCAACCTATTAAAAGATTCTAGAAGAATAACTGGTACCATCCAGACAAAATACTTCCCAACGTCTTCGTAATCGTCTCCGAAAACATAACTATCAATACTATCGGTTACTAAAGCCAATATAATAGTAATTAACAAAACAGGAAAAAGTGATAATCTAAGAACCCTTAAAAAGCCCTTGATATCAACATTGCCTCTAACAATGTTTGGAAATAAGACAGTATTAACACTATTTATCAAGTAATAATTAATTTGACCAATAGCAAGAACAACGCTGTAAATACCTAATAACCGTAAGTCAATAATAAATGCTGCAATTATTGCATCCAATCTATACTCAGCTAAATTTAATATTGTTCCAACATGAGCTTTTAATGAAAACAAAACATATTCTTTCCATTTGATTAAATCCTTTTTGAATTCATTCATGCCTCCCCAAATTGAAATTTCTCGATAATAAAAAAGCGGTACTAAGAGAAGTAACACAAGTGAAATTACTGCATATATGTTGTAAATGATTACGTCGACAGGCTGCAATTCTGACCCATTAAAAAAGATTATCAGTAAGAAAATTACTTTACTGATTGCATAATATATATTTGCTCTATAAATTTTTAATCGAGCTTTCAATTCTTGCAGTATTAAATATTCATATATAAGTAAAAGGCATAATATTAATGATGGCCAGAAATAAATGTCCATTTCTAAGTTGCTACCAAGACTTGATTTAAATACTAATAAAAGACACAAAGAAGAAAAAATACCGCCAAAGATTATTACAAGAATATTAAAAAATTTGATTGTAATTAGAGAAAGTCTTTTTTTGCCATGATAATAGATATAAGCTTCTCCAATGCTTGCTGTACCGAAAGATGATAAAAAGCCAATAATATTTTGAAGAACGTAATACAGCCCTCTTAACTCAGCTCCAAGAAATCTTGCCAAAACAATATTTAATAAAAGTTTAACTCCTGCTAGGAAAAGCTTTACGAAGAATGTATTTAAAATAAATTTAAACAACTATTTTATGATGTTTTTCAAATTGAAAATCAGCACTTTATTATTTTGACCTAAGATCATTTAATGCTGAATTAATTAAAGTGCTGCTAACTCCATCAGTATATGGGAAATAAGTAATGGTACAGTTAAGTTTTTTAAGATCAGCTTCCATTTTTTTCCAATTTTTGTCCTCATACCAATCATCGCCAACAAACAAGGTGTTTACTTTAAGCTTTTTTACAGCTTCAACTTTGTTCACAGATGTTTGAGGAATTGCTAAGTCAACATACTCACAAGCTCTTACGACTTCAATTCTATCGGTAAATGGTATGACACACTTTTTGTTTTTATAAGAAACCAAATCATCTACAGTCACTCCAACAATCAATTTATCGCACAATGATTTTGCGTTTCTAAGTAAATTTACATGCCCTACATGAAATAAATCATAAACTCCTGTTGTGTAGCCAATAATCATACAATTGCTCCTATATTTTCATCATACCAAACTTGATAATTCTCATACTTATCTTTTGAGGGTACTTCTCTAAAAATAAGGCCAAGATCTACTGGAAAACCAACTTTTGTAGAGAAAGCAAATTCTTCACTTATAAGCTCTTTTGCTAGATTCCTGAGTGGCAGCTTACCCAAAGCACCCTTAAATAAATCATTGGGATTACATTTTAAAGCTAACAGAAACATATTTAAAGATGCCAATGGTTCTCTTCCCTCAATGCCTGAAAACATTAATGAAAAATCTAGTCTTCTGAATAATATTGGAAGGTGTTTCTTTACGAAAAAGTATCTTACCATTTCGAATGGGCTCATAGATTGTAATGGTTCAAAGAAGTCGTTAACCTCTTTTACTATTCGATCTGGAATTTTATCTAAAGGAACATAACAGTAAAATTCTAAAAATTTATCAATCTCAAAATTTTCAGCTCTCAATGCCCATCCATAAATTCTGTCATAGCCACCAAAAAATTCATCAGCTGCTTCACCAGATATTAGAACTTTGCCACCCATGTTTGCCCATTTCTCGGCAAGAAAAGATAAGATTACTTCGTTTGGGACTGACAATGGCTCTTTCCTTAGTTTTGTCATTTCAAAAAATCTTTTTTTGAATTTTTCGCGCGAAACTTCCACAAGTATAGTGTTATCGTTATTTGAGTTATTATTGTTTCTAGCTAACTCTAGATCATAATCTCCAGAGAATCCACCTGTAAACTTTTGTAGTTTTTCCTCACAAACTTCATTTAATAAATTACTGTCTATACCTCCACTATATAGAAGACCAACAGGCACATCTGAGATTAACCTTGATTTTAAGGAATCCAAAATCGTGTTATGTATTTTATTGGAAACCTCTGATTCATTAATATAATTATTTGTAAAATATGATTTGCAATCAAAAAAAGTCCCACTTATTAAACAAGTTCCTGGCTCAACAGTTTGAATATCCTTAAAGTAAGATCCACTAAAAACTGGAGCTCGAAAAACTTTATACTCTTCAAGAGCAGATTCTTCATAATCTAACTTGAACAAGTCACTTAGCGCACTGGCTTCACTTGATATAGATATATAATCGCCTCGTTTATGAAAATATAGAGGTTTTACTCCAAAGCGATCTCTAGCACAATGGGTTATATCACCTTGCCTATTAAATCTTGCAAAAGCAAAAAAACCTTCAAGTTCATTTATATCAAAACCATCAATACTCAATAACTCGTTTAATGCTTCGGTGTCTGAGTCAGTTTGATCTATATTGTATTTAATCGACAACTCACGAAAATTCAGTATTTCTCCGTTAAAAACCAAAACGTTTCCAGTTTTGGAAAAAAATGGTTGAGAAAATTTTTCTACTGGAGCGATTATTGATAGTCTCGAATGATATAGTTTCCAATCTTTATGAAATACCATCCCTGACTGCCCATCAGGACCTCTAAAAGCTAGACGACTATTAATTATATCTTCACTATCTTTAGTGATTGTAGGATCATTACTAGCAAAAAAGCCACACATGTTTCACCTGATACTAAAATTTAATTACGCACTTAATTTAGAACTGAATTATACATATCAAATAGATTTTTGTTGAATTCTTATAGGTATTATTTTTTTTGTGTTTCTATAAACAATTTTAGTAAGAAAAGGCCAAAAAACGAAATAGAGTAGAAGATACAAGCCATCTCTATAAATTCAAAGTATTCAAAATAAACTAAAAAACATTGTGTTGTGATATATCCTTCAAGTCCAAAAACATTTCTTAGCATATTTTTTTGTAAAGAAAATTCGCTTACTGAAGACTTGCCTTCGTAAAAATTTCTTGAAAAAAAATAATAAAGATAAAATGCAATTATTAAACAATTAGCTAATAATAAATTGCCACTTAAATAAAGAGGTGTTAATAAAATCGTTGTATTTATTATTATATGATTTGATCTATCAAAACCAACTGCATAATCAGAGAAAATTTGTTTTGCCCTAGCAAGATTTCCGTCTGCCATATCTATGATAATGTGAAGACGCCACATTGCATAAGCAAGTATTGGCATAGAGTTAAATAAAAACAAAGAAGATGAAACTCCTACTAGCAAAACTAAACTTGTAACTTGATTTGGAGAAAATCCTGCTTTGTAAAATGTGAAACTAATTAAAGGTGCGAAATGTGTAGAAAAAAAATGGATATTGTCATTTTTTGATGCGTCTTCTCGTGACGAAGTGCTTTTGAATTGCTTATAGTTCATTGAGTATCTCAGAATACAAATTATAGTAATCATTTGCAATCTTATTAAAGCTGTATTTCTCATTTATAAGATTTTGCGCTGATTTACCAATACTTTCTCTTAATTCAAAATCATGACAAAGTTCAATAATAGCTTTTTTTAATGAAGATGAATCAGTGAACATTTTCCCAGTTTTTCCATCCATTATAAGGGTTCGATTTGCCGCAATATTAGCAACTATGGAAGGCAAGCCCGCAGACATAGCTTCCAATAAAGCATTTGACATTCCTTCGGAGCTTGATGGAAGAACAAATATATTTGCTTGAGCTAAGTGATATTCGATCTCATCTTTTTCAATTTCTCCCAAAAAAATTATCTTTTCAGATATTTGTAAATTTTTTGCTTGATTCATTAGTTTTTTTTCATTCGGTCCACTGCCTGCAATTGTTAATGTAACTTCAAAAGTTTTGTTTACTTCAGGAATCAAATCTATAAGCATGTCTATTCTTTTTCTATCAATTAGCCTTCCTATTGTAAGTATAGAGATTGATTTTTGATTTAAATTTTTTTCACGCTTGAATACATCTACTCCATTAGGAATTTCTTTTATCTTTTTTTCATGAACATCTAGATTTATAAGTTCATTTTTGACCTCACCTGTTATTGCGATAAATTTTGTAGTTCCATTTTTTAAAATAGATAACAAAATTCTCCCGAAAAAACTTTTTTTTAAGTTAGCTATCTGAGCATCTTCACCACTTCTGGTTACTTTTAGTATTACCGGTTTTCTCAACAAAACTCCTATCAAAACGCAGATTAATGAAGATTGGCCACTCAGACTATGGCAATGAATCAAATCAAATTTTCTACGAAACCAAATCAAATGTAGAAATAGAGATATTCCAAATCCCATTTTGGGTATGAATGCAGATAATCTATATAAATCATGAGTAGGTAATTTTTCATACTTTGGACATCTTTGCACCATCCTTGTAAAGACAGTGACTGATACATTATTGAGGTTAAAGTTTTCTAACAAACCCTCTAATTGTCTTTCAGCCCCACCAACAATAGGCCTGAAAGATGGGATTATCATGCCTATTTTAAGTTTGGTGCTCATTAAATTTAAATGCTTATCTTATTTTTGATTTTATTTTATTAAAAATTTTCCAAGCCAGATAAATTAAACCGTGATGTGCATTTAGGCTAAATATATTTTGTCTTTTCTTTATTGGTATATCTTTTTTAAAATCCTTTATGATTGGGGTTGCATTTTCTATTGGCGTAGCCTCATATTCGACCACATAAGATGTTTCTTCATTATTTGATAATGATCTTACGTAAAAATCTGGAAAACCACAAAGATTCCAACCTTTATAATTTGGAATAGACGAATTGATGACAGCTGTTTTATTAATTATTTTTAAACCAGCAGCAACAAAACAATTATCAATTTTTTTGAAATCTCCTTTGACAAATATTTTGTCGCCATGGAGGTGAATTGGAAAGTTAATAATAATCTTGCCATCTTTTTTTGAAACTCTTCGTATTTCAGTTAATCCTGCAACAGGATCAACACCATATTCTCTCCAATGCTCAATTGATTGATTCGAAAGAATGTAATCAAAATAATTATTTTGGTAAGGTATGTGCTCAACTGAAGCAATTTTTGTTGCAATTGTCTTAACTCCATTTTCATTCTCTTCAAAAACATCAATCCCAGCCCAATTATCTTTGTTCAATATATTGTCATAAAAAATGGATTGAACTCCACAACCAACTTCAAGAACATTTGTTTCATGAGGTAACTTTTTTGCTAGTTTAATATTAAGGAAATCAACAGCATTTGCCAAAACAGACAAATCTTTATCTTGTTGAAAATCATTTTCAGAATCTAAGTCAATAATATTATGGTTCCAAAACTTTAATTCCATTGATTCACTTTAACTTCTTTAATGTTCTTTGAATATATTCCTTTAGATAGGTAAAAAGCAAGGTGGGTTCACTTAATATTAACTTTCTTCGACTAAATAGCGCTCTTATTGCTCTTGAAAATTGCCACTTAATTTGACCAGATGACTGAAAATTTATATCAAAAGTTTGTTTAATCGGGATACCCCTTTTTAATAAAGTTCTTTTAGCCTCATCATATTCAGTACCAGTTTCTACGTATAGAAAACAAGAGTCAGATCCGTTATTTAAAAACTTTTTCAAGCATTCGAAATCGTCATCTGATAAATCAGCTATACTTTCGCAGAATTTATCAATTGTTGTTTTATTTGATATTTTTCCTACAAAAAACATGATATTGAAATCTTTGTGATTATTTAGAGCAGATATAATTCTGTCGTTCATTTGTTGCCCTTGAAGACTAAAAATTACTAGATTGTTTGATAATCTATTGTTTGAAATTGAATTTACAAGTTTTTTTGCAATATATTCTTCTTGAAAAACATTAGCTTTTGACTCTTCTTCTAAAAAAATATTTCTTAATTCTTCTATTTTTAACTGATACTTGTCCATGCTAGAAAGACTTTCATCTTCAGAAGGATCGAATTCGACGTCAAAAAATTCCTCAACTTGATCATCATGAGAATATACATATTTATACTTACCTTGTCTTATAGCTGTTTTCCTTTGAGATTGCCCAAAAAAACGACAATCACATCTTATACTTCTTTCATTAAAAAAATTTGTGTTTTCTCTATTAATAAGTAATGGTTTTAAAGATGCGCCATTTTGCGGAAAAAGATTTTTACCCTTGTAATTTTTTATATTTGCATAATCAAGAACTGTTGGGAATAAATCTATTGTTCCAACCTGATCTGTTACATCACGAGGATCACAGTCAGGTGTTTTAATTAACAAAGGTATTAATATATTGTCATCTCCAAGCATTAAATCATGAGTGAGGCCCTCTCTTTTTAAATACTCTGGTGTGAATCCTCTTCTTGGATGAGGATAGCCATGATCAGCACAAAATAATATTATACTGTTATCGTAATAATCATGATTTTTAAGGATTTTTAATAATTTCTCCAAGTTTGATGAGATATTAAAGTCATCTCTTATGTTGTTCCATAGCATTAAAAATAATGGGTTATCTTTTGTTCTTTCTGATAAATAATTATCTAATATTTCATTAGCTGTTTCGTTTGTCCACATTCTCTGAGAATGACTAAGTTTTTTTGGCCAATAATCTTTTTCAACATGTCCAATAAAAGGTGCAATTTTTTCTCGCATTTCTCTTGCAACAAAAATACCCTTTGTATCATAATCTTCTGTCCTTAAGATAGATGCAAGATTTGGGAAAGTTCCCTCTTCATATCTAAAATCATCATAATTCCTTCCAATATAGTATGAATTCATGCCTGTAAGCATACAACTGCCTGACATTACTGAGCTTGGTGCTGAAGTTACAGTATTTTCAAAATTAACAAAACTATTCTTTAAGGTATCAAAAAATTCAGGCCTATCCCTGTCATCAAGCCCACCAGTACTGAAATTTCTAGCTGAATCAGTTACTATCCAAATTACGTTCAACTTTTCATGTTTATTTATATTTTTGTTCATGTTCATAAACTAATTTTGATCAAAGAGATATGGTATCAACTTCCTTGGGAACAATTCTTTTTAAATCATATATTACACAGTTATTTTTTGAATGTTTTTCAATAAGATTTGTTGCCTCATTTTTAAAATGTGAATGGGCTACTGCAAAAATAATACAATCATATTTGCCATTAATGGCATCAATGAGATCCATTTTTAGAACTCTTTTAGCTTCTGCTTTTGTAACCCAAGGATCGTATACATCTACTAAAGCTCCATAATTTCTCAATTCATTAACAACATCTACAACTTTTGAATTTCTTAAGTCAGGGCAATTTTCTTTGAAGGTAATTCCCAAAACTAAAATTTTAGAATTTACAATTACAGAGCCTGATTTACTCATCTCAAGAGTTACTTGTTTCGCAACGTACTCACCCATGCCATCATTAATTTTTCTACCTGCTAAAACTATTTCAGGGTGATATCCAACGGATTGTGCTTTATGTGTTAGATAATATGGATCAACGCCAATGCAATGCCCTCCTACCAAACCGGGTGAAAAAGGAAGAAAATTCCATTTGGTGCCTGCTGCTTCTAGCACATCATAAGTATTAATATTCATTTTGTTGAAAATCATTGAGAGCTCATTAACCAATGCTATATTTACATCACGCTGAGTATTCTCAATGACCTTTGCTGCTTCGGCAACTTTAATGCTAGTTGCCATGAAGGTTCCTGCGACAATAATACTTTTATACAAATCATCAATTATTTTTGCAACTTCTTTAGTAGAGCCTGATGTGATCTTTTTAATGTTGGCTAACCTATGCTCCTTATCTCCAGGATTAATTCTTTCAGGGCTATATCCAACATAAAAATCTGAATTAAATTTAAGTTTTGATACTCTTTCCAATACTGGCACACAATCTTCTTCTACGCATCCAGGGTAAACTGTGGATTCATAAATTATAATGTCGCCATTTTTAAGATATTCTCCAACAGTTTCACTTGCTTTATATAACGGAGATAGGTCTGGTTTCTTTGAATTGTCGATTGGAGTAGGAACTGTAATTATAAAAACATTTGCTTTTGCTAGAGATTTCTTATTACAAGTGAATGATAATCCTTTTGCTGCTTGTAAATCTTCTTTAGTAAGTTCTTGTGTGACATCATCACCAGCTCTGAGACTATCTATTCTATTTTTATCGATGTCAAAGCCAATAACGGAGCGAAACTTACCAAACTCGGCAGCTAGTGGTAGTCCTACGTATCCTAATCCAATTATTGCTAAATTTATCTCGTCTAGATTCTTCAAATTAATTCCTCTATTTAAATTTCGTGATAGTCTTTATACCAATTAACAAAATTTTTAACGCCCTCTTTATATGATGTTTGAGGTTTATATCCTGTTAATTTATTTAACAAGCTTGCATCTGCCCATGTAGCTGGAACATCTCCTTCCTGCATTGGCATATAGTTTCTTATTGCTTTCAACTGAAGTTCATCTTCAATGGCATCAATAAAATCTAATAATCTAATCTTTTCAGAATTCCCAATGTTAACTACACGAAAGGGTGCAACAGGTGAAAGACTATCTTCTTCAACTCTTGTATTGCTTCCACCAGGAACAGAATTAATCAATTTATAAATACCATTTACCAAGTCTTCAACATAAGTGAAATCTCTATACATATCACCATTATTATAAATATCAATTGGAGTCCTTTCGATAATGCCCTTAGTAAACTTAAATAATGCCATATCGGGTCTTCCCCATGGACCATAAACTGTAAAAAATCTAAACATAGTTGTTGGAATTTTCCATAAATGAGAATATGAGTGAGACATAGACTCATTTGCTTTTTTTGTTGCAGCATAAATCGTTAATGGTGTTTCAACTTTATCAGATTCAGTAAAAGGCATGTTTGTATTTGCTCCATACACCGATGATGTTGATGCCATTAAAAGATGTTTCACATTTAATTCTCTTGCGCACTCCATCACATTGAAAGTTCCTATAATGTTGCTATCAATGTAAGCTCGAGGATTTTCAAGAGAATATCTTACTCCTGCCTGAGCTGCTAGATGAATAATTACATCTGGTTCAAAAGATTTAGCTGATTCCATAAGCAAAATATTATTTTCAAGCATTCCAATAGTTTTTGAAAAATCAGAAAAATTTTCTAGTATTTCATGTCGTTTATTTTTGAGATTTATGTCGTAATATTCTGTAATTCCATCATATCCATGAACAATATGGTTGTTATCTAGTAAAAGTTTAGCTAAATGAAAACCGATAAAACCTGCAGTACCTGTTATGAATACTTTCATATTTTTTTTACTTTCATGTTAGTTTTCTTGATAGAGATCTCTGGTAAAAACGATGTCATCACAGTCAGCAATGTCATCAGACTTCCTATTTGCGACAATTATCTCAGATTTATCTTTAAATTCAATTAAATCATTGACAACAACACACTCCATGAATGTTTTTTGTTTTATTTTAGGTTCATAAATTATTATCTCTAAATTGAGAGCTTGAATTCTTTCGATAATTCCGAGAATGGCTGATTCTCTATAATTATCACTCTCATTTTTCATAGCCAATCTAAATATACCTATAACTTTTGGTTTGTTTTGAATAATATTTTTTACTAGAAAATCTTTCCTTGCTTCATTTGAGGTATTGATAGAGTTCAATAACTCTTTAGGAACATTTTTATAATTTGAAACTAATTGCTTGGTATCTTTAGGCAAACAATAGCCGCCGTATCCAAATGATGGATTATTATAGTAATCACCTATTCTCTCATCCAAACATACTCCGTCAATGATATCTTTTGGATTAAGGTTATTTTGAATGCAAAAATTATCTAATTCATTGAAGAAGCTTACTCTCATAGAAAGATATGCATTAGAAAAAAGTTTTACTGATTCGGCTTCATTGGATCCGATAAATATAGTTTCAATATTTTTTTTATAAGCACTTTCCTCTAAAAGGGCTGCAAATTCTTTTCCTAAGCTACACTTACTACCAATTATAATTCTTGATGGATATAAATTGTCCCACAAAGCTTTTCCTTCTCTTAGAAACTCTGGCGAAAATATTATTTTTTTTGAATTATATTTTTTTTGCAGCTTCTCAGTATGACCAATTGGCAGAGTAGACTTAATAACAATAAGAGCTTCGGAGTTAATTTTTAAAATGTTACTTATTGTGTTATCTACTGAGCTCGTATCAAAATAATCTTTTTTATGATCGTAATTAGTTGGAGTTGCGATAATAATAAATTCCGCATCTGATATTGCATGTTCAAATTTAGTTGTTGCAAAAATTGAAAGATTCTTTTTTTTTAAGAATGAATCAATATCCTTATCAGCAATAGTTGATGTTTTTTTGTTAATTTTTTCAACCCTTGATTCATCTATATCTAAAACTATTACATCATTTTTAACTGAGAGCAAAACAGAAAGGGACATTCCAACATAACCAGACCCGACAACTGTAATTTTTCTATTGTTATTCAAATGATTTTTATTATTTTCTAAAATAATGAAGGTATAAGGACAACGTAATACTTATCATAAATCCTATTATTGTTCCTAAAATACATATTAGGGCCCTAGATGGTTTGGATTTTTTTTCAGGAGCAATTGGAGAGACTATTGGTTTAAATACATAATCATCAGAGGCCTCTGCAAGCATAAGGACCTGAACTTGATCTTGAATAAGCGATGACATTACCCTTCTGACGTCTGACAGATTTGTTTTCTCTAAGCTTTCTTTTAAATATTTTATCTGAGTTTCTGCAAGATCTTTGTCAATGTCTCTCATATGATTATTAATGCTTTTGATAATGGTTTTGACCCACTGTTCTGCTATAAAAGGTGAGACATGGTCAATACTAATTGATACAAATGAAGTTTTTTTATCCTCTGACACACTTAAAATTTCTCTATATATTTCAAAAGCTTCTTGATTTGATGGAGTTGGCAAAAGAGGATAGCTCACGTCTCTTACCCATAGGCTTTTTGATGAATCAAATAAAGCATCATCATAGATAATTTCATTATCTTTTTGATTCCAGTCCTTTGATGCAGCTAAATTTTCTAGCTTGATATTTGGTAAGAATTGATTAACAAAAAAATCATACGATTTAATTCTTTCAATCGCTTCTGTAGCCTTTCGTCCAGTTTGAGATGGGATAGTAAATCCAGCAAGTCCTGCTAATGAAGAGTATCCACCTAATTTACTTGAAAGGGAATCTTCAGAGGCTGAGGGTGCAAGTAAAGCCTTTGATGTGTAAATATTTGCAAGAGATAAAGCATAATAAACCGAGAAAATTGCTGCAACAGACGTAATTAAACTTATTAATATTTTTCTTTTCCATAAAGCAAAGAATAAATCGGTTAGATCAATTTCGTCATCAAATTTTTTAATGTTGTCGTCTTCCATTCTTAAAATATATTGGTACCCGGAGCCGGACTTGAACCGGCACGCCATTGCTGGCGAGGGATTTTAAGTCCCTTGTGTCTACCAATTCCACCACCCGGGCTATTAATTAACT
>MDTD01015423.1_pt1 | contig 17149 bp, 10 predicted proteins | sample 811221 | NCBI WGS metagenome assembly MDTD01 (sample SAMN05326646, study PRJNA326480) | marine metagenome | isolation source: seawater | place: Pacific Ocean: South West | collected 2011 | reverse complement strand
GCGCTCGCGCACTTCTGCGGCCCTCGCCTCCCTCCTCGTCTCCCTCCCCCCCGCACCCTCCCCACTCGGGCTCCCTCTCGTCCCTCCGACCTCTTGCCGCCTACCCTTCCACGTTGCAGTACCGTCCGCCCGTCGACGACTCTTTCCTCAAGGACGCCAGGGGCAAGCGCACCGCCGCCAAGCCGGAGAGAACACCGAAATTGCTCTCCTCACTCTTGTCGGAGGGCGCGGCGCGGGCCGACTTCGAGGCGGCGGCGAACAGGGCGATGGCGGAGGCATTCGGCATCCCCGGTCGGCGTTTCAAGTGAATCACGTCGGTCGCGCCCTATATCTGGATTACTGCGTGGCATCCTGAGGCAACATAAATCCATAGGAATTCGATAGGAATTCCCACACTCTAGTGCACGCGTAGTATGAAGTAGGAGCTGGTACACAAGTACCATACAAGTACCTATTCCTACTCCGACCGACCGACATTCAATTCTTACGAAGACAGCGGCTCGTACTGTACATGCCCGCGGCCGGCCACTGTCATGACCGCGGCCGGCCGCTGGAGTGATCACCGATGTTTGGGTGCGCCTGACGCAGGTCTCGACATCGGCGGCGTCGACTTTGGCGGCTCGCAAACGCGCCGGCTGCACCGCAACCAGAAGGAGCGGACGTGTATCTTCCACAATGTGTGTTACGACGGTGCGCTGGTCGACAGCAAGCCTGCTGGCTGGACCTATTTCGCGCATCCCGACGAATTCGTTGGCCTCGACGCTTTCGCAGCGGGCGTCGACGTGTGGGCGCGCGGGGACTTTGGCGGCAATGGAAACCGGTCAGTAGACCACACTTTCCGTGTTCGGCATGCCTCCGTCCCTGCACACGCCGAGTACCTGCAGACGCCAACAATCATCAAAGTGGCACCGCTCGCGCCCGCCAACTTTGGGCACTTCCTCGGGAACGCGCTGTATCCCGCATTTGTCGCAGCGTGGCGGCTCTTCGGCGCGCGTGCCGCATCCACGCCGCTCCAGGTGCTTTTCGCCGGCGTCAACCAGACCGATATCCGGGCGATGGCGCGCCGCTGCGAGCGCTGGCGGGCCGAGGGCGGCGCGCGCGCCGGCGATGGCGCGACCCGCTGCGCACGGCACACAGAGCTCGTCGCAAAATTCGTTTCGCAGCTGCTGCCGGCCGTCAGCGCAGAACCCCCATTGTGGGAAGGCGAGCTACCGCGTCTCGCCGCGCAGCGATCCAGCAAGCTGCTTTGCGCCGAGGCATTGGTCGTTGGCACCGGAGACCTCGGGTTTTCGACAAAGTACCGACTCGACGGTGGCGCTGGGCGCCACCCGCCGCAGCTACTGTGGTCCGACTTCGTGGAACACGCAAGTGCGCGCCTTCTCGCCCCGCGGCTGCCACCAAGCAGTCGGCGGCCGCCCCTCGGTGCTGCGCTCGTGATGAAGCTCGGGCGCCGCGCGCCCTCTGCCGGTGCGTATGCGTCGCTGCGCGCGTCGATAGAGGCCACTCTCGGCCTCGAGGTCAACCTCGTCGAGCCGCACAAGCTGAGCGTGCGTCAGCAGCTTGAGGAGATGTCACGCGCGGCGGTTGCCGTCTCGCCCGACGGTGGCGCCTCATTCGCGTGCGCGTTCCTGGCGGACGGCGCCGCTGTGGTCATTCTCGGCTACCTCGAGAGATGGATTTGGGCGAACGATCGCCGTGTGCGCGCTTTCTACTGTGCACCGCGCGATGACCACCTGCCGTGTGAGCCGGCTATCGGCTCTCCGTCGGAGGGGGGCGACCGCAGCGAGGGGCGCAGCTGCTACTCAGTGCGCTCGCTGCAGCCCTGCCTCGACACAATGCTTCGCCGAGCGCTCGCGTATGCAAGGCTCACTTGGCCGGCACTTCCGCCCCCTCCGCGGGGGCGCGGTAGTAGTGAGGGTAAATCTGTCAAACACGGCCGTGAAGGAATTCCGAGTAGGAGAACCGCAGTGGCCAACCTGTGTGCTGTACGCGCCCAGGAGCCAACAAAACTAGGAAACGGTCGGAGCGGCGCTGCCGAGGTCGGAGCGGCGCTGCCGAGGCGCGCGAGGAGGAAGCGGTTGTTCCTGGAGCTCTGGAGCCGAAGGTCAGAAATCCTACTGAGCCTAGGAATCCTACTCGAAGGAATCCTACTCGAGACGGGACTTTTCCCAAAGGGAAGCTGAGGTCAAAAACCTTTGAATTACATGATGTCCAGAAAGCTTTCGTTCTCCGATGCCGCCGACAGCCTAGGAATTCCTATTTCAAACGTATTCCTATTTCCATGGTACAGTAGGAATTCTCTACGGTACCACTTTCAAATTCTGCTTCGCGTACGCGACTGCCGCCTCGACGGGTTGTGGCTCGCGTTGGTCTTCGCGAGCGCCCACTTCTTGCACTCCAACCGCGTGCCGAATCCGGCTTTGGGAGGCCTTTTTGCGGCCGCCATTGCGTGAGCACGCGCCGGGGAGCACTGCTTCAGGGACCCAGTAAGATATCTAGTTACCATGGAGGAATTCCTACGGTAGGAGGAGCTCCCAGACTCCGATTCAAAGCACCTCCTTTGAAATGGCCGGCCTCGCAGCACCCTCGCAGAGCATCCTCCCCGATCTCGTACCCGACGCAAATGCCGTGGACGATGAAGACGATCTCGAGGACGACGACGACGACGATGACGACGAGCAGCCGCCGATGCGCAAGGGCGTCAGCCGTTTGGGCATCAGCAAGAAGGCGTGGACGCCGGCGGAAGACGAGATCCTCACCGCGGTAGTCGAGAAGCAGGGCCCGTCGCGATGGTCTACGATCGCGCACCACTTGCCCGGCCGAATGGGGAAACAATGCCGCGAGAGGTGCGCGCGATCCACAGTGCAGCGAGCGCTCCAACGCCGCGCGTTGGCACCTGCGATCTTGCGCGCAGCGCGCTCCAACTCAAAGTCGCATCTCGCGCCCTAAGCGCACCCCCCAACCGTGCCGCCCGCACAGGTGGTTCAACCACCTCTGCCCGGAGGTCAAGAAAGGGTCGTGGTCGGCGGAGGAGGACCGGATCATCATGGAGAGCGTGCGGGTGCACGGGACCAAATGGAGCCAGATCGTGAAGCTTATGCCAGGTCGCACCGACAACGCCATCAAGAACCGGTACAACTCTGCGATGCGGCGTCAGAAGCGACTGCAAAAGCTCCACGATGCCGTCGAGCGTGGCGACGCGCCGCCGCCGCGCGCACGACCGAAGCTCCCCGGAACGCTCGGCGGCCTATCCTTGCCGATGTCCCCGCTTGGCGTGCCCGCCGCACCCGCCGCGTCGGCGCTCGCCAGCTTGCATCTGCGTGCAGATGGCGTCGACCCGCCGGTAGTGACGGCTGTCGAGCTGATGGGGCCGCCGCCGCTGCCGCCCCCGCGTGCCAAGAAGCCATCCGCACCGAAGAAGGCTCGACAGAAGCGCGCCAAGGCTGAGGGCGGCATCGACGGCAAGCAGGAGGGCGGCATCGACGGCGCCGAGGGTACTCTGTTGGCTGCTGACGGCTACAGCGGTGCTGATGGCGGGGAGGGCAACGGGCAGCCCGCCAAGCGCAAGCGCGTTCGTGCGCCTCGCAAGAAGGTACCAGACGCGGCGAAACTCGTCGACGACCTGCAGGGGCCCGGGCTGTCGCCGCTGAGCGACGAGCACCGCGAGGCGCTCGTTTCGCTCCTCGCTCAGACGTCGCCGCAGGGTGCAGGCGGTGCGGCGCAGCACATCGAGGATCTGGTCGCACTCATGTCGAACGTCTCGCCGACTGCGCGCCTGCCGAGTGGGCTTTCACCGCTCGGCGACGACTCGGCCACGACGACGCCCTTCGACTTCTCGACGGCTCTGCAGGAGCTCGATCCGGGCGCCGCACAGGCCCTCGCGAATGCGCTTGAACGCTCGGGTGGCGCAGACGCAGCGCTGCAGTACGCGGCGCTCTCGCTGCCAGAAGGCTCTCCGACGGAGGTCACTGGGCGCTCTCCGAAGCGTCAGCGCACACGCTCGAAGCGCGGAAAGGCCGCTGACGCTATGGGCCGCCCCGCCGCGCGGTCAGCCACTGCACCGACGAAGCGCGGCGTCGTGCGTGGTGGTGGCGGCACCGCCGGCGGTGACGCCGGCGACGCCGCCGCCGTCGCCGTCGCTGCCGCCGCCGCCGCCGGTGGCCGTGGCGATGACGACGACGACAACCACGTAGTGGTACTCGACGCAGTCCCGGGCGCCAGCGACGGCGGCGGGGGCGTCGGTGACGAGAAACGACTCTCTGCAGGTTCGCTGCTCGAGATGCTCGAGACGAGCCCGTCGGTGGCATCCATCATCACGGACCACACGCTCGTCGAGCGCGACGACTGGCTCTCTGCGTACCCTGCGCAGGATGCGGCGCATCCAGCAAAGTTGTCGCCGGTGACCACGCCCGGCACTGACGGCCTGACCGACGCGCTGCTCACCGCCTTCTGACGCGGACGAGAGTGAGGTCTCGCAGAGCGGGAAACGGGGTGGGGAGGTTGTGCGCCAGCGCCGGATCTTCCGCAGCGCTGGTGGGGGTTTCGTGTGTGTGAAGCGAGGGCGCAAGCGCGGGTCCGAGCGACCATCACACGCGTGTTACGCAAAAGGACTCGCCGGTTGGCGCCAGACCGCGCGGAGAGGCAGCCGGAATTGAACATAAAGTATTTAATTAACAACAGAAGCTCCCCTAGGACGGAGCACATTCGGTCGGCGAGTTCTGCGGGCGGTGTCGATCGTCATTGCAGCTTCGAGACAACGCTGGCGGCGCCTGACTGCAGGCTCTTGGTGACGGTGGAGGTCAGGGCGGCGATCTGCTTACGGTCGATGTTCGGTGCGATCGCGGCAATCCCGCTGGCGACGCCGTCGGGCAGGGCCGACGCGGCGGCGGGCGCCGCGGCGCCGCCGCCGGCGGCGCGGCCAATCTCATCGATGAAAGAGCCGCAGTTGTGAACAGTCGTGCCGCCGAGGATGATGCGGACACCCGGGTTCGCCGAATTCATCTCGGCGACATAGCGCGCCTCCTCGTACGTGATACCTCCAACGACGAAGACGATGATCTCAGTGGGCGCTCGCCGCTTCGTCGCCGCGCCTCCTGCGGCGCCGCCAGCGCCAGCGCCGCCACCGCCCACCTCTGGGAAGGCGCCCTCCGAGAGAAGCCCTTTGGAAATCGCCTCCAGCGTTGCCGCCAGGTACGGGGTGTGCTGCGTGTACACGTTTGCGACACCCTTGATCGACTTCTGCATGGCCTTCTTCGTGACCGCGAGCCACGACTTGTTCGAGAAGAGATCACCGCTCCGACGGGCCGAGCCGTAGTTCTGCAGCACCAGCGGCACGAGCCTTTGCATCTGCTCCGGCAGCTGCTCAGTGAAGCGACGGATGCGGTTGGTCGCTTCCTTCTCGTAACGGAGCGCGTAAAGTAGAACAACGCGCAGCTTGTTCTCGGCGGATACTTGCGGGTTGCCCATCAACGACTCGACCTGAGGGACAGCCGAAGAGTGGTCCTCGGTGCACGCGAGCTCTTGCTCGACCTGCGACACCTGTCAGCGACGGAGATGGGGCGGCGATGTCCAACACGGAGGGAAATGCGGTCGAAAGCGAGTGCGTGCGGGAGGCGCCGCCGAGCAGCAGAAGGTGGGAGCTGGCGTTGGGTGCACCTCCATCAGCGCTCCCTGGTCGACAAGGCGATTGATCTCTCCGAGGAGGGTGACGTGCTTTGAGACATCGCCTGAAAGCTTGCGGAACTCCGGGTAAGACTCGACAAATGCCTGCATGTCCGCGATCGACGAGATCGATTTGGAGGAATTCGTCTTTGCCTGGAACGCGTCGAGCAGGGCCTTCACGTTCTCGGCGAGGTCGCCGTAGTTGAGGAAAAGATTCTTCGCATAGAACGAGTCCTGATGGCGCGAGGAGTGTCGGCAGGCGATGATTGGGAGGACGCTAGGCAGCCTCGAGAATCGGTCGAGAACCGCCGGCGCCGTGTGTGGAGCGAGTGAGCACGCCTGCTCCGCGGAAAGCACAATCTGCTCGAGTTCTTTGGGGATGGCGGGGCGGCCGCGCAGGTCGACGCGGTTATTTGAGATCCCGATGAGCTCGTGCACCATCGCCTGGTAGGTCCATTGGTTGAGCAGCGGCGTCACAGGATCATCCACTCTGTCGAGCACGAGAAGCAGTGGGGGCGCGTCGGCGCGCCGGAACGAGAAGAGTTCGCCCTCGGTGTCCATCGACACGACAACCGACTCGGCGATCCGCATCGCCCGTTCCGAGTTGTGCTGGAAGCGCACCTGCGACGCCGGGGCGGCGACGGGGAGTGTCGATCGATCGCTCACCGGGTGAGACGCGCGCGTGGACGCGGGCGGGCAGCGGCGACGCGCCTGCGGGCGGCGCTTCAGGGCGAGGAGCATCGCGCACACGCCCTGGTGGATGCGATCGAAGACCGCCTGGTCCCACACGTCGCCGCCGAGGCCGACGACAGACGGCACGTTGAGCGTGAATATCTCCTGGTGAATGGCGAGGAAGTCGGCATAGTACTCCTGGACCTGCTGCACCACCTCGTGCTCATCGGACTCGGCCAGGGCCTGAATGTGCCCATCACGCGTCAGGTTTGAGAAAAAGACATGATACTCGCCATACTTGGGTTCCTTGAACTCCTTTTGGAGGAGTCTCACGTTCTCGGCGGTCGGGCGCAAGAAGTACACCGCCTTCAAGTGCGGCATCTTCTCCGTGCGCTCTCGTTCGATCGCATCCACGAGGAAGACTTCATGCTGGAGCGCATCGGGATCGGGTGCACACGGGCGTCAGGTTCGAAAGGCCGTTGCACTTGCAGGTTCGGGGGAAGAGCCGCGGGCGGGGCTTTCATAGTGGCGGGGTGTGTGCACGCCTGCAAGATCTGCGTTTGGGTGTACACCATCGAGACAATGCCAGTGGTCTCGGAATCCATCACGAGAACTTTCATCCCGCCGACATCGGTCACCATCTTGCACACGTAGTCGCGGACAGCTTGCACCACCGAGAGGTTGCCGGAAGCTGAAGCACGCGTAGTCATTTTGTGCGAGGCGGGCAGCACGTCCCGGCGCACGTGAATGGCGAGTGGGGACGGTGAACGCAAAAGCGAAGACCAGCCGGCCTCGAACCCGCAGGTTCGGTAGGCGTTGCGCTCCCTGCCGCGCAGAATTGAGCTGCGTCGCCGGATTGGTGATCGGCTTCGTGGGACAGGGTAGCGCCTGTCTGTAACCGAGCGGCACTAAGGAAGATGAATGGCTTCTGGGCTGTTTACGACTCGGGCTCCGTGTGCCGAGGTCGGGTCCGACCCAAGACGAGTGTCAACATAGCGGGGTTCGCGGAAGTAAACCCCGCTAGGTTGCTAACGAGGGGGGGAAAGCGTGCAGGCCGGAAACGGAACAGCGAAAACTCGCCGCACTCGTTAGTGGGCGGATAGCCTGACTGAACACAGCCCGAGCCCTCTGAGCAGTCTCCAGCTGTCGAACTCCTTTTGCAGCGGCCTCTCTCTGCCTGCCCTCGGGGGAGGTGGTGGGTGGTGGGTGGAGGGGATAGGAGGAAGGAGGAAGGGGTTGGTAGTGTGGGGAGGAGGGAGGGGAGGCGCGCGGGTGAGTAGAAGAGTGGGAGGAGAATAAGAGGGGGAGGGGGTGGGGGGGGTGTTGTATTGTGTAGGAGAGTTCAGTTTTCAGTTCAGTTAGTTGAGGAGAGAAAATTAATGCAGTGTAGAAGGTAGGAAATTTGTACCAAACGCTTTCTCTTTGTAGCAATTCCATGGAGTCCTGGGCGGCAGGGATCAACAATCCGCCCATCTGCAGCCCTCATCCCAAGTGTTGGCTCGAGCTCACCGACAAGCAGCACCGATACGCGAAGAATCTGCGGTGCTACTACCGTGAGTGGGAGCGGCTGGACCGGCCATGTGCGTTCTGGGATTGGCTTGACACAGCACCGCTCGTCTCGCTGCAGGAGTGCCCGCGCGAGAAGCTTCAGCGTGAGCGCGTCGCCTACCTCGATTGCGACGCCGAGCGTCTTCCGTATGTGGTCGAGGTGCACTCGGGGCACTTCTACCGCCCAGCGCACGCGGGTGGCGAGCGCTCACTCTTCTCGACGAGCGAGGGCGACTGGATCTTTGTCATGTCACCAGCGCGCGTGCTCTTCTGCAACCGCAAACGGAAAGCCTCGTTTCACCACACGAGCTTTCTCGGTGGCGGGCCGTGCCTCGCAGCGGGCCAGCTGATCGTCCAAGACGGAGTACTCTCTGAGCTTTACCTGCATTCTGGGCATTACCGGCCGACGGACCAGCACCTGCACCACCTGCTCGCGCATCTGCGCACTCTCGGTGTCGATCTCACCACCGTCAGCGTAGATGCGCAACGCACCTTCAAGGTGGCGCGCGCCGAAGGAAACGCTGCGAAGAAGGTGACCTCGATGATGCGCTCCGCCGCTTCGGTCCTCGCCTTCCTCGAGTCGAAGGCCGCGGCCGCGCGGCGCGGCTCGGTTTTCGACGAGCTGCGCGCCACCGCGGCGTGCCGCCGCCCGTCGTCTGACAACGGCGCAGCGGCCGGCGTTGGTGCCGACGACGGCGACGACTACCTCGCGCGACTTACGCGGGCGTGCCAGGTGAGCGCAGGCGACGCCGGCGACACCGCCGAGGGCAGCTTCGCCGCTGCGCCGCTCGAGGCCGACGCCAGTGCTACCGAGCGGTTTATGGACCGTGCTCTCGCCGCGCCAGGCACGACGAGCGTACCGCGCGCTGACGCAGCGCCGCCTGGCAGCAGCACGGGCGAGCCGATCGACGCCGTCGGTGCTGAGCTCACTGACTCCTCTAGCGACGACGAGGCCGAGGGCGGCTGACACGCTACCGTACGTACAGGGATGTGGGAATTGGAGCGCACTAGCCGTGTTTAGAGTAACGGATCTAGCATATCATCTATGAACCACGCCGCTGCGATCGATGAACAGCGAACCAGGGGTGCCATACCTGTAGTCACCGTGATGAGATGAGGACCACAGTCACAGGGATTTCGGCCTTGCGAGGGCCCACACCGATGATGATTCCTCCCCCGCCGGGCCCTCCTCAAAATCAACCAACCAACCACACCATATATGGTAACCGGGAAGGCGCACAAGGGGTTGTGCGGCCTTCCCGTCGGGTCATGTGCGGGAAGTCCATCCTTGAACCTCACCTCATTTCGAACGCGGGACTTTCTTGTTTGATCTCGATGTGAGGCGATTCGCAGAAGCCGGGTTGCGGCATCGAGTCCCTAAAATCTATTGAAAATCAAGGGTCTGAGGGTCTCAAATGCCAAAATTTTCGCTGCGCGGCCCGCGAGATTGGCGGTTACGGGGGAGAAAAAACCTCGCCCGGCTGACGGCGCCGGAGCAACCAACCAACCTCATCGGTGTGGGGATCTCTGTGCCACAGTAGCTCTCTGTGCAAGCTTGTTCTCCACGCTTCCTACGAACGCAACGGTCCGATGGGCCGCTCGCAACGTATGCCGCTGAGCGAAATGGACTACGCGGAGGAGCTCCACGCACAGGCGGCGGCAAAACAGCGCGAGAGGCAGCAAGCGAAACTGCTCGAGCGCGCCGAGAATTTGCAGCACATGGCGGCTCTTGCGGGCGACGCCGCCGATTCTGACCTCGACTCACTCTTGCGGCAGCAGGGCAAAGAGATCGGCAACGCGGCGAGGCGGCTCGGTGTCGACATGGATGAGCTAAAACAGCAGGCGGGCCGAGCGCGCTCGCCGGCGGCGGCCAGGTCCCTGGCTGTGGTGCAGCCGGCACGGCTACAGCCGGGAGGCGGCGTGCGGCCTACGGCGACCGGTGGCCGCTTCTTCGACCCGCCTGCCACGCAAAGCCGCCATGGCGGGGTGTACGACCAGGCGCGTCCGCAATGCGTCGCTCGAGGGCAGCCCACGATCGGAGGCGAGTGTGGCGCGGGCCACGCACGGAACCGGCGCGACGAGGCGTATGAGGCGAAGCGGCGCGAGTTCAAGCAGCGCCAGGTGAGAGGGCCCGAGCAGCCGGCGCCGCCACCGGTACACCCAGGCCACGTCCCTAGCTCGAGCCACCGGGGTGGACACGAATTGACAGGGCATGACGACGGCATGGCAAGGGATGGCGCGCCGCCGGCCGCGGCGCTTACGGCGGACTCCGGGAATAACGAGCGCCGCGAAGCGGCCCCCTCACGTCGCGAGGAGGTGCGGCGGCAGCAGCGGGAATATGCGGCTGCGCTCAACGAGCAACAGCGGGAAGGCCGCGAGCAAAACATCGGCCGCTGCAACGGCGACGGAGGTGATCTCTTCGCGGCGGCAGAAGCGCGAAGGCGGCAGCACGAGCAAGAGCATGCGAGCACGCTTGTCGCTGTAAACGCCGCATGTACTGACCGCCGGCATCATCAGCGGCAGTACGCGGCAGCCCTCGAAACGCAAGTGGCGGCGCGGCACCTGCGCGACCAGGAGAGTCGCGAGAACCGACTGGGTCTCATTGCCGGCGGGGATACGGGTGGCGGCAGCGGTGGCGGCAACGCCGCGCCGTTGACGCTAGAAAGCAAGCGACGGCAGCAGCAAGAGTACACTGCGGCGCTGGATGACCAGGTGGCTGCGCGGCAACGGGGGGCGTCGTCTGGCGCAGCACCGGAGGACGAGTTGGCGGGTCAGGCACTACCTGTGCGCACCGCTCACTCAGACAAGCGGTGGCACCAGCAGCAGTACGCGGCAGCCCTCGAGGGGCAAGTGGCGGCACGGCAGCTGCGCGACCAGAAGAGTCGCGAGAACCGACTTGGCCTAAGCGAGGGCGACGGCGGCAGCGCGGTGGATGGCGGCGGCGGCGCCGACGATGCTCCCGGCAGGGTGGGTGCGGCGGCCGAGCGGCGGCGTCAGCAGCAGGAGTACGCGGCGGCACTGGAGGCACAGATCGGCGAGCGCCAGCGCGACCAACGTCGCGGTGCCCTCGAGCAACGTGCGTGGGGCGCCGGGGATGCGGATGGCGTCGCCGGTGGGCGCGACGCAGCAGACTCTCGGCGGCGGCAGCAGCAGGAATACGCGGCCGCGCTCGAGGAGCAGCTTCAGGAACGTCAGCAGCGCGAGCAGGAGAGCCGCGAGCGCCGCCTTTCTTTCGGCGCCGCCGTCATCGCTGGCGACGGCAGCAGCGCGGCGGCGCGCGACGCGGCGGAGGACTTCCGGCGGCGGCAGCAGCAAGAATACGCAGCAGCGCTCGAAGAGCAGATGGCTCACAAGGATCGCGGCGGCCGAGGCGGCCGTGATCGCAGCCTGGGCGGAGGCCGAGGGGTGCTTACGCCGCCAGGGCAGGCCTCGCCACCAAAGATTGGCGGCGAGTTCCCGGCGGAGGCGCGGCGGCGGCAGCAGCAGGAGTACGCGGCGGCGCTCGAAGGGCAGCAGCGCGAGCGTCAGCAGCGCGAGCAGGAGAGCCGCGAGCGCCGCCTCGGTGTGAAAGGTGGCGCTCTCGGGCATCGCGTCTTTTTGGGTGGCGCCGACCTAGCGGTAGGCCATGCGGGGTCGGCGGTGGAAGCGGAGGCAGTCGCGGAAGCGCGGCGGCGTCAGCAGCAGGAGTACGCGGCTGCGCTCGAAGCTCAGGTCGAGGAGAAGCGCCGGCAGAGGCACCAGGTCGACCGTCGTGCCTCGCGCCCGGGTGCGATGGCGGCCGGCATCGGTTTCGCCGGTGAGTCCCCGCCGATGTCGGCCGAGGCGCAGCGGCCTCCGCCAGGGTCCTTTCGCGCCGCGGGCGCGGCGGCTCGCGGCAAACTGTCAGGACTATACGACCGTGGGCCCCGCGCACTTCTTGAGAAGCAGCACTCGGACAAGATGGTATATGCCGAGGAGCTCGCGAAGCAACGTGAAGAGGTGCTCGCGGAACCCTTGAGCCCTTGGACCAAACCCGCCTCAAATCTCGCCACTTTCCCATCCCGTCATCGCGCGGCCGCAGGTGCGTGAGCGGAAGGCCGCAGAGAAGGCGCGGCTCGACGCCGAGATTGCTCGCGACGAAGCCCGCGCCGAGACCAATCCGTTCGGCCGTCCCGGCGCGGGCGCGACGCTTCGCGACATCCACGGTAACGTGCGTGCGAACCCCAAGGCTCGATGCAACGCGGTGATGCCGTCGCCGGCGGCAACGGCATCTGCGCGGATCGGGGCTGGCGGCGAAGCGGCGCCGGTTGCGGCGGGCGGGCGCCGGCTGCGCGTAAGCGAGGGTGGAATGGAACCAGCTGAGCGGGAGGCGGCGATGCGACGGCAGCGCGAGGCGGCGGAGATGCAGCAGGCCCTCGCCGAGCAGGCGTGTGCCGTTGTCTCTGTGCACCCACCGCCTCAAACCTCACGTGGCCGCGTTCGCCGCATTCTCCTACCACAGGTACGCGAGCGCACCGAAGCGAGGGCGGCGGAGAAGCGTCGCATGGATGCCGATGATGCGAGAGAGGAGGCACGCATTCTCCGCGAGAGGCAGCAGCTCGAGGACGCTGCGGCGCACGAGCGCCGCGAGCGTGCGATGGCGGCGGAAGAGACGAAGGAAGCGGAGCGGCATGGCCTCGTCACCACTCGCGGCGCAGGCGAAGTCGGCGATTCCGCCGGCACCGGCGCAACCACGCATTCGTGCCTCACGCAGGAGGACCGCCTGAGGCAGCAGGCGGAGGAGTATCACCGTCGCGTGGCGGAGAAGGAGGCGCGGGAGCAGGCTAGTGCAGCCGCTCGCGGCAGGAATGCAACAGCGGCACCGCCACAATCCGACAGTGGCAGCGAGGTACGCGGTGGTCAGTCGCCCGAGGCGCCGCTGCCGCCGCCTCCTCCGAACGCAGCGCCTGGCGGTCGCCGCAGCCGCGGGCGCGCGCGCGGAGAGGGCAGCAGTGAGCCGCCGCCGCCGCCGCCGCCGCCTGCGGTTTCAGTGCCACTGCTCGGTGGCGCGCGCGGCGGCGGCAGCGACAGCGCGGACGACGACGAGGGGCGGCTCGCAGACCTGCTTGAGCGTGAGCGTGATTCGCTCAAGAAGCAGATGGCGAGGGAGATCGAGACGCAGCGGGAGGCTCAGAAGGAATGGATGCAAGCTATGGTCGAACAACAGCAGATGCAGCAGCGGGCAATGCTGCAACACGCGCAGCAGCTGCACGCCGCCGTCGCCGCCGTCGCAACCACCGCGCAGCCCGCCGCTGCCGCCTCCGCTGTGCCAACGCTCGTCAGTCTCGCAGAGATGCCAGCTCTCCCCGACGCGCCGCAGCTGCCTTCGCGCCAGCAGATGGCGCCTTCTGCACCGGCACCGCCGCCACAGCCGCCGCCGCTCCCGCCGCCGCCGCCGCCGTCCCAGCAGCACTATCAGCAGCAACAGTGGGGCGAGACGGTTGCGTGCGCTCCACCGCCGGGAGCACAGCCGCGTTGTCCCGGCGGCCTTCACTGGCAGCAGCAACACCCACAGCAACCACCACAGCAACCGTCGACGCAAATGGCGCCATGCCAGCATCAGCCGCCGCAGCACTCATCGCAGCATTCGGGATCGCACGGCACGGCGCCGCTGCCCCCTCCGCCCCCGTCCCATCCACACCCATGGGCGGGCGGTGAGGCGATGGCCGACCTGCAGCAATCTTCGCCCGAGCCGCCCGCGTCGCCGCGCGGCCGTCGTGCCCCTCCTCGCACTTTGTCGAGTGGCGATCGTGAAGAGATGCTGCGCACACCGTACATCGACCCATCGGCGCGTCCAATTCGCACCCCGGCCGAGCTGCCACCCGCCGTTCCTCCTACGCTCTCCAGCCCGGGGGCGCTGTGCGGGCCAGCGGCAGCCGCGGCTGTGGAGCGGCTCCTTCTACCCGGGCTGTCGCCGGCCCTTCCTTCCAAGCTCGCCGCCGCGCGTGGATGGTCGCCGCTGCTGCCCGACCGCCAGGGCGCCGCGCCGCACGTGCCCGCAGATGCCACCGAGCACATCGAGACCGCTGTCGATTCTTCGCTCCGCCACTCACTCCGTACCGATTCCCAACTCGTCTACCCTGCCGAGGAGGCCCTTCGACGCTCGCTGGAAGAAGTGCCGAGCCTTGCTGCGGGCGAGCGGCCATATACGTGCACGTACGCGCGAGGGCCAGACGCCCCCCCGCCGTCGCAGCCAGACTGGACGCGCGGCGTTCGGCGGCACCTCAGCGCGCTGCAGCCCGTCTTCGAAGGCTCCGCCGCCGCCGCCGCCGCCGCCGACTCCTCGACCCTGGGGCCGCCTCCCCACATGCACGGCACGTCCCGCAGCCGGCCTGCCTCCGCCGGCCGCCGTGCAGTTTCCGATCCCGACGAGTCGCGGCCGGGGTCATCGCCAGCCGTGACGGCACGGCGAGGCTCCGCGCCGCCGAGCGCGGGTGCGGCTGGTGGCGGGCGGAGTCGTGCAGAAACGCCGGGGCTCGACTCCCTGATGCGGCGCGCCGAGGAGCGGCTGCGCATGCTGACGCTGCAAGAAGTGACGCCGGAGATGGGCGATGGCGCCGGGACCGGGGGAGTGCAGCCGGCAGCTGTTGCCGCTGCTGACGCTCGACTGTCACCCGCATCCGAAAGGGCGGCAGCAGCTTCAGCTACAACAAGCGCCGGCGCGGCGCGCGGGGCGGCGTTGTGGGCGTCGCTCTCCGCGGAGTCGACGTGCGTGCCCCTCTCCGCGTCGGCACTCGTGCTGCCTCTCGGGCACGCTGGCGAGGACGATTCGCCGCCGCCCGCGTCCGCCTCATCGGCTGCGTGGCGTCGGGGCTCGATATCACTGCTGGGTGGCAGCGGCACCGACGACGACGACGACGACGACGACGACGACGACGATGTCAGCGGCGGCGCCGGCGCGCACTCGTCGCGGCCGCAGTCCGTCGGCTCGGTGACGGCTATGGCGGCGCGCGCCGAGCAACAGCTGCGCCAACTCGCCGCTCTCGAGGATCAGCTCGCGGCAGGGGACGTCTAAGGATAGGCAGAACGAGGTGACTGTTTTCTAGGTTCTCTACAAAGCTTGCCGCCGTCTCCCACAGCTCGCCTTCCGATGCGAACCTCGCTTGGCTCTTTCGCGGCGAAACCGAAGGACCAGCGCCAGGTGGATTTTTGTCAACAGCTCATGAATACCAACGCGACCGCATCGGAGGACGAGAGTGGCTGGTGTAGCTCGTGCGCTGCTGCATGGGCGGCAGCTGTCCCGGTGGCGAAGCGCGGGCTCGCCGAAGGAAGCCTGCTCGATGTCGCTTCGTCCGAGCTTCACGTGCTGCTTGCACTTGCGCTCGCACAGTCTCTGAAGCTCGACGAGCCGATGTCACAGTTGTACGCGATGCTCGAGCTGCTCGAGGACGCACGTGTACTTCACGTCGCCGACGAGCCCGTAGCCGCGCAGCGCGAGTCGGAGCTGCAGCACAACCTCACCCTGCTCCAGTCGTCGGCGGCGGTCCAGTCCGCCCATCCGCCGTTCGCCGCGCTCGCCCAGCAGCTCCTCGCCACCGCGCCAGCACCGCCCTCGCGCCCCACGCCGCTGCAGCTATGGCGGCGACAGTACGCGCGCGCGACGCCGCCACCGGCGCTGAAGCGCAAGCCTCCGCCGATCGAGCCCCAGAACATTTGGTTCATCCTCGCGCCCGACCGCGCACCGCTCTCACTGCACACGGTGGAGCTCGGCCGGCTGTTCAAGCGGTGGATGGTTCGGAATCATCCGGATAAGGGTGGTGACGAGACGCGCGCCTCGGAGGCCTCGGCGCTGTACTCCCGCGCGATGGGCCGCGACGCTGTCGCCGGCAAGACACCGGAGGACATGGCGCAAGAGGACCCGGCGCTTGCGTTCGTGCGCGAGCAGCAACGGGCGGAGGGCGCGTGGAGCGAGTGGAAGCGCGCGTGCGCTGAGCAGCAGTGGTCGGCATCGCCGGCGTATGCGCAGCAGCGGCTGCTCAAAGGCTTCCGCTGGTTCGCAACGCGCGCCGTGAAGCAGGCGGCGTACCTCAATCAGCTCTCGGCAGGCTACGCGATCGCAGCCGCCACAATGCCAGCGCGCGGCGCCGCCCCTAGCAGCTGCAGCGACGGCGCGTTGTCGCAACGCCGTGCGGGCCGCACAGGCGGACATGCATTTGGACGAGCACTCGCGAAACCCTCCCTGCCCGGGGCGCCGCCGGCTGGCGCACCATCGGGCGACGGCGACGGCCCTATCGCATCGGTCCTGGTCCCGGAGCACTCGACAGTTGAGGGGGATGGGCTGACGTCGGCGTACGCGCGGCACCCTGGCCGTTTCGTCATCCAGCCGCGCGATGCGCTGTTTCGACCGACGCGCGCGACGCCCGATGTCTTCTCCGTCACAATCCGAGGCAAGCAGACGGTTACACCGAGGCTGAGCGTCGACAGCGAGGGTGCCGTCGTTGTTGAATACGATATCGCCGTTTGTGGGCATTACAAGGTCCACGTGCGCGGCGGCAAGAAGGGTGTGCATATCTTCGGCTCGCCGTTCACGCTCGTTGCGAAGCAGGCCCCGGTGCTCGCTGGCCAGTGCGAAGCTGAGGGCGCGGGCCTCCGAGCAGCGCGGGCGGGCGATCCCACGGCCTTCGTGCTGTTGCGGAAGGACGTGGCAGGGCGTCTCGTGCCGAAGGGCACCTCTCGCTTCTCGGTGCGGGTCACCGCGGTTGACGAAGATGCAACGCTTGGGTGCACAGACACGAACTCGTACGCCTTTTCTGATCTCGCCGTGGCGGCACCTCCGTCGGGCACGCCGCGCGTGGCCGATGCCGACGGCGCTGGCGTCTTTAGCGTAGCAGCGCGGGACAACGGTGATGGCAGCTTCACGGTGACATACGAAACGGCGAGAGCTGGCGCCTTCCTGCTACACGTGATGCACGGTACCCAGTCGGTGAAGTCGAACATCCGAGGCTCGCCCTTCCTCCTCAAAGTGTCGCCGCGAGCGTCCGCCGCCCACCACTGCGAGCTCTACCCACCTGCCATCGTGCAGGACGCTGGTCTGCACGGGGCCCGAGCAGATGCCGACGGCGCAGGGGACGCCGGGGGCGGGGACGGCGAGCACGCCTACTCCGTACGCGCGGGACGCGTTTTCACGCTGCGCCTTGTTGCCCGAGACGAGTTCTCCAATGTGCTCCGCCTCTGCCGCGCCGATACCGACGGGGCCGACAGCGCGGCGGTGCGAAGCGGGCGCGGGCCCCTGCCCTGGGAGGTGTCGACG
>MDTD01060597.1_pt1 | contig 17152 bp, 19 predicted proteins | sample 811221 | NCBI WGS metagenome assembly MDTD01 (sample SAMN05326646, study PRJNA326480) | marine metagenome | isolation source: seawater | place: Pacific Ocean: South West | collected 2011 | reverse complement strand
TATTTCTATAAATTTGAATTTTAATCTTTTTGTCGTCAACTAAAGCTTTAACATTAAAATTATTTTGCTTAAGTGTCTGTTCAATATCTTTTAGATCAATTCTAAGGCCAAAAAGTTTAGAAATTTTTTTTTTTCTTCCAATTAGATAGTAAAAACCGTCTTTATCTTTAAAACCAAGGTCGCCAGTATTGATTTTACCCTTATTAAAATCATTTTTCCTCAAATCTTCAAATTTTTTTGCGTACCCTAAAGAAACATTTTTACCATGGAAAATTAATTCATTTTTAAGGATTTTAAATTTAGTCCCTTTTATCGGCTTTCCAATACTTCCAATTTTTTTTGGATATTTTGTTAATTCATAGTATGACATTCTAGGACTTGCTTCTGTTTGTCCATACATCACAAAAAATTTAATTTTTTTAATTCTACATACCTTAAGTAAATAATTAAGTGTATCATTACCTAATTTACCTCCTGCAACTGTAAGATATTTTAATGAAGGATGAATAAAATTTTCAAATTTTATTCTCTTTAAATAATCATAAACTGCTGGGACTGTTCCAAACGACGTAATATTAAAATTTCTTAATTTTTCCCAAAATAGTTTACTAAATGCAGGTTCATTGTTCAGCACAATAGTTGAACCACATTCTAAATGGGAATTTATGATTGATAAACCATAAGAATATGCCATTGGCAATGTAGTAATAGTGTTATTATTTTTTTTAATCTTTAAATAATTAATAATTTGTTTTGAATTAATATAAAGATTTTTATTTGATAATCTAACAAATTTTGGATTTGATGTCGTCCCTGAAGTAGTTAAAATTATCGAATTAGAATTGTTGTATTTTTTTATTTTAGAATCAATTTGTTCAAGATAATAAGTAGAAAAAGAAAATTTTTTGTTTAAATTTTTTCTAAAAAAATTGTTTTTTTTTGGATAAAAAATATAATTACTTTTGAAGTTTTTTATAGTTTTTAGTATAAAATCCTGTTCAGAATTTTCATCAAGAATTATTAAACAATATCCATTTTTTATAGAGGCAACATAAAAAGCTAATGATTCTATTTGATTTTTAGCTATCAAAATTACAATAGAATTTTTTTTTTATTATTTTGGATACTCGTTCTGAAAATATTTCAAAATCACTATATCTAAAATTTTTTTCATTCTGAATTAAAGCTATTTTATTATTTATTTGTGAAAATTTAGTAAATAACTTCATGTTAAAATATTGGATAGATAAGTTTTTTTTTAGATTTCAAATTTTGTAACATAAGATTATAAGCCTTTTTAATATTTATAACTTGACACTTAATGCCTAATATTTCTTTCGAGTAAAAAGAGTTGTTTTTTTTAAGTTCATCGTCAAATTTACTATCAATCTTAGTGCCTTTAACGCCTGTATTTAATTTTCTAGAATACATAACAGTATTATTTTTTTTTCTTAAAGAATTTTTAAAAATATATCCCTCAAATTTTTTTTTAAATCTATAATTTACTCTAATTTTTTGTTCTGCTAGATGAACAAACGTAAAGCTATCCTTATAATCAATGTCTAAAAAAATGTTTTTACCATTGTTTTTTATTAAATATCCAAATGGAGAGTTCATACTAAAACTATCTTTGTGCCTCATTGAACATAAATATTTTTGATCTTTCCCAGCAACTAAAAAAGAATAAATTGGATTTTGTGTTCTTTTAAATTTTTTATGATTAATAATTTTGTTTGCTAGGCTCCCACTAATTGATTTAGTTTTATTATAATAAAATTTTTGATTTTTAATAAAATCCCAACTATATGCTGGTATAAGTAAAGTTCCGTTTTTACCTAAAAAACTTAAGAAAGCTTCGATAAACTTTATTAAATCAAAATTTTTATTCTGCTTCTTAGCAGAAATCATGATCCTTAAAAAATTTGAATTGATTAAAATTTTATCTGATCTTTTTATTCCAATTTTTTTTACAAAATTTTTGTAATTGATAATTTCCGACACTTTGAGCTGTTACTTATTTTATTTGTTATTGGCTACGCTTGTAAATTTTTTACTTTTATTTTTAAAATATTCTCTTCTCAATTGATTGGCACTTCCACCTGAGCTTATGATTTGATTCTTGTCTTTTTGTCTAACTGCTAATAGATATTTTTCATTGTCAGTTAAATTTTCTATAAATTTATGACCTAAATATTTTTTATAATTAAGTAGTTGGTCATATTTTCTATTTTTAATGTTCATCATGATCACTCTTCTTGACTTTCCATTTAAATTTTTGGCTCCGGCATGCCATAAATTTAAATTAGCTACGACTATAGTTCCAGCACTTACAACTACTCTAATTTCATCCGGTTGCTTTTCTTCAATATTAATGTGATCATCTGGCCAACCCAAGTTCTTGTGTGTTTTAGGTATAAGTCTCATTGCTCCGTTTTCTATTGAAGTGTCATCTAAATAAATAAAAGCCACAATGCCTGCAAAATTCTCATTTTTCTTGTTTCTTGGAAAACCATCAAAATGAATGCTTTGTTGACCAGCACCAGCAATTGGGTTTCTTAAATTTAATCCGCAAATTTTTATTTCATCGTTAATCACATGATAAGCGCTCATCAATATTTCTGGAATAGTTATTAAACCTAAAAATGATTTGTCCTTATTGATTAACCCTCCAAGTCTTTGAGCTCCATTTTCAAATTTTTTTCCTTGTTTAAAATATTGTTCTTTACCCTCCCATCCTCCTTTGTCGCCTTCTTTCATGATCAGTTCTGAAGATTTTTTTTGAAGATTTTCTAAGTTATCTTTCATATATTGTGAATTTTTAATTACTATATACCCCTCTTGATCAAGTAACTTTTGCCAATTTTTGTCGTCAAAATTTGATTGATTTGCGAGAGATCTAATAATTTCAGAGGTTTTGCTAGTCATTACATTATTTTACTTTTTTTTTATAAAAATTACAAATATTGCTTAATCCAGGTTTACAATTATTAACTTTAATGAAATTTTTAACCTTTATGTAATCATTTTTGCTATCAATTGTATAAGTATTATTTAAATTCAATTTTTTATAAACTCCAAACGATTTAAACTTATTAATTTTAGCGTTAAATAATTTATTAAAAAAAAACCAAGTTGGAGATTGTTGATTTTTAATAGTAAATCTTTTTTCATTTTCAAATAATTTTTTAGAAAAAAATATTTCAGCTGATAAACCTCTGGGAAAGTCACTCTTTACTGACCAATTTTCGGTGTGAGCCATTGCTCTCGTTGTCAAATAGTCAGTTTTAGTTTTTCTAAAATATGTGACAAATTTATCTACTAATAATGGGTCAACTAAGGGATTGTCTGCAGTGAGTCTTAGTAAAGGAAAATTTTCAAATTTTTTAAAGTAAAGATATCTACTGAAAACATTAGAATCTGATCCAATAATAACTTTTATTCCATATTTTTTTTTAACATGTTTAATAAGTGATAGATTGTTTTTTTTTCTTGAAGTTAATAAATAAATGTTTTTTTTATTAATGTATTTAGAATTAAGCGCATTAATAATTACAAAATCAATTAACCTAAAGTTCTTATTCAAAAATTTCATAGATTTACCAGGCAATCTTGTTGAACCCATCCTGGCTTCAATAGTACATTTGATATTTTTCACTTAAAAAAAATGGTTTTTTTTAACTAATTGATTTTTTTTAACATTTATTTTCAATTTAGAATTCAGAAACTTTTTTAGTTCCTCAATTTTAATTCCTTTTTTTGTATAAGGTCTCAATATATTAAAATGGTTTTTTCTTATACTTTTGAATTTTTGAATATTATCTGAGTAATAAACACTACGTCTTAAAGTTTTTTTATAATATGCTTCACTTTTAAATGGTCCTATTCTTCTCTTACCTATCATTTCATAATTTTGTTTTATTTTTAAAATTAATTTTTTCAACTCATGTTGATCAATTGAAAGTTTAAAATCACCAGCAAGTTTGGTTTTTTTTGGCATAAAATGTTTTTCGATTATTGTAGCCCCGAAAAAAACTGAATTCGCTGCTGCGTCTATACCGGTTGTATGGTCTGAATAACCAACTTCCAATCTGAATTTATCTTTTAAAGTTTTTATATTTATTAAATTTGCATCGATATTTTTAGTCGGATAACAAGAAATACAATGTAGTAGCACAACATTTTTTTTTGGAAAAAAACTAATTGCTTTTTTTATTTCTTTCAAGTTTGACATGCCAGTAGAAATTACTACCTTTTTTTTTGTACTAGCTATTTCTTTTAATAAATCAATATTATTCAAATCACCTGAGGCAACTTTGAAAAATTTAACATATCTTTTTAATTGCTTAATATATTTAACATCAAATGGTGTGACACAAAAATCAATTTTATTTTTTTTTGACTCTTTAAATAGTTTTTGAATTAATTGAAAAGAAATTTTAACTTTTTTAAACCTTTGATACTGATATTTAAGTTTATAATCTTTAACATGTTTATAAATTTTCATTTTTTTATTAACCAAATTATTTTCATCGAAAAGCTGAAATTTTACACAATCTGCCCCTGCTTTTTTTGCTTGTTTTATCGAGGCAATACAAAGATTTTTGTTTCCTAAATGATTGCTACCGACCTCAGCAATTACGTAAGGTTTTTTATACATCAGATTATTTTAAGATTTCCACTTAATATTTGGTTCTAACGAGTCTAAATTTATTCTATTAATATTTTTTTTAACCACTCGATAAATTTTCTCAATTTCTTTATTGTCAAAAACTACAGGCTTCAAACCTAAAGAAATTAAAGATGTATTTTTGGGATTATAATAATGATCTTCTTGCTCAATCCTAGGATTGTTCATATGTTTTATCTTAGCTTTGATGTTATTTTTATCTGCATATAGTTTTATTTTATTTGCCATTTCATTGAGCGAACTAAATTCTGTAAATTGATTAAAAACCCTGAATTCACCTTTTTGAGGGGGATTCTTAGTAGAAATTTTTACGCAATTTATTGTATCAATTAAATTTAAATATGCCCTTTTTTGAGTTCCCTTTCCATAGACACTCATTTCTAAATTGCAAGCTAACTGACTTATAAATCTATTGATAACAGTCCCAAAAATTGAGTCGTAATGAAAAGAAGTTGCTAAATTTTCATAATCTAAATCAATCTCTTTAGTTGAAATCCCATAAACAAAACCTTGGTTTAAGTCAGTGCATTTTAAACCCCAAATTCTACAAGCAAATTCAATGTTTGCGCTATCATGGACTTTAGATAGATGGTAAAAACTGCCTGGTTTTTTTGGGTATAAAACTCTATCTTTTCGACCGTTGTGTTCTATGTTTAACCAACCCTCCTCGATATCAAGATTGGGAGTTCCATATTCACCCATGGTTCCTAATTTTATTAAATGAGCATCTGGGCAGAGTTTTTTCATTGCAAATAGTAAATTTAAATTTCCGATAACATTATTGTGCTGGGTAAAAACTGCTTTTTCTCTAGAAGCCATAGAATAAGGAGCAGATGGCTGCTCTGCATAATGGATAATTACCTCTGGATTAAACTCCTCTAATATTTCGCAAAGTACTTTATAATTTAGCAAGTCAGAAATGTAGTGTTTGATCTTATTTTTTTGATTTAAATTCCAGGCTTTTACACGCTCATTAAAAGGTTTAATTATATTTAAAGGTTCAACACCATGTTCTGACTCGATTTTTCTTTTAGATAAATTATCTATTGCATAAACTTCAAAACCTTCATTTGCAAAATGCATTGCAGTAGGCCAACCTAAATAGCCATCGCCTCCTAATATTAAAACTCTCATAATAAATGAATTAATTATACTTTTTGAAAGTATGCTTATACCAATTAAAAGTTATTTGCAATTTTTTAATAAAATTTTTATTCGCTACATGTATTGGTTTATCATAAACAACATCATCGTAACCTTGAGGAGTAGAAATAAATCTTAATTTATTTTTTTTATATGAAATTTTATCTAATAAATTTTTAATATCTATTACTCTCAAATACTTATTCGTATTTAATTTAATCTCTTTTTTTTTCGTTTTTTGAAAGAGGTTTTTGTATAAAGACTCACAAACATCCTCTACAAAAATAAAATCTCTTTCTTGTAATCCATTTTTGTGAATATTAACGGGTTTTTTTTTTAAAATTTTCTTTATAAAGCTATGAACTACACTTGTTTTATGGTCAGAGTATGGGCCAAAAACATTAGCTATTTTACAAATAGTAATATTCATTTTTTTAGTTTTGACATAAGTATGACTTAATTGCTCACAAAAGTATTTTGTTAAACCATAAATACTTGGATTTTTTTTAAAGTTATCAACTCCCATTGAAGAAGCTAAAAGAATTTTTCTTACTTTATTTTTTTTTGCCAACTCGAGTAAATTAAATGTTGCAAGAATATTATCATTAAATGCTTTATTTGGGTTTATATGACAGCTAACAAAACCTGGAAGTGCCGCTAAATGAATAATATATTTAAATTTTCTTTTTCTAAAAATTTTTTCAAGTTTTAATTTGTTTTTCAAGTCAAGTTTATAAAAATTTTTTAATTTAATATAATTATTTACTTTTTTATCAACTCCAAAGTATTTTACATTTTTTTTATTCAAATATTTAATTAAATTTGTTCCTATAAATCCAGAACTACCTGTTATAAGTAAGCTCATACTAAGCTCCTTAACAAGACAAAAATCTTGGTTAAGTTTTTTTTAAATTTACTTCTGGACATATTATTATCATGAATTCTATAGTTGTATCCTTGTTTTGAAAAGTAGCCAATTTTTATATTTTTTAACTTTTTAAGTTTTAGCCAAAAATCGTAATCATCTTGATATGTTAGATTTTCATCAAATCCGTTTATTCTTTTCCATAAATCTTTTTTATAAATTGTACCGCTTCCATGAGGATATTTAATATAGGAGCTGATGTAATTTTTTTTTTGTTTTTTTCTTGATATCAATTTTCCAGATTTATTAATTAAATTTAAATCGCCGAAAATTAAATCATAATCGTTTTTTTTTAACTCGTTAAAGAAACTACTAACAAAATCTTTTTCTAAGGTATCATCGGCATCAACTTTTGTAATAAATTCAAAATTTGATTTAGAGACTGCAAAATTATAAGACCTAGCGAGCGATAAAAAATTAGTTTCAAAATATCTTATTTTGGAATTTACTAACATGTATTTTTCTACAATTTCTTTAGTATTATCAGTGCTTTTATCGTTAATAATTATTATTTCTCCAATTAAAGAAAGGTTATTATTTATAATGCTATTTAAACAATCAGATAAGTATTTTCCATAATTATGTGCTAAGAGTACTACAGAAATCATAAATTTTTATATTCGAAATGTCATTTTTTAAAAAAAAATTACCAAGTAAAAATTATTTTAAAATTCTTAAAAATAATTTTTCTAAAAAATTTATTTTAGAAAATTTTGGAATGATAATGGGTAATAAATCTATGCATAGATTCCTAAAAATTTCTGAAATTTTATATAAAACAAAAAAAGTTTCGGGGGATATTATTGAATTTGGTATTTGGAATGGAAATAATTTGTTCACGATTAAGAAAATAGTTGATTATTATGATTTAAAAAAAAGAGTTTATGGTTTTGATAACTTCAGTGGTTTTCCTAATCCACAAAAATTAAAAAAAAAGTCAAAAGGTAAATATGTTGGTAGGCCGTTGTTAATTAAAAAGATTATATCTTTTTTTAAATTAAAAAAAATTTTCATAATAAACGATGACATAATGAACTTGTCTAAATACATGGGAAAATTTAAAAAAATATCTTTTATATATATTGATTGTAATGTCTACGAAGTAGTTGAAAAAATACTTAACGAAACAAATAAAAAATTACAAAGAGGTGGTATTATTGCTTTTGATGAAGCTAGAAATAAGTTCAACAAGGATGAAGGTAAAGCCATGATTAAGTTTTTTAAGAAAAATAAATACAAGTATAAGTTAATTAAATTAAATCCTAATTATCAACCAGATGCAATTTTGATAAAAAAATAGATTAAATTAATTTATGTTTATTTAATTCAGAACTTATATTAAGAGCATCCTCCAAATTAATATTAATAATATCACAGATTTCAAACAAATTTTTCTTTCCGTCAGAATATGCTAAAAAATTTTTTGTTACTTTATTTTTACCTTTGAACTTCATGCCTAAAGTAGACATTAACCCTCTTTTGCCCAAATTCGGTTCACATAAGTAATTATTTTTTGGATAAAAATTTTTACTTTCTAAGGCATCAATAATATTTTTAAAAACTTTAAAAGAAGTATCTAATCCATCTTTTGAAATATAGTCTAGATTGTCTTGGTCTGTATGGTACTCTTTAAAAGTATGAAACCTCGACCTGCAGAAACCACTAACAGGTAAATCTATACCAGGGTAACAATATTGTCTCTCGTCCGAGCCTCTTTCTAGATAGCTATATATTTTTAAATTCTTTTTATTTTTTAAGGCAGAAAATAATGCTGCATCGGATAATTTATCACCATTACGTGATTTTATAACGCTGTATTGTTTGTTATCGCCAACACAACTGATTGCAAATCCAAGCAACATTTTTTTTTTAAGCATTTTAAATCTTTTTGATAAATAACTTATTGATCCAATTGTTTCCGGTAAAAAAACGAACCTATATGAATATTTGCTGTTACCATATTTCTTTTTCAAGTAATTGATAACTTCTATTAATAAAGCAGTACTTGCTATATTATCATTGGCCATTGATGGATGGCAAATATAAGTCGAGAAGAAAATTTCTTGCTTTTTTTTGCCTTTCTTTAAATATTCACCAATCTCAAGATGTCCTTTTTTAAAACTTGAGTCAATGTGAACAAAATATTTCTTTTTGTTTAGTTTTTTTATATTGTTTTTAGACATACAAAAACCCCAATATTTTTTATAGTACGAAGTTACATAGGGAACAGCCGATGGAATAGTTTCATCGTAATGAAGTTTTTTAACAAGCTCTTTTTTTGAAATCCATTTTTTTACCGGTATAGAGTGATAGACAATGCTTAAAAAATTTTTTTTAAAGTCTAGTATTTTTTCTCCTTTTTCATTTTTAATATAAGCGTCTCGAATATTCCACTCCTCTGGGACTATCCAATCAAAAACTTTTGCTCCACTCTCAAATTTCAGTATATTGAGTTCAGGGATTTTATTTTTAATATACTTAATTGTTTTCCTTATGGGTTCTCCTGTAATGCTTCTAGGCATATTGAAAAGATCTTTAATAATTTCTAGCATGATCAAGTAAAATATAATTATAATTTTTTAAGTATCTTATCTCTTTTATCTTTATCTTCTTTTTCAAGAAAAAACTCTGGCCCTGTCCTTATATTATTTTCATAATGGTTGCATGTTTCGCATATTCCACTTTTTTTTGAATAAGAAAACAAATCTTTTCTAGCATCAGTAAGAACTTTGTTCGTATAAACTTTGAAAATAGAATTTTTATCCTTTTTATCTAATTTAGTAATCCCATTATCTATTTCTTTATTTTGATATGAGTGACAACAAAGTTGAATAGATCCATCATATGAAATGACAAATTCTCTTAAAGGTTTTTCACAAGGGTTTGTTCTGATTTGTTTTGATATTAATTTTTTCATAGTGCCCCCGCGAGAATTACCAGTTTCTTCCCAATTAGTACAAACAACTTCTACGTACAATTTCTCAACCATGAAAGAGATTTTTAAATTTTTTAATTCATTTTCAGATAAATCGTGACCAATTCTTTTAGTAAATTTTATTAATGAACTTTCAGCATAAGACCGTGTCCATTTCTTATTTCTAGCTGGATGAAGAGTGATTAAGATTTCTTTAAGACCATTTTTATTTAATTTTTTAAAAGTATCAAAATTTTTTATATAATCTCCGTTACTGTTACAGCTAAGTACAGCTGATGGTAAATTATCACTTAATTCTTTAACTCTTTTTAAAAAGTTTTTGCTAGCTAAAGGTTCATTAAATAAATTTAATGATATTCTTCCATCATATTCAATGTCTTTTAATGATTCAATTATGGTGAAAAGCAAATCATCATCTATTTCTAAATTTTTATCACTCCTTTCATAAAGCGCAACTGGACAATAAGAACATGCTCTATTGCAATAATAAGACATCTCTAAGCAAACTAATTCTACATACTTTTTAAAAAGCTGCTTAGCCTTTGTTATCTCAAGATCAGCATGACTTAAAACTTCTAAATCAAATTCCGTATTTTTATCAAATACTTTTCGTTCCCAATAATTTTGTTTATGTTTAATATAATAACCCATGATTTTTTTTAATTTAAATTATCTATAAAATGGATGATAGTATTTTAATTTAGAATTTTTCGGAAGTTTATCAATCCATTCAAAGTATTTTTTAAGTCCCAACTGTATACTGATAAATTTGAATTTTGGAAATTTTCTTCTTAAAACAGTATTTTTAGAATGTAAACCAAATGAATCGCCAGGAGTTCCTTTTTTTACTTTTACTCTATATCTTTTTAATTTTTTTACTTTAAATATATTCTTAACTAAATCTTTTACCAAAACCTTTTTTTCAGAAGTTAGATTCACAATTTCAAAATTTTTAAGATTTTTATTATTTAGAGATTTTGCTAAAATTTCAGCGCAATCATCTATATATGTAAAATTTCTAAATCTTTTTAAAGATCCTTTAACAACTATTGGTTTTTTTTTCCAAATATAAGAACAAAAAATGCTCACCATACCTTTTTTTAAATTATTTAGATTTTCTCCAGGCCCATAAGTATTAAAAACTCTAAATATGTAAGTTTTAATTTTTGTCTTCTTCAAAAGTTGGCTAAGAAAAAGTTCTCCAGCATATTTTGAAACTCCATAAATTGAGTCTGGCTCAATTGTCGTTTTTTCATTGATCGTTTGATCGTTTGATCCATAAACTGCTACTGTACTGGTATAAATAAATTTTTTACACTTTATTTCTTTAGCCAATTTAGCCAAAAAGTAGGTTCCTAGTGCATTAGTCAATAAGTCATTTTTAGGGTTCTCATAAGCTCCTTCACTTCCTGATTGTGCAGCTAAATGATATATAACTTTTGGTTTCCAGTCTCTAATCTTATTTAAAACTCTTTGATCTGTTATATCCCCTTTTATGAACTTATTTTTTGGATTTAAATAAGAAATTCCACCTTTGCTTTTTAATAAGTCTACAACTAGTATTTTATTTTTTTTGTTTGAACATAGTTTATTGGTTAAATGTGCCCCTATAAAACCAGCTCCTCCTGTTACTAAAATTTTTGTCATTTATTTATTATTAAATAGGTGTTCTGCGAAAGAAAATTCAAGGGGTGTATTAATATCGTATCCTTCTATTTGGTTTAATTTATAAAAATAAGGTTTTTTCCCAATAAGAGTTTTTGTTTTATACATTTGCTTTGTTAAAATAATATTAATAGCAAAATTGAGTTTAAATATTTCTGGAAGATCTTGTGAATTAGGAGTTTTTACAGGGTTAAAATTTATAGGTTTGTTTTTCAAAAATAAAAATTCTTTTACGTCAGAAACTGTATTAAAACTGTCAAAGCGTGTTTGATTTTTTTTAAAAACATTTATGAAATTCCTGTAAGTCTTCTCTGTAACTAATGGATTGGTGCAATGAGTAAACATAATGTACTTACTATTTGTATTTTTTGCTATGTTTGACCAGAATTCACTATTACTACATGTTGAGCTAGCATAATATTTATCTCTTTTAAAAAAATTAACTTTCATTTTTTTGGCAATTTTAATTGCCTGCAAGGAATCAGTATTTATGATTATCTCATCTAAGTTTTTTAATTTTTTTAAAACATTTATTTTATGAATAAGCAAGTTTTTGCTAGCAAATGGTTTAAAGTTTTTATTTTTAACTCGTTGAGAACCCTTTCTTACGGTAACAACTGCTACAAGATTATTTTTCATTAGTTATTTTAATGCGTAGATTGAAGTAGTAGTAAAATTGTATGATGTTGGTGTAATAGATATTATTGGTTTAGATTTTTTATTTGAAGAGTATGAAAAAAATAACTCATTAACAATCTTTGTTCTTCTATCTTTTTGTCCGTACCCATCAAATCCAGCAAGCAATATTCGAGATGCTTTACCGCTTGTCGCGATAGAAAGAGCATATGCAACATTATATAGTTTCGGTATTAAAGCTGAGTCTTTATAAAATTCATATTTGTTATCCTTTATACCTATGCCAAAATTCAAAAGTTTTAATTTTTTAAATTTTTGTATGTGAAAATCAGACAATAAATCTTTGGGAACAATTAAAGGTGATTTGATTGACTTATATAGTTTTGCGTCTGCAATTAACCTTAATGGGTTGCATGACAAATAAAAATCTATTAACTCTTTTTTAATTTTTGTAAAAGTATTTAAAGCAATTACGATTGGCTTTTTCTTATTTATATAACTCTCTATCTCTTGTTTATATTCGCTAAGTTTTGGTCCAGAAGAAATAAGTAGAATCTCTTTTCCTCTCATTTTTTTTTCTGGTATCCACGTTCCTTTAAATAATTTTATTGGCTTTTGAAATTCAGATCTTACCAAATTCACGTCATATTTATTTCCTTTACTCCCTTTAAGTTGATTAATTGCTTCTAATATTTCTATTTCATCAAGTTTTACTGACAACATTTCCTGTATATATGTTGGATGTATTCCATGTCTGCCTGCTAAGTAATAAAATGGATTTGTACCCCACTTGTAATAATTTTTTAATTCTAAGAAATAATCTTTAATTAAATTAGTAATTGGAATTATATTTGTATTTTTCTTTAAAATTTTATCAACTTCCATAAGTAAATATTCAGTTTTAGCATTACCAGGACCTCTACCCATACCAGTTACTGTTGAGTCTACCCAACTGACACCTTTATCTATTGCAGTTAATGTATTTGAAAGTGCTTCTTCTAAATTATCGTGAGCATGTATTCCAAGAGCTCCTTTCCATGTTTTTCGAAAGCTATTCACAACATCAATTATATCTTTAGACCTCATTCCTCCTAAGCTATCTGCAAAATAAAGCACGTCGGGTTTATATAAATTTGATTTTTTAGAGGCAAAATAGATATTTTCTTTTGATTGTTCAGAAATTTGCATAAGATTTATACAAACAAAATAGCCTTTTGATTTTAAAATTTTACTTGTTTCTAAAGCAGCCTCAAATTCTTTAAAATGAGCTGCAATTCTTACAAAGCTAATTTTTGATTGTTTTTTGTCTTTAAATAATAAGTTTACTTTTTTTTTTAATTTATCTTTTTCTGAAATAAGTTCAGACATATTGATCATTACACCAAGTTTTAATTTTTTTGGAACGTTTAAATGACTTATATAACTATCTGTGGTGTACCAATTGGGTCCCTTGAAACCTTTTTTATTCAATGATCTGAAACCTAATTCAACAAATTTTATCCCTGCAGCATTTACTGCTTTTAAATATTCATTAACAAGATTATTTGGAAAGTCCCAATTATTGTAATAACCACCATCTCTCAAAGTACAATCTATAATGTTTATTTTATTCATGTTCCCTATTTTTTTGATATTTTTTTTCATCTCTTTTTGGATAAAAAGCATCGAACCCAATAGCTCCATTAGACAATCCGCCGTGAGAGTCTGATTTTCCTATATCCACACCTATGTTGGGACTTAATTTTTTTTTTATTTTTGATACATAAAAATCCATATCGCCTTTTATCACCCAAGTAATTTGCTCATTTACATGTCCTTCATCATGAAATTTAAAGCCAGGTTTTAAATCAAACATCACAATATTTAAGTTTTCGCCAAAAAAGACTCTCGAAATGCATTGTCCACCCCAAATATCTTTTGGGTCTAAATCTTTGATAAAATTAAAAAATTTAGGTTTTAAATTTTTTGGTACCAAATTTTCTGCCGTTATTAAAAAAAATTCACTGTATGACTTACTGTAAATTTCATAACTTATATTTTCGTTGTAAAGATTTAAGGCATCAAATTCCTTCAATGAATAATTTTTACCATTCGATAAAATTTCAAGATTTCCTTTCACTGTTACTAATACTTTTTCTTTATCTGATATATTGAAATGTTTAGAAATAATTGTCTTATCAGTGATATAGCTATCTTTTGACATTGTAATCTTCATCACTAACAGGCCGTTCCATCCTTTAAACTCTGATAATAAAAAATTATTCTGAATAATTTTTTTTTCAAATTCAAAAAATTTTGAAGAACTTGTTTGCATAAGTATTTAATTAATTAAAGACTATTCTGTTAAAAAAGTTTTTTTTCTTTTAGAAGATTTAATTGCCACTTCGTGTTTCCAAAATTGATTTTGGTTAAATCCAGCTTTTCTATTTTTGTATTTAGACCCTGATTTAATTATTGGAAAGTCGTAAACCATATAAAAATATTTTCTGTCTTTATTACTTTTGTATGGTGATACAGAATGATAAGCCCAAGGAACGTTTAAGATAATAATACAGCTATTATTAAATACTTTAAATTTCTTATTAATTGTTAAGCTATTTTTTTTTGGAAAAACATCAAAAGAATTTTTTTTCTTTTTCAATTTATGAATACATATTTCACCACCTTTTTGAGGATCAGAGTATGGGTAAAATATCATATGTATTAGGTGATCTCTTCTATCTAGGTGAGGACTTTTTTTGTATCCTTTTTTCATAACAGAATAAGAAGAATGATATTTTAGGGAGTTAATTGATATTTTTCTCTTAACATAATTTTTAATATGTTTATTAAATTTTTTTATTATAACAGGCTTAAGTTTTTTAAATATAAAATTTAATTTTTTGAATTCTTTGTTTCTATTTAAATTTTTATAATTTCTCGAACTTGGTAAAATAGTCTTTTTTGATTTGGATGTACTTTGGTATAATACGTTATCCTCTAAAATAGAGTCATAATCAGGCAGAACTCTATTTAAATTTGCCAGCTCCTTCGAACCTATTAGATTTCTGATGAATAAATAAGGGAATGGAGTTGATTTAACTTTAGAAAATAATATCTTTTTTTTTGCTGAGTTATACATAATATTTTTAAATCATTAATTAGTTCATAACATAACTGTCAAATATTTCCAATGCTCCGCACTTGGCAATTTTATCATTTGCTCATCTAACGTCATTTTAAATTTAATCTAACAGGAAACTAAATAGTTATTTTTCTTTTTAACTGTAATTTTATACTTTCCCGCTAGCACACTTATTTTGTTACTTTGAACCTCAATTAAATTTATCGCAAAATTAATAAATGGTCCCGAACAAAATTTAATTTTCTTATTAAAGTTATTTATAAAAAAATCTTGAATTAAATAACCATATTTGTTTTCGTTATTTTTGCATTTAGCAACGAAAGTCTTTATTTCATTTTGAGAATATTCAAAACCTTTTAAAACAATCTCTATACCCTTAGTAAATTTTAATTTATTAAAAAAAAATTTATCTTTTAGTTTTTCATGAAATACCAACATGTAATTTCCTAAAATGTAATGGTTTTTATTTTGAAATTTATTACCTTTAATATTTTGTTTAAGTATTTTTGGAGAGTAAAGAATTGGTTGAGCTAAGAATAAATTTTTTAGATTAATTCTTAAGTCTTCTATATTGCAATTTTTTTTTAATTTAACTACTGCCCACATTTAAAAATTTTTTCCTTTTTTCGTATCTTCCAGTTCCTTCTTTAATTCGTCATATTCTCTCATTTTTCTTCTCATAAAGTTGATTGTAAGTTTAGTTCTCTCAGTAATACCTTTTGGAGTGATGACGTATTGAAGATAACTAATCTTGTTTTTTTTTTCTTTGGAAATTTTTTAGTTTTACTAATCCCTTTTTTTGTAGTGCTTTTAAGCAATAATTTAATTTGCCTAAACTAAAACCAAGCTCTTCTGCGAGTTCTCTCTGAGAAAAAACAGGATCTTGTTTAATTTTTCTTAATACCTCAAACTGGTCTTGTTCATTTTTCATATGTTCAAATTTTGAACATTTATACCGTTCAAAAATTGAACAGTAAAGACATTTATGAGAAAAAAACTCAATTTAGCCTTAAAAAGCAATAAACTTTCTCTACTAAAGCAATATTTATTGTTTGTTGTTGAAGATTACTGTTATTTACTTTTTTAATATTCCCAATCTTGGGTTATAGAAAAAATTTTTAGGACCATAAAATTTTACCATATAGTCAGGTCTTAATTTGTTTTCACTAGATAATTTTTCTAAGGCTTTATAAGCATCCACTGAAGGTAATTCGCCAATAGGTTTTGTCGCTCTCTCAATTTTTTCTCTATATGAGAAAGTGAAATATATATCATCAATTATTAAAAACCCGTCTTTTTTTAAAAGCTTATAAGAATTAAATATATCTTTGCTAACAACTGGATCTCTGTGATCTCCATCAACGAAAATGATATCAAAAAAGTTTTCGTTAAATTTACTTAAAATATTCAAACTGTCCATTTCAATAAAATTGATATTTGAATTTTTAATATTATTGGAACGGTTTTCTAGAAATTTTTCAAAATTTGTAGATCTGTCGTAAGAATTGATAAATTTAATATCATTTTCAGGCAAGTCAATAGTAAAGATTTCACTGTTACTAAAAAGCTTAGAAAGATAATTGGTAAACTCACCATCTAAAGTTCCAATCTCTAGAATTTTTAAACTTTTATCACCCATTTTCTGTTTAAGAGATTTAAATAACTTAAATTTTAAAGGAATTGTCTCTTGGAAAGAATTATCTAATGTTGGTTCAAAATTTAAACCGTATTTTTTATAAATCCCTTTATTAATTTCTATGTCGTACTCAGTATTGTAAAAAAAAACGTTGAAATTTCTTTTTTCAATAAAGTAATTAATTTTACACCAAAAAAAATAAAGAAACTTTATTTTCCTGATTTGCTTTTTTATAAAGTTCATAAAATTAAATTTTTATATGATTTAATTTTTTCAATACAATGTTTTCTGAGTGTTTAGATAGATTAAAAATTTTTTTCAGTGCATAAATCAAGCCAATTGAGCTATTAGTACTGGTCAGCTACACGCGTTACCGCGCTTCCACATCCAGCCTATCAACG
>MDTD01151514.1_pt1 | contig 17156 bp, 14 predicted proteins | sample 811221 | NCBI WGS metagenome assembly MDTD01 (sample SAMN05326646, study PRJNA326480) | marine metagenome | isolation source: seawater | place: Pacific Ocean: South West | collected 2011 | reverse complement strand
GGGCTGGCCATCATGGCACCTGCGAAACGACCTGGGTCATGACCGGTGGCAGCTTCGAACATGTTCTTGTGGTAACCAGCGATGTCACCATTTTTGAGGTCTAATTGGGCACCCATGTAAGCAGCTTGCTTTTGGTTGATGCCTAATGCCTGAAGTGTGGCTTGAAGTCGGTCACCGCGGCTTGCGATTACGGGTTTGTTGATTGCAGTCATTGTATTCTCCTAAAAGTTAAAAGTGAAAAATGTTTGATGTGGTGATTATCGCCAGGGCTGAAAAGGCGTTGTTTGCTGCCCTGCGAAGTTGTGACACCAGGCACAACCTGGTGGATTCCAGGAGAAAAACTGAGACGAATGTCACAGAATCAGTCAAAATTAGGGCAGATCTGGATCCAGAAACCGCCAGGGGAGAGTCCAATTGGTATTTAAGTGTATAATTTTAAACGTTTTTCAGTGGTGGGAGCTGTTTCGTGGAGAAATTGAAGCAAGTCTCCCCAAAAAAAAACGGCTCCGTGTGGAGCCGCTTTTTGTACCTTGTATTAAAGGTATCGGTTAAGCGCGAATGTTTCGAATGGAGTTCATGGCACCTTGGTGCATGGAGTTCAAAACGTTTGAAAGCGCCTGTTGCATCTGCTGCAACTTTTGCATCAAGTTCTTGAGCTCTTCCATTTTCAACTGACGGCTGTCTGACGCACTTTGGCTGCCTTGGGCGCTACCGCTTTTGCCACTGCCGGCAACAGCACTGCCCACAGCGCCACCGATCATGCCGCCTACAGGTCCACCGAATACGGAGCCGAGTGCTTTACCCGCCATCGGCGCCAAGCCTTTCAAGAAGCTACCAAAACCACGACGACCTTTTTTGGCTCCACCGCTCTTCGCGTTTGGATTCAATTCGTCCATCTTCTTTTTGATTTCTTCTTGCTGGTCTTTCACAACGTCAAACATAAACGCTGCGACCAGGTCTTCGAAGGTTGCATTTGGGCTAAGCTTAGACACTTGTGAGCCAGGTTTGCCTTGGAGGCCGTTGCTCGAGCCACTGTTTTGACCACCGCCAGTAAGGCCTTTGATCATGTTCGCAGCTTGGGCTTGCATCATGGCCAAACCACCCAAAGCGGTCATTGCCATCATGTTGCCGGCGAGTGCATTTGGAACGCCTGCGGCGAGACCCAAAATGTTTGGCTTGAAGCGTCGAACCGTGATTTTACCGTCGTTACGCCCGTCTCTCACGTATTGCCCGCCCACTTTGGCTTCGAACTTAGCGCGGAAAATAGGATCGCGATTCAAGCGACTTTCCAATGCCCGGCCTCTCAAACGACCAAAGAAACCCTTGCCGCGAAGATCGCGTCGTTCGGTTTGTGCAGTACCGAATGGGGTGTGGTATGAGCGACGTGTCTTGACGCGACCCGTGGGAACGCCTCGACCCAGTTTGCTGGCTGCGAACAATCTTGCCATCCCGCTCATTGGGTTTAATGCGGTAAATGGATTGGCCATAGCGAGCATGTTGGTTTTCCCTGGATCAAAACCAGTGGAAGCTTCGAACATGTTCTTTTGGTAACCCAATAAGTCACCTTTTCTCAGATCCAACATCGCACCGCGCATTGCTGCGGATTTTTGGCTCATCCCCAAAGCTTGTAATGAAGCTTGAAGCATGTCACCGCGCGAAATCGGACTCATTCCTCCTCCTACGATTGCCATATTCTTTCTCCTTTTCTATGATTTGAGCCCCAAAATGGCCCAAAAGCTGTATGAAATATATATCGGGTTTCGGTCAGGGTTGTCGGATTTTTCCTTATTTTTTTTAACCGACCGATGACAAAAAAAAACGATCTCCTAAGAGACCGTTTTTGTTCATCTTTAACAAATCCTGGCTTACGCTCGGATGTTTCGAATGGAGTTCATGGCACCTTGGTGCATGGAGTTCAAAACATTGGACAGGGCTTGTTGCATTTGTTGCAGCTTCTGCATCAAGTTTTTGAGCTCTTCCATCTTCAACTGACGGCTGTCTGAAGCGCTTTGGCCGCCTTGGGCGCTACCGCTTTTGCCACTTCCGCCAACTGCGTTGCCCACTGCGCCGCCAATCATGCCACCAACGGGACCACCGAAGGCTGTTCCGAGTGCTTTACCGGCCATGGGGGCGAGCTTCTTCAAGAATCCACCGAATCCGCCACGGCCTTTTTTGGCGCCGCCGCTTTTGGCTTTTGGATTCAACTCAGCCATTTTCTTCTTAATCTCTTCTTGTTGTTCTTTTACAACGTCGAACATGAAAGCTGCGACCAAGTCTTCGAAGGTTGCGTGAGGACCGAGCTTCGATACTGCGGAACCAGGCTTGCCTTGCAGGCCTTGTGAGGAACCACCAGAAGAAGCATTGCCGGAAGCGTTGCTGGACCCACTGGCCCCACCAGCGGCCAAACCTTGCATCAACCCCGCTGCGTGAGCTTGCATCATCGCCAAGCCACCCAAAGCGGTCATGGCCATCATGTTACCAGCCAAGGAGTTTTGGATGCCTGCAGACAGACCCAACAAGTTAGGCTTGAACCGACGAATGGTGACTTTACCGTCGTTACGACCGTCTGGCACGTATTGACCACCCACTTTGGCTTCAAACTTAGCGCGGAAAATAGGATCGCGTTTCAAGCGTCGCTCTAATGCACGGCCTTTCAAGCGACCAAAGAAACCACGTCCACGCAGGTCACGTCGTTCGATTTGTGAGGTGCCGAATGGGGTGTGGTAAGAGCGCCGTGATTTAACACGCCCGGTCTTTACGCCTTTTAAACCCTTGAGTTGTGCCAATGCGGAAAAGGGATTCAGTACCCCAAAAGGACTGGCCATGCCCAAAGCGCCCATTTTGCCAGGATCGAACCCAGTGGAGGCCTCAAACATGTTTTTGTGGTAGCCCAGCAAATCGCCGGATTTAAGGTCGAGCATTGCCCCGCGCATTGCTGCGGACTTTTGGCCCATGCCCAATGCTTGTAAGGATGCTTGCAACATATCGCCACGTGAAATTGAACCGATCATAATAATCTCCTAAATGTAAAACTGTGAATAAACTTAAAAAACCAAAAAACTTTAATCGCTAAAGAGTATCGCCGCTGGGCGAAACCAGTTGTGTTTTACATCACAAAAAAAAATGTGACCCAGGCCACAGAATCGTAACGTACTAATAAGAAATGTTTTTTTTGGATCTGGATCGGATCGGAAAAGCCAGCTGGCCCGGCCACTAGCAGGCTTCGAACGGCCGCAGGTGGGACAATTAAGGCTAACCAGCTGTAATTGCACAACCTCCAGATGCACCGGCGCCCGTCATGGGTTTAAGTGCCTGTTTTTTCCGGTTAATCAAAAATCCAGGTTAGCTGTTCGGACCCTCACCATATACAATACGATTCGTGGGGAGCAGTGGCGTATGTGCCATGACCCTTGGGAAGGGTTTGGTAGCGCCTGGCGCAACCAGAGGCTTTGTGAGCATCGTTTAAAGCCTCATTGGTGCCACGAGTGCTCCACGGCACTGTGGCCTCTTCACAGGTTGCAGGGGGGCTGCTGCTTCATGTCGGCCATCGCGAATAGGTAAGAGGGCCAGGCTTGGGCTTTTGAAACAACCCCTCGAAGCGCTGCTGGCTTTTGATCAACAAAAGATGCACGTGTTATGAGGAAGTGACATTCAATACTTCATAAGGAGGTCCTATGGATCTCACTCAAATCGCCCAAAGAGAAAGAGTTGTCGGTCACGGTCGTATTTCTCTGATCGAAATGCCCACTTTTGAAGAGCGAAAACTTTTGTGCCAAATGATGCAAGCAGATGAAATTTGGCAAAAGCTAGCGCTCGACGAACCACCAAAGCCTGGACGATTAAATTTGGCTTTCGAAAATGGTTATCACGAAGCGTTCTTTATTCGGTTTGAGCCCCAAGCGAAGATCGCTGGTTTTATCTTATTACACACGGCCAAGCGCAAACGTGAAGGCATTGTGGAAGTGGATATTGCGGTGACCGACCCCGAAATACGCAAGCAGAAAATCGCATTGGAGGCGTGCTTTGCGCTTTTCCATCACACTTTGGATAAAGGCTATTGCCAAACGCTTTGGGCCTGGCTCGACAAAGACAACATGCCCAGCGCCAATCTGATTCGTTCCTTGGGCGTCACAGTGATCGAGCAAGAAGAGAAAGGGAATACCGCCTATGGCGAGGTGGAGACCATTGAAGTGAGGTTGACCTACGACGAATGGCAAGCCCTCAAGACGAAGCGAAATCTGGTTTTTGAAGATGCTTAACTTTTGTTAGACATCTTTATTTGCGGAATGGGTGGTGCCAAAAAAGGGGCTTCGATGTATTCCACTTTATGGTTGAGTACTTGAAGTTCCCGAAGGACATGCTGACTTTGTTGGTCTTCTTGCGTTTCGGAGAATGGGAAAAGTTGCATGTGCAACTGGGTTCTTTTGGGGTTCATGGCGCCCGTGAGGTACCCCTCTTTTAAAGTTTGGGCAAAATGAAAGTGGCCGTCACCTTGTGAAAGTGTTGCATGAGATGCGAGATGCGCCAAGGGGTGTGCATCTTGTTCTGTTTCGTTTTTAGGGGCCAAATGGCAGGTGACGTAACCGTGGCGTGTCGCCGTGAGTTCCCCCTCGGTGATGGCCTCAAAGGGAATCGTTTCTTCTGGTCCATAGGGCAGGGCCTTGGCGGTTTTTTTGAGTCGAAAAAGATCAGAGCGATACGTGTTTTTCTCGTAGCGTCGGTAGTAATACGCTGAAAGGTACGCGGCATGTCCATCAACAGCGATGGGCAATACCTGAGCCACTTTTGAAAAAAGTTGGTGGGCCAACGGATGAATGCAAGTCCAAACCACACCTTCATCATTTAACATGGCCAGTGCGCGAGACAAAAAGGCAATGAGGCAACCCTCGAAACTCATGGGATCGGTGATCACCAAATCAAAACAACCTCGCATGTCTTCGGGGATGGGTTGCAGCAGGTCTTGCACACGAGCATCCACCTGAATGCCATCTGTTTGGCATCGGTGGTGAATGAAGTCGATCAAGGCAGGGTCGATATCCACCACGGTCACTTCGAACCCCATTTCAGCCAAAGCCAAACACATCAGATCATCATCGCCAATGAGCAACACCTTGGCCTGAGCCGGTAGGGTTTCAGTGGCAAGTTGGACCCGGCACAGGACGGTTTCGGGAAGACAGGGGGTTTGTCCAAATTCAAAAACAAAGAGCTTTCTGTGGGCATGCCAAAGGCGCACCTTCTCAAGAATGGGGAGATGCTCGGGATGGACGCGCCAACGGAATGGGGCGCCGAGCGCTTGCAGGGTCTGGACAATCTTTGGATCGGGCTCCCCACTGCTCGATTGCGCCAAAAAGCCTTCCCGCTCCAGCTCGGAGAGCAAGTCAGAGTCATCATTGGGACCGAGCTGGCCCTGAGCGAGTTTCACCAGTTCTGAAGCATGGACCTGCGCGACCGGGTGAAAAAGGTCGGGATGATCGAGACTGTAAATCCCTGTAAAAGAACCAGAATCCTCTGTCATGGCGTAAAAGCCATCGGCCAAACGTTTCATGCCTCCAGCGTGCACCTTTCACCGGGGAGCTGTAAAGGCTCCATCGCCTTTTTTCGTTTGATTGGGAGCGTTTGCCTATCCATCACGATACTTGACTCGTTTTTGGGGCCAATGCTACCTATGCACAAACAGCGCAAACCCTTGCGCCCCCAGCCTGAGGATCTTTTAAGACCCAAATAGAGGCACTGGAGCATGTTTCAATGAGCGAAGAGAAAAAAGAGCCAGCAGAGGCCAAAGAATACGACTGGGACAAGTTAGCGGAAGAGGGCGGCGAAATTACGCCGGATATGGTCGCTAACTATGAGGCTGGCTTGTCGGACGATGACTTGATGGGCATGGTCGACGCTGAGGAAATCGGCATCGAATGGGAGGACGAGCGTCCGAACAATATTACCGCCGAAAAGCTGGAACAATGGGTGAAAGGCGAAATCACGTGGGCCCAAGTAGAAGGCATCACCATGGACCAAGCCTACGCTTTTGCAGAACTGGGGTACCAGCTTTTTGAGCAAGGCCGATACGACGAATCTCAACAGATCTTTGAAGGTTTGGTCATTGCCAACCCTTACGACGGCTATTTTCACTCGGTTTTGGGTTCCATTTACGCGCGCAAAGACATGCACGAAGAGGCCGTGGTGGAATACACCATCGCCTTGGAATTAGATGATGAAGATTTGCAAAGCTATGTGAATCGTGCCGAGCTGCTCTTGCAACACGGTGAGTTTGAGTATGCCATGGAAGATCTCAAAGAAGCCATCCAGCTCGATCCTGAGTCGGAAGACCCGGCAGGCATTCGAGCCAGGGCTTTAGCGGCAGCGACTGCGGGTCTGATCGAGCAAGTGCTCAAAGAAAAAGAAGGCGAGGCCGAAGGCGCTGACGCTGATGACGAAGACTAGCCCCTTCGTTCGATCATTCGATAAAAAACCCGCCGTCACGGTGGGTTTTTTGTTTTGGGAGTCTTGATGTCGTTGTTGTCTGTTGTGCCATCCCCTCTCCATCATTCCTCTGCTCAAGCGTCTTGGGATGACTGGCGCTGGCAAATGCGAAACGCCATTCGTTCCGAAGCGGACCTGGCGTCCAACTTGCTCCTCTCTGAAGACGAGAGAAAGGCCCTTAAAAATTTATTGGCCAGTGGTGGGCTTCCATTTAGGGTCACCCCCCATTACATGCGGTTAATGTTGGGCAGTCACCAAATGCAGCGCCTGCGAGCGCAAGTTATTCCCTCGGTGCAGGAAAGAGATGATTTGGGTTATCAAAGGGTTGACCCCCTCGGTGAAGAAGATCACGAGGCGGTTCCGCATTTGATTCATCGTTATGCGGACCGGGCGCTTCTGTTCGTGACGGATCGTTGTGCAGCCTATTGTCGTTATTGTACCCGCAAACGATTGGTGGGGCAGGGACCCACGCCAAAAAAAAATGACCTGCAAAAGGCGTTGGATTACATCCGTGACCATTCTGAAATACGAGACGTGATTCTGTCTGGTGGAGATGCATTAATTCTGGATGATGATGTTTTGTGTGATTTGGTCGCTGAGCTCCATCAAATCAGTCATGTGGATATCATTCGATTGGCCACCCGAATGCTCACATTTGCGCCCATGCGATTCACACCAGAGCTGCTGAAACGATTACAAGAGTTTCAGCCTCTTTATTTTTTGGTGCACATCAACCACCCTGATGAGATTGGCCCCGACGCAACGAGGGCCATGGCGGATTTGGTGAACGCTGGGTTCCCGGTCTTGAACCAAACGGTTCTTCTCAAAGGGGTCAATGACGATGTGGAGACCCTTCAGACCCTTTTCCATCGGTTGAGCACATTACGTGTACGTCCTTACTATCTGCATCAATGTGATTTGATTGAAAAGACCGCTGGCTTTCGGGTGCCCATTAAAGAAGCCATTGCATTGTATGGCCGTTTACGAGGACACCTGTCGGGTTTGAGTATCCCTACTTTTGTGGTGGATATTCCGGGTGGGCACGGAAAAGTTTCTTTGGCTCCAAACCCCATCGTCAAAGAAGACGCCCAGCAAATTTACTTGAGAGGATTTGACGGCAGAATCGCCGCCTATCCACTGGACTTGCCCCTTTAACCTTTGCAGGTGCCCGGCAGGTCAGAGACGTGGGTACCACTGGGTGGGCGAAACGAGAAATGATCTTGCAGAAATTCTTCGTTGGTTTTGCTTTTGGAGAAGTAAAACCGATTAATGTTGCCTTGGTGGTCAATAAGAATCGATTGTTTCACCAGGTAGCTGTCGGGGTCCACCACCAAAATTAGTTTGGCGAAGATGGTATTTGTTTCTTTTGGAATCAGTAAAAGGTTGTGATCTCTTTTTTTACCAAACTGCCCTTTAAAAAAGGACACATTGAAGGTTTCTCGCAGGTTACCAGCTCCCCAAAGAAAACTGATGGAAGTGGTAAGGCTGTCTTGTTTGAAGCATTTGTTCACCATGGCCAAATGATCTTTGGGTTGGTGAATCCAAAGATTGCTGCCGGAAATAAGAAAACTTTTGGGCTCGGGTTTGGTGTAATCCCAACGCATTTTGCCTGGTTTTTGAAATGAAACTTGGCCGGCACTTTTGTCGGTCTTTTTCAACAAGGAGTTGGTGTAGCTTTGAGAAAACTGTGCTGAAAACGTGCTGGTGTTTTCATAGGTTTTTTGCAAACCGGTCAATACCTTCTCTAAGGCTGCATTACGCGGTTTCTCAGCATTGAGCTTGTGGATGCGTTCGGGGGTAAAAGTGCTTTGTGGGGCGATTGGGCTGGTGGCCCAAAAGGTGGTCATTAGACTTGCGGCCAATAAGGTTTTCATGATTTCTCCAACGCAAAGAGGACTGTGAGATAAACGGGCCGTCACCCTCGGTTATTCAAAAGTTTCCCCTTCACGTAAGGTCATGATTTCATAGCCATTTTCGGTCACTACCAAGGTGTGCTCGAATTGCGCCGACCTTTTTTTGTCTTGGGTCAGGGCGGTCCAGCCATCATCTAGAACCTCGATTTGCCAAACGCCTTGGTTGATCATGGGTTCGATGGTGAAACACATTCCCTTTTGGAATCTTTGACCTCTGCCACGGCGGCCATAATGGGGAATTTGAGGCTCCGCGTGAAAAACGCGGCCAATGCCGTGTCCCACAAAGTCTCGCACCACGCCATAGCCTTGGGCTTCGGCGTATTGTTGGATGGCGGCGCCGATATCTCCCACTCTTTTCCCTGGTGCCACTTCGGCCAAGCCCAGCTTCAAACACTCAAGTGTCACATCTACCAATCGTTTGGATTCAGCGTCCACGTTCCCCACCAAAAAAGTTTTTGAGGTATCGCCGTAAAAGCCATCTAAAATGGGGGTGACGTCGATGTTGATGATATCACCATCTTGTAAAACTTGGGCGGCGGAGGGAATGCCGTGACACACCACTTCATTGACACTGGTGCAAATGGATTTTGGAAAACCGTGATAGCCCAGGGGCCCACTCACGGCGCCGCGGGCCTTGGTCCATTTTTCTGCTTCGTCGTTTAGCTCTAAAGTTGAAACGCCAGGGGCGACCATTTGTCCCAAATGATGCAATAGTTCTGCTGCAAGACGCCCGGCTTGGCGCATTTTCTCGATTTCTTGCTCGGATAAAATAATGATCGGTTCTCTCACTGGAATCTAATCCCCTTTTTGTTCTGTTGTGATACATCTAGAGGGGATTGTCGCGCCTTACAAGGCCCCACCCTCGGATATCGCATGAAACAACACCTCTCTTTCAAAGCATTCTCCAAAGCGCTTGGCCTCTTGGTGCTCAGCGTTTGTTGGGGGTGTCCAGCGGACGAACCCAAAGTCTTCCATCAGGTTGATTTTCCCCCTGGATTCGAATTTGGAACGGCCATCGCCCAATGGCAGGCCAGTGGCGATTACAGTCCCGCAGGACCGGTAGATTCGAATTGGTCCCAATGGGCTCAAATGGGTAATACCCACAATGGGACCCTCAACCCAGAAGGTAACGGCTTTTATTGGAAATACGAGTCTGATGTGGCTTTGGCCAAAGGCTTGGGCTTAAAGGTCTTTCGCATTGGGGTGGATTGGTCACGCATTGAGCCTGAAGCCGGTGTGTATGACGAGGCAGAGCTCGACCATCTGGCGGACGTGGTTCAGAGCATCTACGACGCGGGGATGAAGCCAGTTTTAACCTTATACCACTGGACCGTTCCCACCTGGGTGCAAAACCCAAATCCAAACAGCGATACGGGCGCAGTGGATCTGATGGCGACCACGGACCGTGCGGTGGTGGATTACTTTGAAGGCTTTGTACGTCAAGTCATCCCGCGGGTTAAAGATTGGGTCGACACGTACACGGTACTTAATGAGCCATTTTCAATGATTTCTGCCGGGTACATTGGGGGCGTCTTTCCGCCTGGAAAATATTTGGACTTTGAAGCGGGCACACAATTTGGCATTAACTTGCTTTACATGTACGCGCGCGCTTACGACGTCATTAAGGAATTAGATGACGGTGATGCTGATGGTGACGGTGCCAACTCTTTTGTTGGTCTGACTATGACTGCCAACGCTTTTTACCCCGAAGAGCCCGGCAATGCCGATGAAGAATTTGCAGTGGAACAAATCTCCTACGTCTTTAATGATTGGATCATGATCGCTTTAACCGAGGGAAAACTCGACGTGGATTTGGACCGGCGCTACGATAACGACCAGACATCACCTCCCGAAGGCACAGACGAGACGCTTAAAGGCAAGTTAGAATTTGTCGGGGTTCAGTATTACGGACCCGTGATGGTCGATGATGTGAGCTGGCTCGTGGAGACGCCGCCTTTATTCGGTCTACCACTCTTGGAGGTGGATGAGTACAATGCAGATTTGCCTCATAATGGAATGAAAAGAGAAATTTCTGCTGCAGGGTTTAGAGATACGTTGGACATCTATGCGCCTTATGGCGTGCCCATGATCATCACCGAGAATGGCACCACCAGCAATGGTCCAGCCCAAGACACGGACGAAGGCCAAATTCTGGGTGAGAATCAAGAAGCTCAGGCGGCCATGTTTTTAGTGGAGCATTTATGGGAGGTGGGCAAGGCCATTGAAGATGGCATGGACATTCGGGGCTACTATCAATGGACGTTGGCGGATAACTTCGAATGGGTAGAGGGGCATTTGCAGCGCTTTGGGGCCTACCGGGTGGATTTTGAGGACCCCGACTACCCACGCACTGAGACCCAACTGGCTGGTGCTTTACGTGACGTGGTCACAGAAATGGCAGTTACGGAGTCGATTTGGGAGAAATACGTATTGGATTCTTACCCCACAGACCAAACGGAGACCGCAGGCCCCACCACCAGCTTGAACCCTGTGCCAACACCCTAAATTAAAAAGAGAATATTGCTCGCGACCGGGCTTGTGGTAAAAGGGGGAAGAGGGTACCGTCCTTTTGAGGTCGCGCAGAGGTTTCGAGTTGTCACAACTGATTTTTGGAAAATATGAAATCATTCGCCGGATTGCCATCGGTGGGATGGGCGAAGTGTTTTTAGCTCGACAAAGCGGTGGTGTAGACCGTTTGGTCATTCTTAAAAACTTGTTGCCTGAGCTGGCCGAGCAAGAAGGTTTTATCGACCAATTTTTGGATGAAGCTCGTGTGGCCGCCACTTTAAACCATCCGAACATTGTTTCTATTTTTGAAGTGGGTGCCTGGGAAGGCATTTATTACATCGCCATGGAATACATCAACGGGGAGAATCTCAATCGACTCGCCCAAGAAGGCAACAAAGCCAGTAAAGGCATGCCAGCGCCCGTGGTGGCGCAAATTATTGCAGAGGCAGCCCTTGGCTTAGATCATGCGCACCACGCCAAGACCGTGGCGGGCGAAGCCTTGAACATTGTCCACCGAGACATCAGTCCGCATAACATTATGGTGCGCGGTGACGGCGTCACTAAAGTGGTGGATTTCGGGATTGCGAAGGCCGCTAACAAGAGCACTCGAACGCAGACCGGAGTGCTAAAAGGCAAGTTGCATTACATGGCGCCCGAGCAAGCCAGTGGTGGAGAAGTGGACGGTCGCAGTGATCAATTCGCTTTGGGGGTATGCCTGTGGGAGCTGCTCACCGGAGAACGGTTGTTCAAAGGCGACAACGAAATCCAAACCATCAATAAAGTGTTGGCCTGCGAGGTGGTACCCCCATCTACGGTCGTGCCAGATTTGCCCACTGAACTCGAGGCCATCACGCTTCGAATGCTTAAGAAAGACCCGGCCGAGCGATTTCCACGATGCGGTGATGTGGCAAAGTCTTTGAAACACTATATAGACAATGTGCCTAAAACCGTTTTTGACGTGGTGAATGAAGAAGGCGGCGGAAATATTGTCTCCGAATATGTTGAGTCGGTGATGGGTGAAGAATTGGTCAGTCGTGTCAGTGACCTAACGCCATCAGCATCGAACTTTATGATCAATCTTTCGGGAGACGCAGCCAGCGGCCAAACGGTAAATTTTGATTATGGTTTTGAAGAAGAGCCCGCTAAACCGTGGTTGCCGGTAGCGCTGGGCGCTGCGTTGATCGTGTTGCTGGGGGGTTTGGGCGGCGGTGCCTATTGGTTCTCGACCCAAAACAAACCCAAGCCGGCTCAGGCCCAGGTGACCAACGAGATTTATATCAAAGGTCCCAAAGGGGCCACCATCTACGTTGACGATAAGAAGTGGCCGAGCAAAGCGCCAACGATTTTGAAAAATTTGGGAATTGGAGAACACAACATCCGTTTGGTGTTGGCGGGTAAAAAGCCAGTGACCCGAAAAGTGAATGTTAAAAACGGAACCAATTTATTGATTGACCCTGAGGCACAAGCCAACCCGATCACAGTTAGCATCACCACCACACCGCCAGGGGCAACGGTTCTGGTCGGCCTGAGTTCCTTAGGCACAACGCCGGTGACCATCGATTCTTTGAAGGCCGGGGTGGCCCATACGCTCTCTGTGGAGAAGCGAGGGTACAAACGCCAAGAAGTGAAAGTGAACCTTGAGCCAGGCGAGAAGAAAGAGTTCAAGCTCACCTTAGAAAAGCGCAAATACAAAAAGCCCACATCCACCCAAGGCGGTGGTGAGCGGGTGATCGTTCAGGAGAAAATTGTTGAAAAGGTGGTTGAAAAAGTTGTTGAGAAGCAAGCCGCCACCAAAGCGATGGGCGGTTTGACGCTTAAAACTGCACCTTGGACGCGGGTATTTGTGGATGGTGAAGACTACGGGTCAACGCCGCTTTTTAAACTCAAGCTCAAAGCGGGCAAACGCAAGTTACGATTGGTGAACGAGGCTGCGGGGGTAGACCACAAGCGCGTCATCACGGTCAAGCCGGGCAAAACCGTTAAGTTAAACCTCAACTTAAAAAAGTAACAGCGCGTCACTTTTTAATGTAGCAGCGCTTATAGAGCGAACCTTTCGCGTTCGTCTCGTTCGTACATATACACGGCTTCCATTCCTAAAAGGAAAGCGGCGTGAATGGACTTCTCCAGCTTTTTGGAGATGCCCGCACCACCGCCACGCAGACGACGGTATTTGCCTCGATTGCCCTTCCCGATGTAACGACGGGCCGCTCGGTTGAGATCTCTTGGTGCGGTACCGTCAGGTGCCCGAATCACCATTTTTTTGATGCGAATGTCTTTGTCCACCGCGATGGCCACCTCGTAATCTCCACCCTTGTAGTTACGCAGGGGCATGAAAACCGCAAAGCCAGTGACCAAATTGGGCTCGAGCACATCTCTCAAGGAAAGGTTGTCAGGGACCACTGACAGCGGCCCTTTTGCGTCAGGGACATTATAAAATGCCACGACCTTGAAGGTTTCCTGATCTTTTGGGGGCAATACGCCGCCTTCTTTTTCAAGACGTTCTTTAGCGTATTCGTCCAAGGTGCCCGCGCCATGAAATGCACGATTGGCGTCCAAACCAAAATCTTTCAATGCCGTGTTGTGGTTGCGAAGGTGGGTCACGATATCCAGCATATCTAGGAGGCTGAGTTTGGTGTTGACAGCGTCGCTATCTTCCACACCGTTTCGAATGCTGGTGAGCAGGGTCTTATTGTTCTGTACCGAGATGCGATTACCGTTGTTGAGGGAGTCGGCCTTAAGAACCGCACCGCATTTGTCCCGACATTTAGAGATGAGGTCATCGAACAGTTTTTTTCCGTTGCGATGATCACCCAATCGAACATCTGCTTCTTGGGCGAGACCGCTTTGGGCGCTCAGCAACGTGACGAAAAGAAATGTGAGAGTAAATTTTGTGTGTTTCATTCTGATCATTCCTTTGATTAATCCAGTGACATGATGCGGCGGTTACGAGATTGGCCTTGTGTGGCATTTTGGTAGGCTTCTTCTTCCTGTGGGAAATCTGGGGGCGGCCAAATCCCCACATAAAGGGGGATGTCAAACGTGAGTTCTTGGCCGTCTTTCATATCAATTTTGATGTCCACACGGAATGTTCCCGCCATGGTAGGGGTGTAGTGGAAGCCATAGGTGCCAGCTCGCGAAATCCGGTGGAGTTTATAGGTCTCAGCGCTTCCTCGTCGACGTTTTTGTTGGCCCACAGTGGCTGTCGCTTTGCCTAATTTCTTGAGTACTTTGGCTTGTGCCAGTGAGTTGCTGTCTTCGCCCATTTTGTGAACCTGGAAGGTGACTTCGATGACATTGTTCTTTTCGGCACCACCGGGGGTGACCATCACGAGGGCCTTGTGCCCATTGAACTCCCGCACGTAGTTTCGGCGGGTTTTCACTTGGGCCAAGATGCCGTCACGCTTTTCCCTTTGCTTGCGACGCTCTTGCATTTTGGCTTCTTGCTTTTTCTTGGCTGCTTCAGCTTCTTTTTTCAAGGCAGCTTCTTTGGCGGCTTGTTCTGCTTTCAGGCGTGCTTCTTCTTCTTTCTTTTCTTTCTCTTCTTGTTCTTTTTGCTTTTTAGCTGCGGCTTCGTCGGCGGCTTTGGTCTTTGCGTCATCGGCTTGCTGGCCTTTTTTCTCATCGGCCTTTTCTTCTTCTGCTGCACTGCTTTCAGAACCCACCACGCTGCGGGCCATCGCATTTTCGTTCACGCAAAAAATGCTGAGAGCGAATCCCATGACGAAAAGGGTTGCTGGTTGAATACGCATACAATTCTCCTACTGGCAGGGTTGCTGATTCCTAAAGTGATCCATTTTAAATCTGGTTTCGAAACTTTCGATGGTTCGAGTTAAGTAAAAAGGCCGTCCATTGACAAAAAATGAAGGTGTGCTGTTCACACCCGCCTCTTCGCCTTGCTTTCGACTGTCTTTCACTTTTTTGAGTAGACGTTTGCTCTTCATGTCTTCTTCAAATTGTTCGACATTTAATCCTAGGGCTTGGGCATGCCCCGTGAATAGATCGTCATTTAAGAGCCCGTATGTGGCAAATAGGGCATTGTGCATGGGCCAGAAGGCGTTTTGCTCGCCCGCGGCTTCCGCTGCCACCGCTGCTTTTTCGGCCATCAGATGAAACTGCAAGGGAAAATGCTTAAATGTCAGGTGTACCTGTTGGGGGTATTTTTCGAGTAAGCGAACCATGACCCCGGAGGCCAGTGCGCAGTGTGCACATTCGAAGTCGGCATATTCCACCAACCGATATTTGGGCGAGGTGCTGCCTTTTTGGTAATAGCCTTTGGTTTGAAGATCTTTCGGCTTTGCATTGTAGCCTTCGGCGATCTCTTTGGCGGTAATTTCAGCCAACAGGCCATGTGGAAACCCTTCTTCTAGACGTCGCGTGAGCCAATTGGCCATCACGGGCGCCGCTGGACAGCCGGCCTGTGGTGCCACACATTGTTCGAACGTCATGGCGCAATCACAGGGGCAACTTTCCTCTTGGAGCAACTTGACCAAAAAGTTTTGGTCCTCTTTTTCCAGGTCGGCGTAGCTTTTTTCTGAAAAGGTCTCGGTGGCCCAGGTGGCTTGAACAACGGGTTTGAGCGCTGGTTCTGAGTGGGCTTTTTCATGTTGGCAGCTTTGAAGGCCGGTCAAACCGCACACCAAGAAGAAAAGTATTTGAACCCGTTTGAGCAACCAAAATCCCCAGAATTTCACGAAAAAAGTGATCTGCACCATGATCCTTATCGAAATTCCCAATAAATACAAAGGGGTTCACTGGTGGTAATCCCTTTACTATCCCAGTGTGATATTTTAGATTTTCACCGCCAAAGGGGCGTTTTTAAGGAAGAATCCAACATGGCTGAATGGGATGCTGAAAAAACAGAAATGGTGCGCATTGATGAAATTCAAGATCCCAATGCCGAGCACCACAAATCTGCTTATTTGATCATCCTGAAAGGCCCCAAAGCGGGCAAAAACCTTAAAATTGAAAAGGAAGAACTCACCCTTGGTCGGTCCATGGACGCGGATGTTCTACTGGACAATGAAGGGGTTTCGAGGCGGCATGCCCGAATCCTCAAAGAGGGCGATACCTATTGGCTCGAAGATTTGGGTTCAACCAATGGTGTTTTTGTGAACGGTGAAAAACTCGATCGCACCAAGCTCTTTGATGGAGACCGAATTCAAATCGGCACGAACGTACTTTTCAAATTCACGTTTCAAGATGAACTGGAAGAGCAATACCAGCGGCAGTTGTATGAGCAAGCCACCAAGGACGCGCTCACCGGAATTCACAACAAAAAATACTTTGTGGACCACCTAAAAAAGGAATTTGCGTACGCTTTTCGACATCATGAACCTTTATCGTTGATTCTTTTTGATATCGACTTTTTTAAAAAGGTGAATGATACCTACGGCCATCTCGCTGGTGATTATGTGTTGAAAGAATTGGCCGGGACAGTGAAAGAGGCGCTTCGGCAAGAAGACTTATTTGCGCGCTACGGTGGGGAAGAGTTCGCAGTAGTGCTCAAAAACACCGATAAGAACCATGCGCTGCTTATCGCCGAGCGTTTGCGAGCCATGATCGAGAGTCAATCTTTCCACTTCGATGGCAATGACATGGATGTTACCATTTCCCTCGGGGCATCCACTTTATTTGAACGCAATTTCGCCACGCCCGTACTATTGGTTCAAGAGGCGGATAACTTTTTGTATGAGGCAAAAACGGGTGGTCGCAATCGGGTCATGCCGCGTCATCACAACAATTAAAAAACCCCTCACCGAAGTGAAGGGTTGGTAATTTAAGCTGTCGTTGTTTTAAACGTCGGCTGGAACTTCTGTTGCCTCTGGCTCAGCAAGCTCAACAGCGGGAGGGGTATCACCACCTGCTTGAGGGGCCTCATCCGTTTCAGCGGTTGCTTGAGCTTCTTCAGATGCTTCGGCAGCTGCTTCTTCGCCTTCGGCGGCGGCTTCGATGGCTTCATCATCTTGAAGATCTTCTTCGCCTGGTACTTCGTCAGCAGCGACAATCACTTTGATTTCGCTTTTCACATCAGCTTCCAAACGAATGGGGAAGGTATACAACCCAACTTCTTTGATGGGCGCTTCCATTTGGATGTCGCGGTGGTCGAGCTTGTATCCCAAGCCGATCAAGGATGCAGCGATATCTCGGGTGTTCACCGAGCCGAAGAGCTTGCCATTCTTACCGACTTTAGCGGTGATGGTGACTTGTTCTTCTGCGATGCGCTTACCGATTTCTTCGGATGCGGTACGCAAATCGCCC
>MDTD01106163.1_pt1 | contig 17156 bp, 15 predicted proteins | sample 811221 | NCBI WGS metagenome assembly MDTD01 (sample SAMN05326646, study PRJNA326480) | marine metagenome | isolation source: seawater | place: Pacific Ocean: South West | collected 2011 | reverse complement strand
GCCCGAGTGGTGGAATTGGTAGACACAAGGGACTTAAAATCCCTCGATAGAAATATCGTGCCGGTTCAAGTCCGGCCTCGGGTACCATTTAAAATACTTAATGAATATTTCAGTTGTAAGCGGGGGTTTTGATCCTATTCATTCAGGCCACCTGTTATACTTAAAAGACGCTTCAAAAGAAGGAGATAAACTTATAGTCTGTCTCAACAGCGATGATTGGCTAATCAAAAAGAAAGGTAATTTCTTTATGCCTTTTAAAGAAAGAAAATTAATTTTAGAAAGTCTAGTATTTGTTGATGAAGTAATAGATTTTGAAGATGACAACAAAGGCTCGTGCATAAATGGCCTGTTAAAATTAAAAGAAAAATATAATAAAGATAATATAATTTTCTGTAATGGTGGTGACAGGATATCTGATAATATTCCAGAGCTAGAAGTATCTAACATAACTTTTAAGTATGGAGTTGGCGGTAATTTTAAAAAAAATTCAAGTAGTGATATTTTAAATAGATGGAGTGATAATCTTGTTAAAAGAAGATGGGGCGATTACAAAATTTTATTTGAAGAAACAGAGATTAAAGTCAAAGAACTGAATGTAAATCCTAAATCAGGAATGAGTTTTCAAAAGCATGATTTTAGGAACGAACTATGGTTTGTTCATGAAGGTCAATGTAAAGTATATTTTAGTAAATCTGATCCGAGCATAAAGGAAGATATAGTATTGAAAAAGAATGACCATTTTTTTGTTGATTTAAACACTTGGCATCAAATCACCAATCCATATGAAGAAAAATGTCGAATTATTGAAATTCAATATGGTAAGAAAGTTATCGAAGAAGATATCAAAAGGATGAGTTATTACATGGATGAAAATTAAAGTTACAATATCTAAGCGGCTGGATGGCAGAGTGGTTATGCAGCGGCCTGCAAAGCCGTTTACGCCGGTTCGATTCCGGCTTCAGCCTCCAAATATAAATTTAATATAAGTATTTATGGAACTAATAGTTACTGGAGCAGCAGGATACATAGGTGGTTCTTTTGTCCATGAGGCCCTAAGCAGGGACTATAAGGTTGTTGGAATCGATAACTTAATCAATTCAAATAAATTTAACATAGAAAAAATTATTAATATAAAAAATGATAATTTTTCTTTTTATGAAGTTGATCTTAAAGAGTCCCAAATTCACAACATATTAGAAAAAGAGAATCTATCATCGCCTGTTGTAGTTCATTTTGCTTCATTAAAATCTGTTTACGATTCAACTGTTGATCCGATTTTATATTGGGAAAATAATCTAATATCAGCATTTAACCTTGCAAAAGCTATGCAGGTTTGTGGCTTTAATAAATTTGTTTTTTCTTCGTCTGCTTCCGTTTATTCTGAGAGCAATCAACAGCCTGTTAATGAAAATGATATTGTTAAACCAAGCTCCCCGTATGCTTTTACGAAACTTTCAATTGAAAATTTTCTAAATAATATTTCAGACTATCTGAAGTTCGATGTTTTAAATTTAAGATACTTTAATCCCATAGGAACTCACAAAGATTTTATGATTCATGATATACCTAATAAAAATGCAAATAACCTAATGCCCAAAATAGTAAGAACGGCTATTGGAATTGATAAAAAATTAAAAGTATTTGGTGATGATTATAAAACTATTGACGGAACTGGAATTAGAGATTACATACATATAAGTGATTTGGTTGATGGTCATTTTAAAGCAATTGATTACATAAGAGAATTTAAAGGAAATGATGTAATTAATTTAGGAACAGGAAAAGGCTATAGCGTGCTTGAATTAATTAATGAATTTGAGAAAGTTAATAATATTTCAGTGCCATATGAAATTGTTTCTAGAAGAGATGGAGATGTAGAAGTTTCAATTGCTAACGTAAAAAAAGCCAAATCTTTGCTCGATTGGAGCGCAAAAAAAGGATTAAAAGAGATGTGCTCTGATTCAGCTAAAATAATAAATTCAATTAATATTATCGAATCAATAAAATAACATGAAGAATATTAAATTAGCAGTTATTCCAGCAAGAGGTGGCAGTACAAGAATACATAAAAAAAATATTAAGGATTTTCATGGTAAGCCAATTATTGCATATACAATCGAAACTCTACTTGCTTCTAATTTATTTGATAAAGTAATAGTTTCAACAGATTCTGATGAAATTAAACATATTGCTGAGTCGTTTGGTGCAGAAGTCCCATTTATGAGAGATAAAAATTTATCAGACTCATTCACTCCAACAGTTCCAGTGATTAAAGATGCCATTGAAAAGTATGAAGCTATAAGCAATCAAGCTGTAACTGATGTATGTTGCATGTATGCAATTGCTCCATTTATTTCCGTAAATGATATTAAAAATGCTTATAGTCTATATTGTAAGAATTCTCCAAAGGGTTTTGTTACATGTTCTACAGAATTTACCTTCCCCTTTCAAAGAGGTTTCTTTTTTGAAGAGGAAAAGATGCAATTAATTCAACCAGAACATTATTGGACAAGATCACAAGACCTTATGAAAGCCTATCATGAGGCTGGTACATTTTGGATAGGATCAAAAAATGCTTTTTTAAATGAGATGCCGTTCGTCTCAGAAGACTCAATACCATATTTTATTGAGCATTGGAGAGTTCAAGATATTGACTATCCTGATGATTGGGAGAGAGCTGAATTATTGTTTGAGGTTCTTAAAAAAAGAAATATTTTGTAAAGATCATAAAATCAAACTTTATAGCGTGAAAAATAATAATTTAAAAAAACTTCTTTTAATTTCTGGTGATTATGGAACATATAACCCATTCAATATAATCGCCGACAGATTAGAAAAATATGGCATTCAAACAACTCATTTAAATAACAAAATTAACAAAAATATTAAATATGATGACTTTATAGAACTGGTAGCATTGATTGGAACATCCACTGATTCATGGTTTGAAGAATTATGGATAGAAAAGCTCATAGAAAATAAAGTTGACATAAATATTTTTATTGACGAGGTTTATAATTTAGAAAAAAGACTATCTTTTTTAAAAAAGTATAAAGGAAATATTAAAAATATTTATTATTCTGGAATGCTTGATTTAGATTCATACATACCCAATGCAAACAATATTATTTGTATTAATCCATCTTTCAACAAAGAATATTTAATTCAAAGATTTAACTATAAATATAATCCAAGTGGCCCATTAGTTATTATTGATGAATTTAAAGATGAATTTAAAATAAATAAAATCTTCAGCAAAAAAGAATATAAAAAAATGCATGTCTCAGACTTGCTAAAAAAAGAGTTTTCAATAGTTGATGAAAAGATTATCAAAATTAGATCTCATCCTAACTTAAATAGTAAAGATAATTATTTATCTGGAGAAGCTAGTGGTTTTATCGGATACAGCTCAATGGCACTAGCTGAGCTTTCATTTCTTGGATTTAAAGCAATGTCCATTGCTTCGGATGAGGTTGAAAGTATCGCAACTTCTATATTTAAATTAAATGCCATAAATGAAAATATGAAAGAAGACCAATTAGATCTAAAAACGATCTTTAATAACTTTCAAAGACCAAATGATAAATTAAGTTATTTTGATAATGATGATATAATACCGCAAATTTTAAACCTATTATGATTCTGCTTTCAGTAATAATCCCAGCTTTTAATGAAGAAAAGCATATTGAAAGATGCTTAAGATCAATATCTAATCAAACATTCCCAAGATCCAATTATGAAGTCATTGTCGTTGATGATGGAAGCACAGATAACACCATTAATGTAATAAATAGATATTTTCCTGAGGTTGTACTTCAAAAAAATACCTCAAACCAGGGGTTGCCAAATTCACTAAATATTGGCATTAACCTTTCATCTTCTAAATATATAGTAAGACTTGATGCAGATGATTTTGTTAGTGAACAATATTTAGAGCTATTATATTTAGCAATTTCATTAAATAAGAAATATAAAGCAGTTTTTTGTGATTATTATTTGGTTGACGAAGATGAAATAATTATTTCTCAAGAAGACTCTTCAATCAATCCAATAGGATGTGGATCAATAATTAGCAGGGACGCTTTAGTTGAAATTGGTTTATATAATGAAGAATTTAAGTATCTTGAAGAAAAAGAATTAATTATAAGATTCAAAAAAAATTTCAAAATTTTAAATTTGCCCTTACCTTTATATAGATACAGAAGACATGAGGGTAATATTACTAATGATGCAACAGAAATCAAAAAATATGAGTCAAAACTCAAAAACATTTAGTAAAAAAAATTTTATTGCTGAAATAGGTGTAAATTTTGAAAATAATTTAGATATTGCTAAGTCTCTTATCAGTGAATGCTCGGAACTTGGTGTCGGAGCTGTAAAATTTCAGACTTATAAAGCTGATAAATTAGCTGCTAAATTTTCACCTTCATATTGGGATATAAAGAAAGAAAAAACTACTTCACAGCATGAATTATTTAGTAAATATGATTCCTTAGTGGAAAAGGATTGGATCGATCTAGCAAGTTATTGCGAATCTAAAAATATTGAATTTATGTCAACTCCATTTGATCTAGAAAGTGTGGATATGCTAGATCCTATGGTTAAAAGATATAAAATTTCTTCATCAGACATAACAAATGTTCCTTTGCTAAGAAAAATTGCCCAAAAGAAGAAGCCCATAATATTATCCACAGGGGCTAGCAATTTAGAAGAAATCAAATTTGCTGTGAATGAAATTTCGAGTTATGGATGCAAATTTACATTGCTTCATTGTGTTTTAAACTATCCTTGCGATTTTAAGAACTCATCCCTTTCAAAAATAAAAACTCTTAAAAATGAATTTCCTCATGCAGAAATAGGTTACAGCGATCATGTGGCTCCGATACCAGGAAACATACAATTATTTTCGTCCATACTATTTGGCGCTAAAATAATAGAAAAACATTACACTCATGATAGATCTCTGCCAGGTAATGATCATTATCATGCATTTGATTATCAAACTTTGGATGAATTCTTTTCACAATTGGATGAATTTAATTCCGCATGTGATGTAAAAGATCTTTCAATGCAAGACTCTGCAAGGACAAATGCAAGAAGGGGAATATATGCTGATCAAGATATTAAGTCTGGCACTGTGTTAACTGAGAAACATTTGATCTGTAAACGTCCAGTACATGATTTCATCCCAGCAAGCGAATGGGACAATGTTGTAGGCAAGAAAACTAAGAATGATATCAATAAAGATATTGGAATAACTATAAACGATATTGAATAGTATAATTATATTATGCAAGCTGATAGTGATATAAACCTTAGAGATTTTTTAGAGCTTCTGTGGCAAAAAAAATTCTTAATTGTTACAACTACTTTGATAATTTCTGTATGCTCATTGGTTTATATAATCAATGAAGACAATATATATCAGAGTTCAGCAAAGTTATTCAATAAAAGTGATGTAGAAACTTCATCCATAGGAAGCGCACTTGGTGGGATATCTGGTTTCTTGGATGTTGGGAATGGCAGCGGCAGTTCTACAGAATATGCAATTTCAAAATTACAATCTAGAGATTTCTTTAAAATAATTATACAAGATGAAAATATCTTAAAAAATATATATGCTGCAAAGGAATATAATTCAGAAGATGACAAATTAATATATGACTCAACAAAGCTCGAGCATATAAAGAAAAATATTTACTTTGAAAAAGCTTTTGAGAATTTTAGAAAAAATATATTTGAAATTAACAAGAACAGATCTTCTGGTTTAATTACTATCAGGGTGAATCACTTATCACCAGTTTTTGCTAGGGATTTATTAGAATTAATCATTTACCAAATAAATCTCATTATAAGCATCGAGGATGAAAAAGAGTCTTCAAATTCATTAATTTTTTTAGAAAATATGTATGATGACTACAGCAATATCACCACAAGAGAATCAATAATAAAGTTAACTGAAAAGAATCTTGAAAAAAAAGTGCTTTCCCAGGTTAACAAAGAAAACTACATATTTAAAGTTGTAGAGAATCCTTTTATTCCTGAAGAAAGAATCTATCCGGCAAGAACTCAATTTATGATAATGTCGATTATAATCTCATTTATTTTTTCAATAATCATTTCACTAGCATTAATTTTTGTAAAAAAACAAAAAGGCCAGTAATTATATGAAAATCATGGTAACAGGTTCTGCTGGGTTCATTGGCAATAATCTATCACAAAAGCTTATATCTAGAGGCGATAAGGTTATTGGTATTGATAATATGAATGCTTATTATGATATTAAATTAAAAATTGCAAGATTAGAAAAAATAATTATGAATGATTCATATATTCATAATGAATGTGATATAGCTGAAAAATCTAAAATTTTAGAAATTTTTGAAAAACATAATCCTGATGTAGTTATTAATTTAGCAGCTCAGGCTGGGGTAAGACATTCGATCTCTCATCCAGAAGACTACATTAATTCAAATATTATTGGATTTCAGAATATATTAGATGCTGTTAAAGAATTCACACCAAACCATTTAGTATTTGCTAGTAGTTCAAGTGTATATGGTTCCAACACAAAACTTCCTTTCTCTACAAATGATAATGTTGATCATCCATTAAATTTGTATGCAGCATCTAAAAAGTCAAATGAATTAGTGTCTCATGCTTACAGTCATATCTATGATATTCCCATGACAGGTCTTAGATTTTTCACTGTTTATGGACCATGGGGTAGACCAGATATGGCCCTGTTCAAATTTACTTCAAAAATTTTTAATAACGAAGAAATCGAAGTCTATAACAATGGAAATCATGCAAGGGATTTTACCTATGTTGATGACATTGTTGATGGCGTGATTAAAGTCATTGACAACCCTCCGAGCAAAAGAGAAGAAATCAATAAAAATTCTTCTGGGCCTTCAACAAGTCATGTCGCTCCATGGAAAATATATAATATTGGTAACAATTCACCAGTTGAATTAATGTATTTCATAGAATTAATTGAAAAAAATCTTGGAAAGAAGGCAAAAATAAAATTCTTACCACTCCAAGTCGGAGATGTGCCTAAAACATTTGCTGACATAGATGATCTTAAACATGATTTAAATTTTGCTCCTAAAACTTCAATTGAAGAGGGTATAAAGCATTTTTGTCAGTGGTATAAAGGTTTTTATGGATAGATTGTAAAATGCTTACAGCTTTATACAAATTTTGGAAATTATTGAGCAGAGACAGAAAAGTTGGTTTCTTTTTCATTTCTATTTTGATGATCTTTGGTTCTTTCGCTGAACTTTTAAGTATTGGAGCAGTATTCCCATTTATTGCTTTTTTAACCTCACCAAGCATCATCCTTGAAAGCAGTTTTGCACAGTCAAACCCATGGCTTTTTGAAAATTTTGAAATTACAGATTTACTGTTTTTCTCTTCAGTAACATTTATTGTCTTAACATTATTATCTGGTTTTATTAGATTATCTGTCTTATTTATTACAACTAGATATTCTCTAAAAACTGCAATGATAGTTAATGATCAAATTTTTAGAAGAACTTTGTTTCAACCGTACCTTGATCATACGAAATCTAATTCAAGTCAAACTGTTAGCGCATTAACTACAAAGTCTAATCAAGTATGTTTTAATATTTTATTACCATGCTTGAATTCAATAAATTCGTTATTACAACTTTTTATAATATCCTTAACCCTCATTATTATTGATCCAATAACATCTTTGGCTGCTTTTTCACTATTTGGATTAATGTATATATTAATTGTTCAATTTTCAAAAAAAAGACTTGCTGAGGACGGAAAAAGAATGGCTTCTGAACAACAAAAACTAGTTAAACACATGCAAGAAGCGCTTGGGGGCATTAAAGATTTAATTATCAACAATAATCAAGAAAAATATTTAGACTATTTTAAAAATTCAGATAAAAATTTTAAGGAAGCTCAAGGTATGAGTATTATTATTGCAGACAGCCCAAGATTCATTGTAGAAACTATTGGAATAGTAATAATTATTGTTATTGCTTATTGGCTTTCAGTTACCTCTGATTCTTTAGCAATTGTAGTTCCTGTCCTAGGGACAATTGCCTTGGGTGCTCAAAGGTTATTACCGATAATTCAATTAACTTTTAGATCCTGGGCATATATTAAAGCTGGTATCCCATCTTTAGAGGATTTAATAATTATGCTTAATAAAGAGGATCATAGTCAAAGTTTGGTAAAGCAAAAGGAAATTAAATTTACCAAAAATGTTAAATTTAATAATGTTTATTTTAAATATGATAATGATTCAAATAAATGGATCTTATCAAATGTTTGCTTAGAGATTAATAAAGGAGAAATTATAGGAATATATGGAGAAACAGGTTCTGGCAAAAGTACCTTTATAGATCTATTCTCAGGTTTAATTCTGCCATCTAAAGGCGAAATTTTAGTCGACTCAGATCAACTTAACATTAATATTGATAAATCATGGAAAGAAAAATTGACCTATGTTCCTCAATCCATTTTCTTAATAGATGCATCGATAAGAGAAAATATTTTATTTGGTAATGAAGAAAAAGAATTTGACGAAGCGAAGTTTAATTCTGTTATTGAAAAAGCACAACTTAACCAAGTTATATCGAAACTACCAGATGGCATCGAATCAATTGTTGGAGAAAGAGGTTTATCATTATCTGGGGGAGAGAGACAAAGAATTGGAATAGCTAGAGCTCTTTATAGAGATACTGATGTGATGATTTTTGATGAGTCTACTAATTCTCTTGATATGGAAACAGAGAAGAAAATTATTAATGAAATTATCAAATATAAAGGCCAAAAAACAATTCTTATGATTGCTCACAGACTTTCTACTTTAAATGAATGCGATAGATTTTATAATGTATTAGATGGGAATGTCTTAGAAGATAAATCTTTCCTAACCAATGAATAAATTAATTATTCTTCAGTCACCAACTGAATTAGATTACGCTTTAAATAATTTAGATTTAAAAAATTCAATAATAGTTGCATCAAATCATACCGTTTTTTATGAGTGTCAAAAAAATAATATTGATGCGTTGTCATTTGATAATTATTTTGAAAGAAAAAAGTATGTTGATAAAAGACCACATACATGCTCTGAAAATAACGTTTGGATAAAACAATTAGATTCATATATTCAAGAAAATATTTCTGAATTCAAAAAAGAGAAACTTTCGCCAGCAAGGTTTAATATACTTGGACTATACGGTTTTTTAGATGAGCTAAACTTTTCATTTAATGTTATTTCAAATTTTTTTATAAATGAAGATTTTGATGAAGTCTATTTATCAAAACCAAAAAAATTTACATATGGAACATGGAGCAGAGTATATCCAAGAGCTTCAATAATTCCTATATGTTTTGAAGAAATTGCAAGACAAAAAGGAAAAAAAATCAAACGAATTGATGATGGAGATGAGAGTTTCATTGAAGATGAAACCACTAAACAACAAACTATTCTTCAAAAAATTGCTAAACATATAAATCCCAACCACAAGAGAGTTTTTAAATTATTTTTAAGATATGGCTTTAGCTTTTTGGTAAATTTCTACAAGTCTAAAATACTTAGCTCTAGAAGAGTTCTTGTATTTGGAGGAGCGTATGACCTAAGTAAATTAATAAAAATTCTTGTAGATAACAACATATGTGTAGATATCTCAGAATCTCCGGAACAAGATTTTTATAGCCAAAAGGAATTTTTAAGAGTCAGGAAAAAAATCAAAAATGTTGTGCAAAATAACAGCTTCCCTAAATCACTATTATATCCTTTCAAAGATTATCCATATCAAATACCTAATTATTTAATGGAAACTATAATAAATAGATTTCTCACTGAAATGCTTCCAATATTCTGGAGCTCATATTATTCATTCAAAAAAGTAAATACTGAAAAATACTCTTTAGTATTGTTTTGGGCACTTGGTGAGGGTGTATATCCATTTATGAATCATTTAGCCAAGAAAAAAACAAAAACAGCAATTTTTCAACATGGTGGTGGACCAAGACAAATGCTTATGACTAACTACTATCAAGAGGTATGTCTGAGTGATTATTTTTTCTCATATGGCGATGGCATAAATAAGATATTTAAAAACTTAAGCAAATATGCTGACATTGATAACAAAAAACATGCTGAATGCATTTCATTGGGCGCTTTAAGAGTAAGTGAAATAAAAATTTTAAAAAACGCAAAAAAAATAAATCAGTTAAGGGAAAATATTAAAAAAAGACTCAATTCTGAGAGGATAATTTTATTTGTTCCTCATCTTTATCATTATCCCAGCTGTTATTTAAATGATAGTTTATTACATGGTATAAATTATTTTATCTTTCATCAGAAAGTTATTAATCTTTTTTCTAATTATAAAGATATTGGTTTCGTGTATAAGGGATTTGCAAGTGATCTAGACATAATGAAAGGATCACCAATCAAAGATTATATTGATCAAAAAAAGTTTTCTAATATTTTATATACATCTGAATTTAATTTAGATTCATTAATTTTTGCAACTGATGAAATAGTAGTTGACCATAACGCAACTTCTTTAAATGAAATCATGCAAACTGATAAAAATATTCTTTTATTCGATCAAGGTGAAACTAATCCATGGAACATTGGTCATGATGCAAGAAAATTAATAGAAGAAAATGTGCACATATCTAAAGATTATGATGACTTTTTTGATATGCTAGATAAATTAATTAATCAAAAATTACATAAAAAAAATATAAATTATTCATCAAATTATTTTCAGGAATATTGCCATATAAATGAAGACGAAAATGCTTTTGAAGTTGAGGTATATAACAAAATAAATAAAATTATTTAGACGTAATGAGCAATTTAATTATTGGCACAGGCACAATTTCAACAAAGTTAGAACAGGAATTTAATAAGTTTGATGATGTTGAAGTTATTGCATATAGAAATATTTTCACGAAGAAAAAGATTCGCATCTCTAATATTGATGAAATAGATGCTATTTATTTAATAGGCATCAATAAATCAAATCTTTTTAAAAATGTACTAGATACTGTCATGCTTATAAAATATTTAAATAAACAAAGCTGGCATGGAACTTTGATTTTTTTTAGTACTCAACAATCCCTTAAAAGAAGTTTTATGAATAACCTAAGCCTAAATAATCAAGGTTATTATGGGTTTATTAAAAGTATGCAAAATTTTTTGATTAAGTACTTATCGAATTTTAAAAATTTCATCATTTATCTTCCTTACGTAATTGATGAAAATAACTCATGGGATAGATATTTTAAAAATATAGCTCTTTCAAAGAAAATTTATTTACCCAACTTTGGAGAAAATAATCTAGCTATCTGTAATTTAGAGCAACTAGCTAAATTTATATGTTCAAATAACTTTCACGAAAATTCTTTATTTATATATTCAAATATAATCTCATTCAAAGAACTATTAAGTATTTATTCTCAAAATAAGCAGCTAAAAATATTCAACACAAATATCTCATCAAAAGAAAAATTTATATGGAATATAAAAAATTCACTACCAGTTTATATTATTAGAATTTTTAAAGATTTAACTACACTTAACAAAATAAAGGTATATGATAATGAAAATGTTTCATTTAAAGACACATTTAGACCAAATACTGAAGAAATTGTGAATTTTTCTTCGAGTATAGACTTAAATTCTAGAAACATTAATAGTAAAAATATAAACGATAAATAATATTATGTATAAAAATTTTTTAGAAATCTTGTGTGACCCAAAGACAGGTGAAGACTTGGTGCTGGAAGATGCTGTCTTTGAAGGCGACGATATTTTAGAAGGTAAGTTAATTTCAAAAAGTAATACCTATTTCATAAAGAATTCAATTCCTAGATTTGTTGAAGATGAGGGGTATTCTGATAACTTTGGAAATCAATGGAAAAGGTGGCCAAAGACACAATTTGAGTCTGAGAATATTGGAAAACCTATGCAGGGCCACACTAAGGACATGTTTGAAAAAATTACCGAAGTTGATACCTCATCTTTGAAAGATCAAACAATTCTTGATTTGGGGGCAGGTACTGGAAGGTTTGTTGATTTAGTTAAAGATAATAATATTGTCATTTCAATTGATTATTCTGCAGCTATTGATGTTTTACAAGATAATTTTGGAGGCCAATCTGAAAAATTACTTGCTGTTCAAGGAGACGCCCTGATGCTCCCATTTAAAGAAAATGTCTTTGATTTTTCTTATTCAATAGGTGTGCTACATCACACTCCAGATCCAGGTTTAGGTATAAAAAATATATACAGATGTTTAAAGGAAAATGGTGAATTCGCAATAGCGCTTTATGGAGAAGGGTCTTATTATGACTTTCCAACTATTACTATGTGGAGAAATATTTTTAACTTTACCTGGAAAATATTCGGTGCAATCCCACCATTGCTTTATACATATATTTTTGTATCAATTATATGGCCCATAGGAAAAATATCTAGATATGCTTCATTTCCATTTAGGCTTTTTTTTCCAATAGCCAATCTACCTGATATTAGGTGGTCATATCTCGATACTTTTGACAGCATAACTCCCAGTTATCAATCGACTCATAATGCCTATCAAGTTCAAAATTTTTTTATTGATGCTGGTTTCATTGAAGGCAAGTCTACAAATTGGGGATCTACGAGTTACAAAGCTAAAAAATAGATATGCAAAAAAAGATAATTAATATAGTTGGTACAGGTCCTGGCAGTGCTTTTGCTATAGATTATTTAGCTAAAAAAAAAATTTTGAAATAAACGTATTTGATGTAAATGCAATAGATACGGATTTTAATCAAGATAAATCTCTAAAACTTAAAACTCTTCATACTGGTAAAAATTTTAGCGTAGAAACCACTAGAAGCTTTGCATTTGGAGGTACTTCAAATTTATGGCATGGAGTTATTGCAGAACTTGATGAAATAGATTGGAAAAATATGTTTCCAAATGACACTGAAATTCATAATGAAATAAAAGAAATATATAAAGAGCTTGAACCATGGTACTCTGAATTTAAGCGACCTGAGCAAAAAAAAATTTCAGACTTCTTTCGATCACCATTTTTACGAACTAGAAACACAAAACTTAAAGATAAAGATCTTTATGTGATGTCTGAACCTCTTAGAACTAAATCAATATTAAAGGATCTCAATGATAAGGGGCTCATAAATTTGTATCAAAATTCTGTGGCTATTTCATTGGAAGATGGTGAGAATGACAAAAATAGCGTACATTTTTTAAATTACTATCATGATGGCAAGTTAAAAAAAATTTATGGAGATCTTTTTATTATCTCATGTGGCGCACTTGAAACGCCCAGATTGATTCTTCAAAGTAGCAGTAAAAATAAATTTACATATATGAGCAACTTGGCAGGAACTAATTTAATTGATCATCCTTGGACAATAGTTGGAGTGATAAAATCAAAAAGACCATTGGTAACAAATCATTTTTATAGTAATTCATCAAAATTATCATATAGAAGAGGGCATACTATCCAAATTGAAAGCAATGGGAACATAAAAAATCATGGCATTCTATATAGACCATATCAATTTGGTAATATGGAGAGTATTAAACTTATCCTAACAAGACTTCTCATTTCTAGGTCTATTAAGACATGGATAAGGCTCTTAAAGGAATTTAGATTAATAGATATAATCTCTACTGTTATCTATATGATTTCTGAAAAATATAATCTAAGTTTCCTAAATTATAAATGCGCTATATATTTATATATGGATCAAGATTTTAATCCTAACTCAAATATAACTCTTTCTAAAAAAACAGATGAATTTGGCAGGAATATTCCTAAGATAAATTGGGATCATGGGATTGCTGAGCAATCCGAAATTGCAGAGGTTAATAAAATTCTTGAGGAAGAATTTGAAAATAGTGAAAATTTTTCCTATTCCTCGACCACGGAGCTGTGGGATAAACTTTCAAGTGGATCGCATCATGCTGGAACAATGAGAATCGGCAATGATGAAGTTAGTGGAGTTATTGATAAAAATCTTAGATTATTTGAAAAACAAAATGTATTTGTTTGTGATCTATCAATTTTTCCAAGATTTGGTAATTCAAATCCAACATATACTCTATCTGCTTTTTCCAGGAGATTAGGAAAATATATTTATAAAAATTTTATTTAAATGAATAATAATACCTTTTTAATTTGCATACCTTTTATGCTTTTCCCTTTTTTTTTAATTTTAATAGATCAAATTCTTGGAGAAAGCATACTTTTTAATTTAGAAATTAATGTGTACCTATCTTTAATCTTGGTAATAATAATTTTCCCTATTTTTTTTGGTCTTGCTAGGAAAAATCTTGATCTTTTTGAGCCATCAGTTTTATTTATGCTTGGTGTTTTCCTGGGATTTTTAATTCCAGCATTTCTTATATTAAACAATCCAGATATTAAGGGCTTTTTTCAAATCGGTTATGTGATAACTCAAACAAATTTCATCATGGGAATAAAGTATTCCTTGCTGAGCTTTGCTTTTTTTACAATTGGCTATTACTCCTTTAGAGGAAAAATTTCTTACGAAGAAAGAAGCGCATCAACATTTAGCAAAAAAAGATTCATGATAATTTTTTCAATATTAATAATAATGTACCTATTAGGCAAAATAGTTAGTTTTATTGTTCTGGGAGATCAAGAAGTGCGTGGTCTCGGATATGAATTTGGATTCGGTATTTTTCAACCATTTACAGATTTATCAATTTTTTTATTAATCACATGGCTAGTTTTTTTTGTATTCACAAAACAGATTAAGGGAAATTTAATTCTTACTATTGTCATGATAGCAGTATTTTTTTCAAGTTTTAGCATCACATCTAGAGGGGGAGTATTAGCTATTCCACTCGCTATTTTTGCCGTAATTAACTATAACTATTTCAGGTTAAAGTTATGGCATGGATTTTTTCTTCTCTCCATGGCTATGATTCCTATATTAGCAATTGGATTATTCAGATATGATGTTGAAAATACAGCCATCGATATATATTTTAATTTTATAAGCGTTGCTTACTTGGCAACATTTTCTGGACTTGAATCCATGATTATAATTTCTGAACAAATTCCAGAATATATAGATTTTTATAATGGTACTCTTATTTTAGGCGCCTTTATTTTGCCTTTTTTTCCTAGAATTATTTTTACGTTTAAGCCAGAAGTATATGGGTATAACCTTTTTTGGGAGGACTATATATCAGCTAGTACACAAGGAAGAAGTGAATATTTCTTATCTTTGCCAGGTCATTTTTTTGCTGACTTCGGTGTGATTGGAATTATTACTGGTTCTTTTATAATAGGACTCATATATGCAAAAATCTATAAGATTTTTAGGATACATCTGCATAATAAAGGAATTATATGTTTATATGCTCTTGCCTGTGTCACTATATTCTTTCAAACATCTCTAGTTATGCCAACAAGTATGGTCTTATTGAGAACTTTTCTGCTGCCAACTATATTTATTTATTTAATATATTCAAAAAAATCTTTTAAGTTATGATCTCTATATTAATGTCTGCTTACAATGCAGAAAAGTGGATTGATAAATCTATCAAAAGTGTATTAGACCAATCTTTTAAGAACTGGGAATTTATAATTGTAAATGACGGCTCTAGCGATAAAACCAAAGAAATACTAGAAAAATATTCTAAAGCAGATGAAAGAATTAAAATTTTTAATAAAGAAAATACGGGACTAACTAAATCACTTAATTTTGGACTCGAAAGATGTAATGGAAAGTATATTGCTCGCCTTGATGCAGATGACTTATGTTTACCAAATAGACTCTCTACTCAATATGATTTTATGCAACAAAACCCTGAAGTTGTTCTATGTGGTTCATATCATTACGAAAAAAATGGAGACACGAATAACCTTAAGTTATGTAAGTATCCAAAATCTAACAATGAATTAAAGAATAACTTATTAAATGTAAGGGAGTTTTTTTCGCATTCTTCGTCTATGTTTTTAAAAGATACTGTTAAAGATTTTGATGGATATTCTGAAAGGTTTAAGAAAACACAAGATTTTGATTTGTGGCTGAAATTAAGTTCTGTAGGCAAAATGTCATGCATAGATCAACCTCTTGTCGAAATTCTTAAACATGATAATTCCATATCTAAAAGTAATAAAGGATTTGATCAATATTCCTATGGTGTTGTTGCTGCTAGCTTGTATCTCATATATGAAGAAAAAAACATATGGCTTGATAAGATTATGGATGAAAAAACATGGGATAATATGATGCAAGAGGCAAATGATATTATTCAAAGCGAGCCCTATGTGAAAGGTCTAATGCTTGATAAAAGGAAATTAGCATATCAACCAATTCAACTAATTAAAAACTATAAATATATTTCCCATTGGTTAATTTTTAAATTTTTTGGATCTTCTCTTCCTATCAAATTATCAAAAAAGATAATAAAATCACATGACATTTAATATACGAGATAATAAAAAGTGAAAATAAAAGTAGGGGTCTTAGGACTTGGTTATGTTGGACTTCCATTAGCTGTTGAATTATCAAAAAATAAAAAAGTTGTTGGTTATGACATTAATTCAAAAAGAATAGCCCATTTAAATAAAAATATTGACCATAACAAAGAAATATCCAGTACAAATTTAAAAAAATCTAAAAAAAATTTGTTTTTTACTTCAGATGCAAATAATTTAATTGATTGTAATTTTTATATAGTAACAGTCCCCACTCCTGTAAACAAAAGAAAGCAGCCAGATCTTTCACTTTTAAAATCAGCAACACAGGTTGTTGCAAATAACCTCAGAAAGAATGATATTGTTGTTTTTGAGTCTACTGTTTATCCAGGCGTAACCGAAGAAATATGCGTTCCAATACTTGAAAAATACTCTAAACTAAAATTTAATCATGATTTTTATTGTGGATATAGTCCTGAAAGGATCAATCCAGGAGATAAAGTGCATACAATCGATAAAGTAGTAAAAATTACCTCAGGATCAAATAAATATTCTGCAAAAATTATTGATCAAGTATATTCGGAGGTTACAAACGGAAATACTTTTCAAGCATCTTCAATTAAAGTTGCTGAGGCAGCAAAAGTCATTGAGAATACACAAAGAGATATAAAT
>MDTD01183214.1_pt1 | contig 17159 bp, 12 predicted proteins | sample 811221 | NCBI WGS metagenome assembly MDTD01 (sample SAMN05326646, study PRJNA326480) | marine metagenome | isolation source: seawater | place: Pacific Ocean: South West | collected 2011 | reverse complement strand
TTGATTTAAATATAAAATAAGGGCGATTAACTCAGTTGGTTCAGAGTGCCTCCCTTACAAGGAGGAAGTCGGGAGTTCGAGTCTCTCATCGCCCACAAAAAAAGGGATAACTAAGTTATCCCTTTTTTTAATTTATCTAAATTTATTTAATCTATGATAAGATTAGATTAATAAGTATTACAACGTCTTGTACATTTAGTATTCCATCTTCATTAATATCACCAGCAGAGTACTGATTAGCATCAGGTTCTATGCTTCCCAAAATAAAATTAATTAAAAGAACAACATCTTGCACATTAATAACTGTATCAGTATTTATATCCCCTAAAACAATATCATTAATTTCATAATTTATACAATCTCCTGATGATAATAATCCATTACCATTAACATCAGAAACTATTGTATCTGATATACAAAGCTCAGTTTCACCAGAGTTTGAATTACTATATGATATTGTAGTTAATAAGCCATCACCAGCAGGGATTGTACCACCAGAAAAAGAAAATCCAATAACTATTCCTAATTCAGATGTAGATACTTCAAATCCATACTGTTCAGCTAAACCTCCATTTGCACCACTAATGGTAATTAAATCAGGAGAATCTGTTATGTTAAATTGAAAGCCTGATATATCAACACTAGTTGATATAAAAACTGGAATTGAATCTGATGTAATATTTCCAAATGTTAATGAAGCGTTACCAGAAGCAAAATCAACTGTTGTGCAATCTTCATTAGCAAGTAATGGATTACCACTCGTATCAGATACAATTAAGTCATCAATACACAACAAGGTATTTCCACTTCCACTAAGAGAGTATGATAAGTTTGTTAAAACACCACTTCCAGCAGGGATACTTTCACCAGTTAAAGAAAATCCAATAACAATTCCAAGATTTGAAGTAGATACTTGGAATCCATACTGTTCTGCTAAACCTCCAGAAGCCCCATTAAGAGTAACATAGTCTGGATTATCAGTCATTGTAAATTGAAAACCACCTATAGCTTCTGAATTATCCATTAAGATTTGAATTGATTCACCAGTTATACTTCCAAAGCTAAGGCTTGCCGACCCATAAACACAACTTCCATCATCGACTGTAGCATTAGGATCATAATTATCTGCATTTGAATCAGTACAACCAGGTATATCAATAATTCCATCTCTAGTTCCATCTATGAATGTTTCATTAGTATTAAGTGGATCTAAATATTGATCAATATAATTCCATGCAGCAGAAAATTTGGCATATCCATGATAATATGATTGGGAACAGTAACAGTCTGGAGAAGGACTACAGTAATCTGTGTATATATAACTTGCCATACCTCTAATTCTTTTATTACTATCAAACATTGGAGATCCAGATGATCCAGGTATTACTCTGCCATCTAGATATCTAAATTCCCAAACATTACCATTTGAAGACATACCTGTCGCATTGTAAGATATTTTCTTAATCCATCCATCAGGATGATGTATACCCACAACATTATTTCCAGGACTAGCTGAGGATCTATTCCAACCATTATAATAAGGATCGTATGCTGATGGGATATTGCTATTTAATCTAATTAAAGCTCCATCATTATTATTAAAATTACCAACCCATAAATTTTGAGTACCACTCATACTATTGTATCCTTGAGGTTGTGTACCATTACATGTATATGATTGATAATTAAAATATACTGTATTTGAACCTCCACTATTACAATGAGCAGCATATACGATATATGGAGTTTTATCAAAATTAGTATTATTTATTAAAGAAGCAGAGCATACTCCACCATTCCCGCTAACTAGCACAACTCCATCAATTTCATCTCTCCAATTATCACCGGATGAACATGCAACATTATCATTACAATCAACTCTTTCAGATACTTGGTTTTCATGAAAATTTATTAAATCAAGAAAATCATGTGTTACTACAGACATATTTAATTCTAAATCACGAATTTCATGATTTGGAACTGTAAGCTCAATTATAACTCTATCGCTTTTAACAAGGGCTGTTGATTTTTCACCTGTGAAATCATTATTTTTAGAATTAAAGGATCCTATATACATAGTCTCTTCATCATCATAAATGAACATTTGAGAATTTTCTGTTAATTTAAATTTATCAAAATGAAACGCAATAGCTTGCGCATCAACTGATTCTATACCTAAATAAAAAGTTGTTTTGTATTGACCTACTATTTTAGTTGAAGACTTAAGGATATTTATATCTACAGAGTATTCGTTTGCATAATGTAAAACCATAGGATGAAGATCATGCTCAATTAAATTACTATGATCAATAGAAATAAATTTAATATCAATATTCTCAGGTTTATATATAGGACTACCAGCATATTGTATTTGTGCAAATGATGTAGTTAATAATATGATTAAAATGTTAAAATATTTCATAGTGCTCCTTTAAATATAAATTTTCTAAGTATAATCTAGTAAATCAGTTTAAATATTAATACCAACTTATTTATTTTTTACATATTGTTACGAACTGTTAATTGTTTTTAATTTTGCCTAATTTTTTTCTAACAGCTATTTCCAAATTAATCTTTTCTTTCATATCCCTGTTTACTTCATCATTATAAAGGCTGTAATTATCTTTTCCTAAGGTTTTAGAAACGTACATAGCCATATCTGACTTTTGTATTAAATCATCAATATTATCTCCATCCTCAGGGAAGATTGCACCTCCAATACTTACGGTACAATTAATCCTCTTTCTCTTAACAATGATTTTTTCTTTTATATTTTTAAGTATTCTTTCACAAAGCAATTTATTATCGTCTGCATTTTCAATCTTCGCTAGTATTGTAAATTCATCTCCTCCCCAATGACTTATTGTATCACCCTTTCTAACAGATTTAACTATTCTTTTTGAAATAATTTTTAATAGCTCATCTCCAGCACTGTGTCCCATTGTATCATTAACTATTTTAAATTCATCAAGATCCAAAAATAAAACAACATATTTATCATTTGTTCTTTTAGCATTAGTGAAAGCAATATTTGCACGATCATTAAATAGTGTTCTATTTGGCAAACCTGTCATTTTATTGTAATATGCCAAATAATGCATTTCTTCAACTGATTTGACTTTATCAATAGCCATAGCAATTTGATCAGATATAAATTTCAACATATTTAAATGTTCATGGTCATATAAATTATTATCATCAAAGCTTTTAATAGCAATTGCGCCAATTATTTCTTCTGATATTATTAAAGGAGAAGCAATATATGACTTTGGAGTTTTAAATGTTTTGTTAAGCTTATTCTTATCTTTAAGATATTGGATTTGCTCAGAATTATAATTTAATGATTGCCTACTTTTAACTATAGGTTCAATGATATTACCAATTAATTTTTTTCTTTTAGAACTAACCTTTCTGTTTAAGCTATAATTGTATTCTTCAATATAATTATCATCAATAATAAGTGAAATTGTAAAATTTTTGGTTGGAATAAGAACACGTAAATTTTCAAAAATATCTTTATAAAGCTCCTTAAGATTCGTTGATATTCTAACTGAATTAGATATTTTTAAAATACAATTTTGAATATTTTTATTCCTAACTATGCTTGTTAAATCTGTTATTGCTACAGTATAATAATATTCATTATCAATTTTATTTTCTACAAAATTAAGTGAGACTGGAAATTTGTCTTTATTTTCTTTTACACCAAAAATTTCAATATCTTTATTTAATGAGTTTAATTTTTCACTCAAAATATTTTTCTTGGAATAATTTTTAATTATGTCTGAGTATGGTTTCGATAATAAATTTACAATAGGCTCACCAAGAATTTGGTCTCTACTATAACCCCATAGATTTAAAGCATGTCTGTTAATCATAACTATATTCAATTTAGAATTGAAAGTTATGACCCCTTCATTTACAGCATTAAGTACACCTTTCATATGAGAGGCTGAATCAAGTATTTTATATATGTTTTTTCTTGGTTTTTTTAAACTCATTATATTAAACAATTAATTTATTAAAATAATTTAATCTCAATTATAATATTAAATTGTGAACTATGTTACAAATTTTTTTGATTGTAACATTATGTAAATTTAATTTTTTTGTATATCATTTCAATTAAATCTCTATTAAATTAAATGAAAATTATTCAAACATATGAAGGGTGTTATTAATGAAGAATATACTTTTACTTTTACTAATTTCGATTACTTTACCAAATACATGGATAAATATAAATTCATCTGAGCCAAAACCTATGTCAATGGAAGTTCTAGATTCTGACATATCCCAAACAATAATTAAGTTTGAATTAGATGGCTTTCATTTAATTCCTATTAATAATGAAGCACAAACATCTAGTTATATTATTAAGTCAGAAAATGGTGCTTCATTATTAGAAAAAGGTTATCCAGATTTACATAATTATACTAAATCAATTATTATACCAGACAATGCTAAAACTACCGTTAATGTTTTATCATATAAATATCAGGATTTTGAAAATTTATTTATTTTACCTTCTAAGGGAAATTTTTCTAGAGAAACAAATCCTAAAGATGTACCAATTCAATATAGCGATGCATACAAGAAAAATGAATATTATCCTTCATCAATTGCTGAATTAGGTGATCCATATATCTTAAGAGATTTACGTGGTCAAACTGTTTCTGTAAACCCATTTCAATATAATCCTTTCACTAAAACTTTAAGGGTTTATACAGAGGTAGAACTAGAAGTAGTATCAAGTGGTTTATCTAATGAAAATTCAATTGAAAGGATTAGTAACTCAGTTAAGCTATCTTCAAATTACGATGAAATTTACAAAGAGCATTTTATAAATTATGAAAATGATAGCCGTTTTCAATATTTAGTTGATCAAGGTAACATGCTTATAATTTCTAATGATGCATTTTTAAGCTTTATGGAGCCTTTTGTTGAATGGAAAAATAAAAAAGGTATTCCAACTGAAATGGTTAGCACATCTGTTACGGGTACTAGTTCAACTGCAATAAAAAATTATATAGTTGATTACTATAATACTAATGGGTTGACATTTGTATTACTTGTTGGTGACTATGCTCAAGTTACATCACCAATGTATAGTGGTTCCGCATCAGACCCTAGTTATGGTTTTATCAATGGAAATGATGTTTATGCAGAAGTTATTATTGGTCGTTTTTCTGGTAGCACACCAGCTCACATACAAACGCAGGTTCAAAGATCTATAGATTACGAACAAAGAAATTCTGGTGATTATTTTAATAATGCAGCAGGTTTTGCTTCAAATGAGGGACCAGGTTACGGAGGTATGAGTGATGCCCAATTTAGTGATTTTCTATGGTCTAGCATTTTATCTCAATCTACTTATGATGAATTTTTCTCAGAATATGATGGAAGTGGTGGTTCAGATCAAGGTGGTATAGATGCTATAAACTATGGTGTTGGTATTATTAACTATACTGGTCATGGTTCCATAGGAGGTTGGGGAAATGGCTCTTCTCTTAATAGTAATCAAATTAATCAGCTTACAAATGTTGATAAACTTCCATTTGTTATAACTGTTGGCTGTAATGTTGGAGAATTTAATAGTACAAACGAGTGTTTTACAGAGTCTTGGCAGAGAGCTACTCACAATGGATCTCCATCAGGAGGAATTGCTCATTTTGGATCAACAATTGCACAATCATGGGAACCACCAATGCATGGGCAATGGGCTATGAACAAAATTTTAACAGAGTCATATGATGGTGTCAATGGTCAACCTCCTGTTGGCAAAAAAACTAGAACTATTGGTGGTATTGTTACCAATGGCTGCCTTCATATGAATGATGCTCAAGGTGGAGGTGGACAAAATGAAACTAGATATTGGACTTTATTTGGTGATCCATCTGTAGTTTTTAGAACTGATGAACCTTCTAGTATGAATATTGTTCATGATGATATTATATTAGTTGGACAAGAAAACTTTCAAATAAATACTAGTCAATCTGGAGCTTTAGCTGCTTTATCATCTAATGGTCAGTTATTAGCATATGCTTATGCGAACCAATTTGGTTTGATTGAAATGAACGTTTCTGATCTTGCACAAGTACCAGGCTCGTATGATTTAGTCGTAACTGGATTCAATACCACTTATTATGAATCTGAAATAACAATTTTAGCACCAGAAGGTCCATATGTTATGATGGATTCATATACTGATCAATTAATGTTTGGTACTGAAAGTGAAATTTCTCTAACCTTAGAAAATGTTGGTAGTGACCCAGCTGATCAGCTGATTGTGACACTTAGTACAGATGATGAATATGTTCAATTAATGGATGCAACTGAAACTATTGACATATCTGCTGGAGATTCAATGACTATTAATGGTTTTATGGCAGAAATCTCTACAAGTATTCCTAATGGTCATCAAATTGAGTTTAATGTAAATCTAGTTGCAGATGAATATGAATGGGATTATTCATTCATGAGTGTAGCTATGGCACCAGAAGTGAATTTAGTTAGTTATAGTGGAGATTTGCAGCCTGGTGAAACCTCAAGCATTGTTATTACAATGATAAATGATGGTGGGGCTCCTATTAATTACCCTGTTTTAGATATTGAAGTGGGTTCATATTTAAGTATTTCAAACATAGAGTTTGATAATGCGTATTATTGGGATTCTATTGAAGGTATAAATATTGAGCAATTAAGAGCTGATATAACAGTTAGTCCAATGGCGCCAATGGGATCAACTGGTGAAATTTCAGTTTTAATTAGCCAACTTAATACCGATTTTCAAAATGAAATAAATTTAGAAATTCCTATAGGCCAAGTTACAGCTGACTTTGAGTCTGGTCTTGATTTAGATTGGGTTAATGAATCAATTATTCCTTGGAATATAACTACACAGGAAGCTAATACTGGATTACAATCATTTAGATCTGGTGTTATTGGTAATAGTCAGACGAGTTCAGCCAGCGTTATACTTGATGTAACTCAAGAAGGCTATATAGAGTTTTTCTATAAAGTTTCTGCAGAATATAGCCCATCTGGAAATTATTTTTATGATGGACTTTTATTTTTTATAAATGGTGAACAAGTCGGACAATATCAAACAAATACTGATGGTAGTAGTCCTTGGACTGAGGCTAGATTTTTAGTTTCACCTGGTATGACTGAATTTACATGGACATATGTAAAAGATAGCGGAGGTGGCACTACTGATTGTATTAACACAGATTGTCTTGATGCTGCGTTTATTGATGACATAGTATTCCCACCAGTTTATGTTGAATCAGATAACATTATTGGTGATACTAATGGTGATTTAATGTTAAATATTCAAGATGTAATTATTATATTAAATATGATTCTTGGTTCAATTGATGTAGATATTGAAACAGCTGATTTAAATTTTGATGGAACTGTAAATGTTTTAGATGTAACTCTTCTTTTAAATTTAATATTGGATGGTCGTGTATCTGATGCTACATCTGCAGTTATGTACGAGACTTCATATGGTGTTGATATAACATCTGATGGATATTTAGGAGCAGTTGAGTTAACGCTTTCTCATGATTTAGGTTTTGAGTTAGAGTTAACTAAAGATGCTTTAGTTTCTCAACATAAAACAAATGGAACAACAACAAAGCTGATTGTTGTAGCTCCTGAAACAGAGCATATTTTTTCTACAAAAGATTATTTTGAAGTAGATGAAGTACTTGCAGTAAATTCAAATGAATTTATTGATGTAGTTAAATATGTTCCAGAGTTTAATCTAAGCTCTGCTTACCCAAACCCATTTAACCCAACAACAAACATAGATTTTTCTGTTTCTGAGGCTGGTTATGCTTCTGTTAAAGTATATAATCTAATGGGTCAAGTTGTAGGTACATTAATAGATGGTATGGTAGATGCAGAAAAGTCATATAGCTTAACTTGGAATGCGCAACATCTTTCAAGTGGTGTATATATGATCAAAGCAGAAAGCAATGGACAAGTAGCAACACAAAAAATAATGCTACTTAAATAGATTTTAAGTATGAACATTTAATAAAAGCCCTGATATTTTATCAGGGCTTTTTTATATGAAATTATTACTAAAATTTTGAATGTTTTATAAATAAGTGCTATAAAAATTATATTAAAATGAGAAGCAATATTAAAAAATTAAATCTTCAAAATAGTTATTTACAATTACCTGCTTGCTTTTATAAAAAGATAAAACCAAGTTTAGTAGAAAATCCCAGATTAATTTATTTTAATAAAAAATTAGCCAAAGATTTGAATCTTGATTTTTTAAATGATGATAAATCATTGATCATAAATTATTTTTCAGGGAATAAATTACCCTATAATTCTCAGCCTATTGCACAGGCTTATGCAGGTCATCAATTTGGGCGTTTTACAATGCTTGGAGATGGTAGAGCAATATTACTTGGTGAGAAAGAAGATTCACGTAATAATCTCTATGATATTCAATTAAAAGGAGCTGGAAAAACATCTTTTTCTCGATTAGGCGATGGTAGAGCAACATTAAGTTCAATGTTAAGAGAATATTTAATGAGTGAATCAATGTATAATTTAAAAATATCAACAACAAGAAGTTTAGCTGTCATTGATAGTGGAGAAAAAATTTTTAGAGAGACAATTAATAATGGAGCTATTTTAACTCGAATTGCATCTAGTCATATAAGAGTTGGGACTTTTGAATATGCTAAATATTTTTGTTCAAAAGATGATTATAAAAAATTTACTAATTATGTAATCAAAAGACATTATCCAATTATTATAAATCATGAATCACCTTATCTTGAATTGTTAAGTTTGGTTATGAAAAAACAAATTGATTTAGTTATAGATTGGCATAGAGTTGGTTTTATACATGGTGTAATGAATACTGATAATATGACTATATCAGGAGAAACAATTGACTATGGCCCATGCGCATTTTTAAATACATACAATCCAAAAACTGTTTATAGTTCTATAGATCATCATGGTCGTTATGCATTTGAAAACCAACATAAAATAGCATATTGGAATTTATCAGTTTTTGCAGGTACGTTATTACAATTTATAGATAGTGATGAGAATAAAGCTATTGATTTAGCTCAAAATGTTCTCGACCAATTTCCTATTATTTATACTAAAAAATGGTATAAAATGATGTTTGATAAGTTAGGAATAAATAATCCTAAAGAAGAAGATAAAGTGTTAATTGATGATTTACTTGAATTAATGGAATTAAAAAAAGCTGACTACACAAATACATTTGCTGCTTTAACAATGAGCACTTATCCTAAAAACTCTTTATTTAAATCACATGAATTTAAATCTTGGGAAAATAAATGGAAAAATAGAGTAAAATACGATGAAAATAGTTATAACATAATGAAAGATAGTAATCCAATTTATATCCCTAGAAATCATTTAGTTGAATCTGCTTTAGAAAGTGCTGTTAGAGGTAATAAAGAAGAATTCAATAAATTGTTAGAAGTAATGTCTAATACATATAATTATGATGTAAAACATGAAAAACTGCAAAGTGTGCCAAAAGATTTTGATAAATATTATAAAACTTATTGTGGAACATGATTTTCAAATTATAATTACAATTTTCTTCTAAAAGTAAAAATTTGTAAATTATATAGAGTAGATAGAAAGGTCAACATTATGAAAAAAGTAATTCTATTTATGTTTAGTTTAATTTCTTTTACATTTGCGCAATCCTATTGTGCAGGTGATCAGATAACTATAGCCGATCAGAATACTAATTTTGAAGTATGCTACGCTTCTGGTAATTATCAAGTTGGTGATAATTGGAGCTTTTCAGATTATAATGGAGATTTAAATGGGGGTAACTACTTCATAACCTTTGTAGATATGGCTGCAACTTGGTGAGGATCATGCTATAGTTCCATAGGTTTTATGGATGCTCAAGAAGAATTTTGGCATGAAACAAATCCAGCGGTATTTTTTATTACTACATTACAAGATTTAAATCAACCGCATTCATGCGAGCAGTGGGGAAATCAAGGTATTCAAGGGTTTCCGCTTATTGTTGAAGATCCTGGAACAATATTTTCATGGCTACATGATTCATGGAATGCCTTTCCAACATATGCAATTTTAGATCATACGATGACAGTTAGGGCTAAACCATGGCCGTATCAGAATAATGGAAATTCTAATTCTTGTGATGGTAACAATAATACCATAGATGGATGGAATGGTGGTAATGCTAATGATTTTATTGCACAATTGATTGATGAATGTGGTGTTATGTGTGAACCATGTGATCAAAATGACCCAATTGATGATGATGGAGATGGGATTGGAAATGATTGTGATGTATGTGATGGTGTTGATGATACAATAGATGTGGATGAAGATAATATTCCTGATTGTATAGATGAATGTCCAAATGATCCTGATAATGATATTGATGGAGATGATATATGTGGTGATATTGATATATGTCCATTAGATGAAGAAAATGATATAGATGGGGATGGAATATGTGGTGATGTTGATTTATTTCCCGAATGTCATAATTTACCAGGAGATGTTGATGATAATTTGGTTGTTAATATTCAAGATATTATTATTATAACAGATATTATTTTAGATAACTTTGATACTACTGATGGTTGTCAAATTAAAGATTCTGATGTTAATGAAGATAGACTAATAAATATTAATGATATTATATTAATGATTGCACTTATTTTGGGTAATTAATCTTTGAGAGTTGCATTTCTTACAGCTGGAGGTTTAGCACCATGCTTATCTTCATCAATTAGCTTATTAATAGAAGAGTATTCTAAACTTGATATTGATATTGAATTTTTTGCTTATAAAAATGGTTATAAAGGTTTATTAAATGGAGATATCATTTCAATTCCTAATCATGTTGCAAATAATGTAGAACATATTATTTCATACGGTGGGAGTTTTATAGGTAATAGTAGAGTCAAATTAACAAATATTGAAGATTGTATCAAAAATGGATATATTAATGAAAATGAAAATCCATTAACAAAAGCAGCTAACCAGTTAAAGTTAGATAATATAAATATTTTACATACAATTGGTGGTGATGATACAAATACTACAGCTGGAGATTTGGTTAAATATTTAAATGAAAATAATTATGATTTAACGGTTGTAGGGCTTCCAAAAACTGTTGATAATGATGTTTATCCTATACATCAAACACTTGGAGCGATAACGGCAGCACAACAAGGTTCATTATTTTTTAATAATATTGTAAATGAAAATACTACTAGTTCTCGCCAATTAATCATTCATGAAGTTATGGGTAGAAATTGTGGTTGGTTAACAGCAGCAACTGCATATGAGTATAGAAAATTATTAGAAAATAAGGTGTTTATACCAGAAATAATGTTAGATAAAAAAAAATGGGATATACATGCAATTTATATACCTGAACAAGAACTTGATTTTCAAAGTGAATGTCAAAGATTAAATCAAATTATGGATAAAATTGATTGTGTAAATATTTTTTTAAGTGAAGGAGCAGGCCTTCAAACAATACTTAATGAAATGAAAACTAAGGGAGAAGATATAAAGTATGATGCATTTGGACATGTAAGACTTGATGAGATTAATCCAGGATTATGGTTTGCTAAAAATTTTAAAAATGAATTAAAAGCAGATAAAGTATTAGTTCAAAAAAGTGGATATTTTTCTAGATCAGCTGCTCCAAATATTGAAGATATAAATTTGATTAGAAAATCATCTAAAATAGCTGTGCAATCTGCACTAAATAGTCAAAGTGGAGTTGTAGGTTTAGATGAAGAAAATAATAACCAGATGTCATGTATTGAATTTAAACGAATAAAAGGTGGTAAACCTTTTAATACTAATATTGATTGGTTTAATAAAATGTTAATAGAAATTAAACAAATATAAATAGGAGTAAAATGGAACATTTAGATTTATTAAAAGAAACAGCAAATAAAATGGTTGAAAAAGGTAAAGGAATTTTAGCTGCAGATGAGAGTAATCCAACTTGCGGAAAAAGATTTGAATCAATAGGTGTAGACTCAACCTATGAAAATCGCAATGAGTATAGAGATATGCTTCTAAGTACAGAAAATCTAGAAAATTATATTAGTGGTGTCATTATGTATGATGAAACTTTTAGACAAAGTACTACCTGTAAAAATAAAATTCCATTTACAGAATTTTTAGAAGAAAAAGGAATAATTCCTGGAATTAAAGTTGATTCTGGAGCAAAAAATTTAGCAGGGTTTACAAATGAAAAAGTGACCGAAGGTCTTGATGGATTAAGGGAAAGATTGCAAGAATATTTTAATTTAGGTGCAAGATTTGCTAAATGGCGATCTGTTGTAAATATTTCAGATTCTTTACCAAGCATTTCTGCTATAGAGGCTAACACTCATGCATTGGCAAGATATGCAGCACTATGCCAAGAAAATAGTATTGTACCAATAGTTGAACCAGAGGTTTTGATGGATGGAAGTCATACTGTAGAAAGATGTTATGAAGTTACAAGTCAAACTCTTGATATTTTATTTGATCAACTTTCAAAATTTAATGTAATGCTAGAAGGTATAATTTTGAAACCAAATATGGTAATATCTGGTTTATTGTGTTCTGAACAAGCTAATATTGAAAAGGTTGCTGACTTAACAGTTAAATGTTTTAAAGACAATGTCCCTGCATCTGTAGCTGGTATAGCATTTCTTTCTGGAGGTCAAAGTAGTGATTTAGCTACAGAGCATTTAAATTATATGAATAAAAAATATAATAGTTTGCCATGGAATTTAACATTTTCATATGGAAGAGCTCTTCAGCAAGATGCTTTAAATGCATGGGGTGGCTCAAATAGAATTGATGCTCAAAATGAACTCTTAAAAAGAGCAAAAAATAATAGCTTGGCAACTTTAGGTGAGTATTAAAATTGTTTATTTTTGTAATAAATTAAAATCAACTAAAAATTTTTTACATGATAATTTTTTTAATGACACTATGTTCATTTGTTTTCTCAAATGATCAAATTTTTGAAAACAATAAAAAGTTAGACTTTATATTATTTTCATACGTTGATAGTTTAGGTAATGTTAACTATAATGGGATAATTGAAGACCCATTTGCATTAAATGACTATATAAAATTTATAGAAAATATAAGTCCACGATCACATCCTTTATATTTTAAATCAAACAATGCAAAGAAAGCATATTGGATCAATGCTTATAATGCATTAATATTAAAATTAATGATTGATAACCCTGGTGATAATATTCTAGATATCGGTTACATTGGTTATGATATATTTTATAAAAAATTTATTGTTGGCAAAGAAAATATATCATTGCAATACATTGAAAATAAAATATTAAGAAAAATGAATGATCCAAGAATTCATTTTGCTATTAATTGTGCATCCAAAAGTTGTCCCCCTCTTGGTAATAGAATTTTAGTTGAAAAACAATTAGATAATCAATTAGATCAAAAAGCCTACAATTTTATTAATAATACTGACAATGTACTTATTGATTATGATTCTAAAACAATTTATTTAAATAGAATTTTTAAATGGTTTAAAAAAGATTTTGGTGATTTAAAAAAATATATATGTAAATACTTAGAAGAATATCAATTTCACGAGATAAAAAATTTTAAAATTAAGTTTTTTAAATACAACTGGAATAAAAATAATTCAAAAAAATAATTATTTTTTTAATTCTAATTACTCTTCATTAGAAAATAGCAAATTAAAGTTATGTTTGATTATTAATATTTTTTGCAACATCTTTAGACACAATAGTAACTCCTATTGGGAATAGAGAAATTTCAGCTAATTTCAAATGTTGAATGCCAAATGGAATGCCAATTATTGTAATAAAACAAATTAATGCAGAAAAAAGATGACCTAATGCTAACCACCAACCACAAATAATAAACCAAATAATATTTGCTAACAAGCCATATTCAGTTCCTATATCTCCCTCACCAGTTAATTTCTTTCTGTTAACAGCTTCTTTTCCAAATGGCCATAGGCTAAATTGACCAATCACAAAGCATGCTTTAGACCATGGGATACCATAAATACTTATAAAAGCAAGAAAACCTACAAAAAACCATCCTAATGCTAAAAAAAAACCACCACAAAAGAACCAAATTAAGTTACCTAATAGACTAAACATAAAATATTCTCCTTTCTTAATTTTAATTGTTATGACTTGTGCTTTTTATTTTTTGAATTAAATCTTTACTTAAAATATTGTGCAATTTAATCCATAAGTCTTTATTTGAAACTTGAAAGTGTTTAAGCTCATCTTGATTCCAAGAAATATATCTAACATTTTTATTTGAATAAATATTTGCAGTAGCAGGTTCGTTTGTGATGAGGCTCATTTCAGCAATAAACTTTCCTCTGCCTAATTTATTTAAAATTTGATCTTCTCTTTTAACTGTAACATCACCATTTAATATAAGAAGTAAATTATATTGTTTTTCGCCTTCTTTGATAATTAGAGAATTAGAACTATTTTTGTAATTACCAAGGTTCCAAAAATTCATAAATTCTTTTGTTGTAAAATCGCCAAAAATATTTTCATAAATATCTTTTATTTCCTCTGGTATAAATACAATTCTTCTTTCATTAATTATTCTAACGATATGATAAAAATTAACTATAGTAAAAACAGCATTCCATATAACTACATCATATCTGCCAATCATAACTTGATATACTCCAGCTAATATTTGGGCAATTGCAAGAATTATTCTTAATCTTAGCATATCTCTTACAGACAAAGCTAAAAAGGTAAAAATAAAACCCAGATGTTGTATTATTATTTCATCTATTAAGTTAAACATCTCTAAATTTAATCAATATAAATTGTTTTAACATTAACAAATTCTTTAATTCCATAGCTTCCTAATTCTCTACCAATACCAGATAAACCAACACCTCCAAAAGGCAGTCTTGGATCAGACTTAGTCATTTCATTTATAAAAACAGCTCCAGTATATATTTTTTTTGCTAATTTTTCAGCATTTTTTATATTTTTACTCCAAACACTACCACCTAAGCCGTAATGGGTGTCATTAGCTAAACTGATTGCTTCACTTTCTTCTTGAAATGTGTAAATACTAAATAGTGGACCAAATGTTTCACAATTATAAGCTTTCATTGATGAATTAATATTATCTATGATACTAGGTCTAAAAAAATATCCATTCTTAGGTATATCTTTTGTTTGATAAATAATATTAGCTCCTTTAGTTAAAGCATCATCAAAAATAAGGTTCAATTGATTTAGTAAATCTTTTCTAGCTAGTGGTCCTATTTGAGTTTCTTTTAACATTGGATCACCAATCTTCATTGAATTTAGATGATGAACTAAATGATTAATAAATTTATTTTTTACATTCTTGTGAATGATAAATCTTTTGGCCGCAATACAGCTTTGACCAGTGTTTAGCATTCTAGCCATTACGGCCATTTTAGCTGCTTTATCAATATCGGCATCTTCACATACTATAAATGCATCAGAGCCACCAAGTTCAAGTAATATTTTTTTTATATATTTACCAGTTATTTTACCTACGGCACTTCCTGCTTTATCGCTTCCAGTTAGAGAGACTCCTTTAACTAATGGATTTTTAATTATATTTTCTATTTCGTCTACATCTATAACTAAGGGTTGTAAAACTTTATAGTCTATATTTTTGGAAAATATTTTTTTAATTTTAAGACAACATCCAGTAACATTTGGTGCATGTTTGATTATTGTAACATTACCTGATATTATTGTTGGAATAACAAATCTAAATACCTGCCAAAAAGGAAAGTTCCAAGGCATTATTCCAAGTATTATGCCAAGTGGTTCAAATGTAATATAACTTTTATGTGCTTCAGTTTTTATAAATTCTGGTTTAAGTAATTTTTCTGAATTTTCAATATAATAATCACACAACCAAACACATTTATCAATTTCTAATAAAGATTCAGATAAGGGTTTCCCCATTTCAGATGTTATCTCTTTTGCAGACTCTAATTTATCATCAATAAGATTTTGTTTAATTTTCAAAATAATATTGATTCTATTTTTTAAAGGAATATTCTTCCAATCATTAAATGAGGTGTTAGCTTCGTTTATTATGTCAAATATTTCATTTGATTTAAATGTAGTATATGTTTTAATTGCTTTTTCAGAATATGGATTTATTGACTTCATAATTTGTCTTTCAATATATCTTGTTACCTTGTTTAATAAATAGGTAAATTCACGCTTAAATATTACACTAAATTGTATTAAAAGTTTAAGGAAAATTATATGATAAAAGCTGTTAATGAACCAATAAAAGAATACCTTCCAGGATCTGGTGAAAAGACGAGTATAAAAAAACAATTAGAAAAAATGAGCAGTGAATGTATTGATATTCCAATTATTATTGGAGGTAAAGAAATTAGAACTAACGATTTAGGTGAATGTGTTATGCCACATAACCATAAACATATCTTAGCTCACTACCACAAAGCTTCATCAATTGAAGTTGATATGGCTATTAATAATTTAATGGATACATGGAAAACATGGTCAAAAACTTCAATTGAGGATAGGATATCTATATTTCTAAAAATGGCAGAATTATTAAAAGGTCCATACAGAGATATTATAAATGCTTCAACTATGCTAGGACAGAGTAAAAATATTTTTCAAGCTGAAATTGATTCTGCATGTGAATTGATTGATTTTTTTAATTTTAATTGTGAATATTTATTGGAAATTTTAGAGCAACAACCAAAATATTCGCCTGAAGGTATGAAAAATACTATGGAGTATAGAGCTTTAGAAGGTTTTGTGTTTGCAGTAACACCATTTAATTTTACTTCAATTGCCGCTAATCTTCCTAGTGCACCAGCTCTTTTTGGTAATGTATCACTATGGAAACCAGCATCATCGTCTGTATTTTCTGGCTATTATATTATGAAACTTTTTAAAGAAGCAGGTCTTCCCGATGGAGTTATCAACTTCATTCCTGGAAGTGGTAGCCAAATAGGAAATCAAGTTATATTAAACAAAGATTTAGCAGGTGTTCATTTTACAGGTTCTACACAAGTTTTTCAGGGCATGTGGAAATCAATTGGAGAAAATATT
>MDTD01137259.1_pt1 | contig 17161 bp, 26 predicted proteins | sample 811221 | NCBI WGS metagenome assembly MDTD01 (sample SAMN05326646, study PRJNA326480) | marine metagenome | isolation source: seawater | place: Pacific Ocean: South West | collected 2011 | reverse complement strand
TTGCATGTGTTAAGCATACCGCCAGCGTTCATCCTGAGCCAGGATCAAACTCTCCATGGTATTTATGTATTGTGTTGATTTCTTTGTAATTAAACTTTTAATCTGAAATTAATAATAGCAAAGACGTTCATAAAGTGTCAAGCATTAGAATTTCTAATTTATCGTGCCCGTTGTTTTAGAGGATTCTTTAAAAGGGAGTGGGTTTAAAGGCTACAAAGTTTACAACTCTGCTAAGTTGCCTGCATACTTATCCCGTTAATTTATTAGATGTTTAAAATACAAATTTAATCCACCCAATAAGAGTAAATGGAACCACTTATTAAAGGGTGAAGATTTAAGAACTACTTAATATTTTAGTTAACTTCTAATTAACACCTCCCAGGTTCCTCTGTTATAATAAGAATGTCTTTTTTTTTAGTTATTAAATTTAATGAGCGTATTAGTTATTGGAGGCACAGGAACTTTAGGTCGGCAAATTGTAAAACAAGCGTTAGACGAAGGTTACCAAGTTCGGTGCTTAGTAAGAGACTTTAGACGGAGTTCGTTTTTAAAAGATTGGGGTGCGGAGCTTATTTACGGTGATCTTTCAATACCTTCGACAATTCCATTGGCATTAAAAGGAATTAATATCGTGGTAGATGCTGCAACCATTCGTTCAACAAGTAATTATACATCTGAAATTATTGATGGACGAGGTAAACTAGCATTGTTGGAAGCTTCAAAACTAGTTGGGATCAAAAAGATTATTTACTTCTCGATATTAAATGCTTCAAAGAATCCATCGATTCCTTTGTTGGATCTCAAAATGAAATTAGAAAATAAGTTAAAAAATTCAGGTTTAAATTATACGATTTTTCAATGTTCGGGTTTTTTTCAAGGGCTTATTAGTCAATATGCTGTTCCCGTTTTAGAAAATGACACAATTTGGTTACCTGGAGATTCCGCTCCCGTTGCATATCTTGATACCCAAGATGCCGCAAAAGCTGTTGTACAAACTTTAAATAGTTCGACTTATACATCTAAAACGGTTTCACTTATAGGAGATAAATTCTGGACTGCAAAAGAAATTATTGAACTTTGTGAACGTTTGTCTGGTAAAACGGCAAAAATTTCTTATATACCGTTCTTTGTTTTTAGTTTTTTAAGACGATTCTTTCGTGGTTTTGAGTCAACATGGAATATTGCTGATCGTTTACAGTTTGGCGAAATAAGTAACGATCCCAAATCAGGGGCCCAACCAAACAATGAAATCAATTGGGAGTTTAATCGACTTAGTCTTGAAAATTATCTGCAAGAATACTTCAGTAAGATTATGAAGAAACTTCGTGAAACAAATTATCAAAAATCGCAGGAAATTTCATTTTAGTAAAAAGGTGTGGTGTTGAAAAATACCTATAGTCGATAAACTTATCTTCAGAGCTAATTTCGAAGATTGAAAGCTTATTAACGGTTATTATTTTATATAATGTATAATTTAACTTGACGTTTACCCTACAATTCCTTATTATTGTATTGTATACGTTAAAACCTAAAGGGACTGTAGTTCAATTGGTTAGAGCACCGCCCTGTCACGGCGGAAGTTGCGGGTTCGAGTCCCGTCAGTCTCGATTAAGAAATTCTAAATGTTTAGCAGCAGTTAGGATAAATCTAATTGGAAGTTTTCTATTAATTTATTATCTAAAGTTCGCAAGATAAATTAAAACCCCAAAGGTTTCACTTTAAATAAGGTGAAACCTTTGGGGTTTTAATTTAGAAATTTTTAATCTCTACATCAACACCGGCTGATATATCTAAACGTCTTAAATTCTCTAATGTACTGTCCATTGGTTTATAGACGTCAATAATACGTTTATGTGTCCTAATTTCAAAATGCTCACGTGCATCTTTATTTACGTGAGGCGAAGTTAAAACACAATAACGTCGAACTTTAGTCGGTAAGGGTATCGGACCGATTACTTTTGTATCGCTTGCTTTTACAGCTTCAATAATTTTATTACATGAGCTGTTTAAAAGCTCGGATTCATAAGCTTTGATACTTATACGTAATTTTTGTAGTTGTAATGAACTCATTTTGTGTAACTGATTACTCAAGAATTTTTGATACTACACCAGCACCTACTGTTCTTCCACCTTCTCTAATAGCAAAACGCATACCTTGCTCAATAGCAATTGGATTAATAAGTTCCGCTGTCATTTTAATTCGGTCACCTGGCATAACCATTTCTGCTACACTTCCATCGTCACCTGTAAATTGAATAATTGTACCAGTAACGTCAGTTGTTCTTACATAGAATTGAGGTCGGTAACCAGTAAAGAAAGGTGTATGACGTCCACCTTCGTCTTTATTTAAAATATAAACTTCCGCTTCAAACTTTTTGTGCGGAGTTATAGAACCTGGAAGGGCTAGTACCATACCACGTTCAATTTCGTCTTTTTGAATACCACGGATAAGGATACCAACATTATCTCCTGCCATACCTTGATCAAGAGTCTTTTGGAACATCTCAATACCAGTAACAGTTGTTGCTTGTGTATCTTTTAATCCTACTAATTCTACGTTATCTCCAACACTAATTGAACCTCGTTCAATACGACCTGTAGCTACCGTTCCACGACCAGTAATTGAGAAAACATCTTCAATAGCCATTAAGAATGTTTTTTCTGTGTCTCGTTCCGGAGTTGGGATATATTTGTCGACCGCATCCATTAAATCATAAATAAGATCAACCCATTTATCAGCACCTCGTTCTTTAGGACCGCCTTCTACCGCTTGTAAAGCTAATAAAGCAGAACCAGAAATAAACGGAATTTCGTCACCAGGGAAATCATAACTTTCTAGAAGTTCTTGAACTTCTAATTGAACTAACTCTAAAAGTTCTTCGTCATCAACTTGATCCGCCTTGTTTAAGAAAACTACAAGATACGGTACACCAACCTGCTTCGCAAGTAAGATGTGCTCTCGAGTTTGAGGCATTGGACCATCAGCAGCGGATACCACTAAAATACCACCATCCATTTGCGCAGCACCTGTAATCATATTTTTTACATAATCTGCGTGACCAGGACAATCAACGTGAGCATAGTGACGAGTTTCCGTTTCGTATTCTACGTGAGCTGTGTTAATTGTAATACCACGAGCTTTTTCTTCAGGAGCAGAATCAATTTCATCAAACTTTTTACTAGCTGCTTCGTTATAAATAGCTAACGTTGCTGAAATTGCTGCTGTTAAAGTAGTTTTACCGTGATCTACGTGACCAATTGTACCAATATTAATATGTGGCTTTGATCGTTCGAACTTTTCGCGTGCCATATTACAATTTACCTATTAAATTTTTTGTTTAGTTTAAAATACTTTTGGCGAAAATTTATCAACTCCAATTTAAAGAGCTAATTAATTTAATATCTAAAATGAGCAAAGGCTTTATTTGCCTCCGCCATTTTATGTGTTTGTTCTTTTCGTCGGATACTGTTACCAACTTCTTTGGCTGCATCCATTATTTCATTAGAAAGTTTTATCGACATACTTTTACCCGAACGCTCACGAGCAAATTCTGTAATCCATTTTAACGAAACATTAGTACCTCTATAAGCCCTAATTTCAATAGGAACTTGATAAGTGGAACCACCAACACGTCTAGCTTTTACTTCTACTCGTGGTGTAACATTTTTTACTGCTTTTTCTAATACTAATACTGGGTTTTCTTCAGTTTTAGTCGAAATAATTTCTAAAGCATTGTACACAATTCTTTGTGCAAGAGATTTTTTACCAGATTTTAATATCCTGCTTACTAATAACGTAACTAAACGGCTATTGTATATTGGATCCGGCTCAGTTAACGTTCGTTGAGCTTTACTTCTACGTGACATAGTTAATTTAATTTGTATAAATTTACGTTCTTATTAACCTTTAGGTTTTTTACCACCATATTTTGATCGACTTTGTTTTCGATCTTTAACACCGGCAGCATCTAATGTTCCTCGAACTAGGTGATAACGACAACCAGGTAAATCTTTAACTCGACCACCACGTATCAGTACAACAGAATGTTCTTGGATATTATGCCCAATGCCTGGAATATAAGCCGTAACTTCAAATCCTGATGTTAATCTGACACGTGCCACTTTACGTAAAGCTGAATTCGGTTTTTTAGGCGTCGTTGTGTATACACGCGTACAAACACCACGTCTCTGTGGACATGATTTTAATGCAGGGGATTTCGTTTTTTTCTTATTAGCTGTTCTTTCAAACCTTACTAATTGTTGTATTGTTGGCATAAAAATTTTTACTCAGTTTGATTTTCAATACCGTATTTACGCATAAAGCGTTCTACTCTTCCTTCTGTATCTAGAATTTTCTGAGAACCGGTATAGAACGGGTGGTTACCCGACCAGATATCAACATTTAACTTTGGTTTCGTTGAACCAATGTGCATAATTAATTTTCCGTCACAGTAAACTTCTGCATTTGGGTACCATTCCGGATGAAGTGATTGTTTAGGCATTTCACTTATTTTTTTTGTTAACGTTTAGAGAATTGTGGTGCTTTTCTTGCTTTTCTTAATCCATATTTCTTTCTTTCCTTACGACGAGAATCTCGTGTCAGGAACCCTTCTGATTTAAGGGGTGCTCTATTTTCAGGAGACATATAACATAATGCTCTGGCGACACCTAATTTAATAGCGTCTGCTTGACCCTTTAAACCGCCACCATGTGTATTTACGTAAATGTCGTACATTTTCTCTAACCCTAAAGTCGTTAGAGGGTTTTTTGAAGCATTTATATACTGCGAATTGAACTGTAGATACTGTTCACCTTGTTTATGGTTGATCACCAATGAACCTGTCCCTGGAACTAACATAATCTTAGCTACGGAAGTTTTTCTACGTCCCACTCCAAAAAAAGCTGACTTCGTTTCTGAAGCTGGTAAACACATAATTTAATTTGATTTTTTGCAGTCGTTTTTATTTATAAATTTTTTATAAAGTTCAAAGATCGTACTTACCAAAATATGGTTTTAAATTAGACCTTGTCTTTTAACAGCCGTTTAAAAGTATTTTTACCTTTTATTTTCGAAGATCCATTCCAAATCGCTCTTTTAAGTTTTTTGCAACTTCATCCGCGGATTTTTGACCAAAATTTTTGAATTCTAAAAGATCCTCAGCGGAATATTGTAATAGATCCGATAGCGTATGAACATTTGCCCTTTTTAAGCAATTGTAAGCACGTACCGAAAGTTCTAATTCTTCAATAAAAATGGTTTCTAAATGTTCCCCTTTTTCTTCTTTTATTTGTAACGTGGTTTCATCAGGAGATGTTGACGGTGTATCGGTAATTTTCAATACCCCAAAAGTATTTTCCAACAATTCTGATGCTGTACTTAAAGCATCTGATGGGGTAATACTTCCATTAGTCCAAATTTCCAGAATTAAACTTTCCAATTCGGAAGATATATTATTCCTAGAAGTCTCTACAAAAAAGTTTACTTTTGTAACAGGCATAAAAACAGCGTCTACAGCTAAAAACCCGGCGGGTATAACTGAATCTATTTTTCCACTTGTAACGTAGTTTTGACCACGCGCAACAAGAAACTCCATTTTTAGAGTACCATTCTCATTTAACGTTGCGATATACTGGCGGGGATCAACTAAAGTAATGTTATCAGGTAATTGGATACTACTTGCAGTTACAATTCCTGGTGTATTAACCGATAAAGGAACCAAAACGGGGTCTGTAATGGCCCCTTTGAGAATAATTTGCTTAAAATTAAGCAGTATATCGATTACATCCTCTTTTACATTCGGAATAGTCGAAAATTCATGATCAATCCCTGCGATACGTACACCTGTAATAGCGATACCTTCTAAATTTGATAAAAGAACCCGTCTTAAAGCATTGCCTACCGTCGTACTTTGGCCTTTTAAAAACGGACCAATGGAATACTTAGAATAAAGTTCTGTTGGTGTTTTTGTTGTTGCTTGAAGGCACTGAACTTGAAACATAACTTAAATAAAATATCTAAGATTTCCGAATAGTTTTAATTAGTATTCCGTAAAACTTGTTTTTAAACACGTCGTTTTTTTGGAGGGCGACAACCATTGTGAGGAACAGGCGTACTATCTTTTATTACTGAAACTTGCAGACCAAACCCTTGTAGCGCACGGATTGCTGTTTCACGTCCACTTCCAGGTCCACTAACAACAACTTCAGCTTGTCGCATGCCCTGCTCATAGGCGATCGTAGCAACTTTTTCGGCTGCTGATTGGGCAGCAAATGGAGTCCCTTTTTTAGCACCCTTAAAACCACAACCACCGGCAGACGCCCAAAATAAAGTATTACCTTGTTTGTCTGTAATATTTACAATGGTATTGTTAAAAGTTGATTTAATGTGAACAACACCACTATTTAATGTTCTTTTGGACTTTTTACCAGAAAATCGCTTTATCTGTTTGACCATACTAAGCTAAAATTTCTATATATATAAATAACTACTTTTTCTTTGCAACTGGCATTTTAACTTTCCCCTTTCGTGTTCGGGCATTTGTTTTTGTTCTTTGACCTCGAACCGGAAGTCCTACTCGATGACGACGACCTGCCGCGGATCCGATGTCTACTAATCGTTTAATATTTTGAGAAGTAGCTCGTCTTAAATCCCCTTCCGTTTGATAATCTGAATCAATTATCGCTCGAATGCTTGTGACTTCATCATCTGTTAAATCATTACACCTTGTAGTTGGGGAAATATTGGCAGCTTTTACAATTTGTTTTGCACTTGTAGCTCCAATTCCAAACACATAAGTTAATCCAATTTCAACCCGCTTATTACGCGGTAGGTCTACACCTGAAATACGTGCCATTGATCTTTGTTATTACCAATTTTTTATTTACGTTTCATTTTTGCTCGACCTTGTCGAACTTTAAGTCGTGGATCTGATTTACAAATAAGATAAATTCGTCCGCGACGTTTTACAACTTGACAATCTTTCGATCTATTTTTCAAATTGCCAATTGAACTTACTACTTTCATACGTTTTAATCAATTTTGTTTTTAATTAACAGGTTTAAAATAGAGGTTTTAGAACGTCTTGTTGATTAAAAATTTCCTTATTATAAATATACTTCTACCAATTTAGGCTAAACGAATTAACCATAAAAGTCTACGCTTTTTTAAAACTCTCATAGTTTTGAGATACCAAGAAACCACGTATTTGAGAAGATACATCTGTAATAACACCTATTAAAATTATTAACGACGTTAAATTTTTAAAAATATTAAATTGGAACACGTTTGCTAATACTATTGGGAAAAAGGCTAGAAACGCTAAAAATAAACCACCCATAAAAGCTAAACGACTTATTACTTGCTCCAAATATTGCGTTGTTTCTTTCCCTTGCTTTAATCCCGGAATATTGTAAGCCATTTTTGTCAAATTCTCAGATAAATCTTTTGGTTTTAACACTAAAAGTGCATAAAAACTGCTGAAAAAAACAACAAGAATTATATTTAATGTAAATGACGAAAATGTTAATAAACTAGTTAATGCATTACCAGATATTGAAAATAATCCTGTAATGAATAATTGCAATGGATAAAATAAAAAAGTCGCGATTGTTGTACTAAATACTAGTGGCATGATACCACCCTGGTTAAGCTTTATCGGAATATAACTATTTTTTAATTCTGAACCTTGCGGATTGGAATCTAAAGAATTGAAGCTTAATTGGCGAGCGGAAACAATATTAACTTTTTTATATGAATCTTGAACAATAACAATAATCGAAACAATAATTAAATAAATTGCATATGCTAACAACAAAGTTAAAAAATTGTTTACATTCGAAGTGTTATTCAAGTTCTTTAAGAAGTCGCCTAAATTCGCTGGGATACCACCAATAATATTAATAAATATAATCATTGAGGATCCATTACCTAATTTTTCATTAGTTATAAGTTCCGCAAACCACATCGATAACATTGATCCTGTTGTCAATGAAACAATTATTTTAAAAGCTAAATAAGTACTCCAATTAAAGATTAAAGGTTTCACGAAAAAAAAGGCGATCCCTGTACTTAAAATTAATGCCCAACCAAAAGTTAAATACCTAGTATAGCGACTTATTTGTTGTCTACCTAATTCACCCTCTTCTTTTTGCAACTGCTCTAATTTCGGTATTATAGGAGTTAGTAGTTGAATAACAATTGAGGAATTAATATAAGGCAATATTCCTAAAGCACCAATTCCTAGGAAGGAACTACCAGTTAAATTTTTTGCGATACCAAAGAGTGGATTTGAACCTTGGGATTGCGAAAAAATATCTAGATCGACATTTGGGACCGGAATATAAAGACCTAATCTTACGAGAATTAAGAGACCAAATATTTTAACAACTTTTTTCTGTAATAAACTTATTGTTTCAGATACGGCCATTAGTTACAGAATTTATTTAGATGTTATACGATCGCAATGTACTTAAACCATCAATTGTTGCGCGAGCATTATTAAGCAAATTATTGGAACCCAATTGTTTTGACAGAATATTTTTGATACCCGCCAGCTCTAATACAGTACGAATCGAACTACCCGCGATTACACCTGAACCCGGTGCGGATGGACGTAAGATAAGTTTCGCTGCTCCAAAACGTCCATTTGTTGTATGTGGTATAGAGTTTGAACTTGTTAAAGGAACACTTATGATATGTTTTTTACCATCTGTAACCCCTTTTCGTACTGCGGTAATAACATCACCAGCTTTACCAACACCAACACCTACTTTACCTTGTTCGTTTCCCACAACAATAATTGCACGGAAACTCATTTTTTTACCTCCTTTTACTACTTTTGTTACACGCTCAATAGCCACAACTCGTTCTGACCATTCAGACTTTGCTTTACTTGTTTTTTTCGGACTCATAAAATTTTAACAAAAACTGTATTTAAATAGTTTATTTATTTACCTGTTTTACCAGCCTTACGTCTTATAACTTCACCGTCATAAGCAATGCCTTTACCCTTATAAGGTTCCGGCGGTCGTACAGAACGTATTTTGGCAGCAAATTCACCAACTACATCTTTTTGTATCCCGGAAATAATAATACTTGTTTGGTTCTCTACTTTTACGTCTATTTCAGTAGGGGGTACCATTGTTACTGGGTGGCTATAACCCATATTTAAGACAAGATCTTTTCCGGCGAGTTGAGCTCGATAACCAACACCTGTAATTTGTAATCGTTTTTCGAACCCTGTTGAAACACCCGTTACCATATTTGCAACAAGCGTTCTCGAAAGACCATAGAGTGCTTGAGATAATTTTGTATTTACAGTTTTTTCAATAAATAATTTTTGCTGACTATCATCCATAGTACAACAAATTAAGGATGGTAAAATTCTAGATAGACTTCCTTTCGGACCATCGACTGAAACTTTTTGACCATCTAGTTTTACTTTAACTTTTTCTGGTACAATTATAAATTGCTTACCTATACGAGACATATTTTATTCGAAAGTTACCAAATATAACATAAAAGTTCGCCACCAATACCCTCTTTACGAGCCTGTTGGTCTGTCATTAAACCACGTGAAGTTGAAACAATCGATGTTCCAAACCCTCCTAAGATTCTAGGCATTTTTTTTGCTTTACTATAAACCCGTAATCCGGGTTTACTTATACGCTGGATTTTGACAATACTTGGTTTACGTTCTTTACCACTGTACTTGAGTGATAAAAGAAGTGAAGTCTTTAATCCATTTTTTAATTCTTCGAAAGAATCTATTAAACCTTCAGCAAATAAAACTTGAGCAATATTTCGCGTTATTTTTGTTGAAGGGATTTGTACAATTTGATGCTTCGCTAAATTCGCATTGCGAATTCTAGTTAACATATCAGCTATAGTATCAGTAGTCATTTATCAATTTTTTATACGGTTAAAAACTATGCTGCAGCAAACGGCATCCCAAAAGATTTTAATAAAGCACGAGCTTCCTCATCCGTTTTTGCTGTTGTAGTAATCGAAATATCTAACCCACGAATTTGAGTTACATCATCATAAGAAACTTCGGGGAAAATAAGTTGCTCTTTTAACCCTAAATTATAATTTCCTCGTCCATCGAACCCGTTTGGGCTGATACCTCTAAAGTCCCTAATTCTTGGTAAAACTATATGGATTAGTTTCGTTAAGAATGTATACATCTGAGCTTGACGAAGCGTCGCGGAAGCACCAATGGACATGCCATCACGTATTTTAAACCCAGCAACGGATTTACTTGCTTTATTAATTATTGGTTTTTGTCCCAAAATTAAACTCATCTCTTCGACGCTGGCGTCTAATTCTTTAGAATTTTTTGAAGCTTCCCCGATACCGCGATTGACGGTTATTTTAACAAGTTTAGGGACTTGTTCGATATTTTTATAACCAAACTCTTCTATCATCGAAGGAACAATTGTTTGCTTATATAAACCTTTTAAATCTAATTTCATAGTTTATGGATTTCAGGTGAGTAATTTTTAAACCTTTTATTAAAGAACTTCAGGGGCTAAAGAAACGATTTTAGTAAAACCTTTTTCTTTAAGTTCTCGCGCAATAGGACCAAAAACTCGTGTTCCACGGGGATTGTTTTCTTTGTTAATAATAACAGAGGCATTATCATCAAAACGAAGTCGCGAACCATCCTTTCGTCGGATGGATTGCTTCGTTCTAACAACAACCGCGCGGACTATATCTGAGCGTTTTACTGTAAGGTTTGGTGTAGCGTCTTTAACAACGCCGATGATAACATCACCAACACTTCCATATCGTCTATTACTGCCAAGAACTTTAATACACATCAGATTTTTAGCACCGCTGTTGTCTGCTACTCTTAAACAAGTTTGAGGTTGTATCATTTTTTATGTTGCAGATTTTCTTAAAACACTAATTAAGACCCAATTTTTAGTTTTGCTAATTGGCTTAGTTTCACGAATACGAACTTGATCTCCAATAGAAGCATTTATTGTTGAATCGTGAACAGCGTAACGTTTCGTTCTTGTGATAACTTTTTTGTACTTTTTATGAGTAACTCGATCATTAACAGCAACGATACGAGTATCTTTCATTTTGTCACTAACAACGATACCTATTTTTTCTTTTACGGCCATATTTTATTAACTTTAAACAAACAAAATAAATCGTTTTGTAGTTTATATTTTTGTTAAGATTTTGGTTTTAATTGGTAACTTGTAAGCAGCTAACTTTAAAACTTTAAAAGCCATCTCTTTACTTAAACCATTGATTTCAAAAAGTACCGCACCTGGTTTTACTACAGCAACCCAGTAAGCAACAGTACCTTTACCGGCACCCATTCTTGATTCCGCCGCACGTTCTGTAATAGGTTTATCAGGAAAAATTCGGATCCAAATTTTTCCTGTACGACGTACATATCGCGTTAAACTACGTCGCGTAGCTTCAATTTGTCGCGAAGTAAGCCAAACAGGTTCTTGAGCTTGTAGACCATAATCTCCAAAGACTATAGTATTGGCTTTTGAAACCCCTCTTAGTCTTCCACGGTGATGCCTACGGAATTTTGTTCTTTTAGGGAGTAACATATCAAATTGATAAATTAATTAAATTAATAGATTTCTTTGTTAAAAATCCAAACTTTAATACCTAATACACCGTATACGGTATTTGCTCGCTGGGTTGCATAACTAATATCGGCTCTAATAGTTTGAAGAGGAACACGCCCTTCACGAGCCCATTCTGCACGAGCAATCTCGGCACCGTTTAATCTACCAGCAACTTGTATCTTAAAACCTTTTACACCGCTTCTTTGTAGCATCTGTGTAGTTTGGCGGATTGCTTTTCTAAAAGCAACTCGCTTTTCAAGTTGATCCGCTATTGATCTTGCAACTAGCGAACTTTCATTTTCACTTCGAGTAATTTGTAAAACTTTTATTCGAATTTGCTTCGAACCGTTTACTAAACTTGTAAGATTATCTTTTAAGTTTGTAATTAAACTACTGTTTTCAGTATCAGCCGTAATGGCTTTTGGTCGTGCGGCATGAATTACTAATTCAAGCTGGTTGACTTTACGCTGAATTTCTAATTTAGCGATTCCTGCTTTACTGTAAACAGATTCAAACTCTTTTTCAAAAAACTTTCGTATTTTATAATCTTCTTTTAGAACTTCACTATAGGCACCATAATTAGCAAACCAAGTTGCACTGTGCTTCTTATTAATACCAGTTCGAAAACCGGTTGGATGTGTTTTTTGTCCCACGAACTAAATCCTCATCAAATTTTAGTTTTGTTAATTTTCCATAACGATTGTTATGTGTGATGTCTTTTTTAAAATTTTGAAAGCTCTACCTTGGGCTCTTGGACGGATACGTTTTAGCGTAGGTCCTTGATCTGCAAAAGCTGACTTAACAACCAAGTCAGTTTCATTTAAATTTAAATTGTTTTTTGCATTTGCGGTAGCTGAACGTAATGCTTTTATAACTGGAGCACAAGAAGAATATGGCATAAATTCAAGAAGTGTTAAAGCTTCTGGATATGTCTTTCCTTGTATTTGTCTAAGAACACGACGAACTTTACTAGGAGACACTCGAACATATTTAGAAACTGCCCGAATTTCGCTTTTTTGTAAGTTTTCCATACGTTTTAATTAACGTTTTCCTTTCTTATCTTTTTTTACGTGTGAACGAAACGTTCGAGTAGGGGCAAATTCACCAAGTTTATGTCCAATCATCTGATCTGAAACAAATACTGGAATATGTTGACGCCCATTATAAACAGCGAACGTATGCCCAATCATATTCGGAAGAATTGTTGTAGAACGAGACCAGGTTGTAATTATATCTTTTTTTCCATTGGCGTTCATTTGTTCAACCATTTTGAAAACATGAGAAGCAACAAAAGGCCCTTTTTTTAAGGAACGTGGCATCTTAAGAAATGTAAATTTATAAGTTGTCTTTAATAACTATTTAACGTCGTGAACGTAAAATATATTTGCTACTTGATTTCGTTTGATTACGCGTTTTAATACCTAAAGCAGGTTTACCCCAAGGTGTTACAGGTTTTGCACGACCAATTGGTGATCGACCTTCTCCACCACCGTGCGGGTGATCGATTGGGTTCTTTACAACACCTCGAACTTTAGGTTTTTTACCAAGCCAACGGCTTCGACCAGCTTTTCCAAGGGTAATATTAATGCTATCAATATTCCCGACTTGGCCTAAAGTAGCGTAACATTTTTTGTTTACTAAACGAACTTCATTTGAAGGTAATTTTAAAGTTACAAAATCGCCTTCTTTAGCAATTAATTGCGCATAAGTTCCAGCGGCGCGGGCTAATTGACCCCCTTTACCTAGCGTTAATTCAACATTGTGAATAATGCTACCTAAAGGAATTAATTCTAATGGCATTGCATTTCCTACTTTAATAGGAGCATCAATTCCAGAATATATCTCCATTCCAACTTTTAAAGAACGCGGAGAAATAATATACTTCTTCGAACCATCTTGGTAATGTAACAAGGCGATTCTTGCATTCCTGTTTGGATCGTATTCGATACTCGCTACTTTAGCAACGATAGTTGATTTTCGATGAAAATCTAATATACGATATTTTCTTTTATGCCCGCCACCACGGCCTTTAACAGTAATAACACCACGATTATTTCGGCCGCTGCAAGCTTTTTTACCGACTGTCAGACTTTTTTCTGATTTAACTTGTGATAAATCATCAAAATATGACACCGATTTTGTACGTGTACCTGGGCTGTAAGCCCGATATAGACGAATTGCCATATAAAAATAATATTTACTATTTAAGGACGTCTAAAATTTAGCTGCAACTGATTATTCTTCTTCAAATAAAGAAATAGAATCTTCAGGTGCTAATTTTACTATTGCTCTTTTATAACGAGCTTTTTTTCCTATGAACTTACCTACTCGACGTTTTCTTAATGGTAATAAAGAAGTATTCACGGAAATAACTTTCACATCAAACAATTGCTCGATAGCCTGCTTTAAATCCACTTTATTTGCTTTAGGATCGATTGCAAAACTATATTGATTTTGTTCAATTAACCGTATAGTCTTCTCAGTAAGAATAGGATATTTTACGAGACTGAGTATGTCTCTTTGATTAACGTAAGACATAAAAATAATGCTGAACTAATTTTAAAACTAATATTTTTGTGGCTGAATTTTTAATACAGCATTTTTCTTACCAGGTACTGAACCTTTCAGAACTAAAATATTTTCTTCTGCGTTTATGTAAAGGACCTCAGTATTTTTAAGAGTTACCGTTTTACCACCAAGTTGACCAGCCATCTTTTTTCCGGGATAAACACGCCCAGGTGTAGTTCCTGCACCAATACTTCCTGGCAACCTGTGGTTCTTAGAACCGTGTGTCATAGGACCTCTACTAAAGTTATGACGTTTTTGGTTGCCCTGGAAGCCTTTACCGATGCTTTTCCCTGTGATTCGAACCTTTTGGCCGACAGAGAAAGTATCAGAGGCAATAATTTGGCCTAATTCAAATTCCTCAGGTGATTTTACATGAAATTCACCAAAGGATCTAAATCCTTGGTCCCCTACTTTCTTTAAATGACCTCTTATGGGTTTATTAGTTTTTTCTAACGCTTTTTCACCATAAGCAACCTGAATAGCGTTGTAACCATCCGTACTTGTAGTTTTAATTTGGCTTACCTGACATAACCCCGTCTTGAGAATTGTCACAGGAAGTACTTTTCCTGCTTCATCAAATATTTGGGTCATTCCAACCTTTTTGGCAAATAGTCCGGCCTGCATAGAATTAACTGTGTTGTTAGATTGAATTTTGTATTAATGCAATTTTTAAAAAATTTTGCTTATATGCCTAACTATTAGTCATACATTTAGATTCAGTATACTTTAAGGCAATGCATTATGTCTATGTTCACAACTTTAAAATAAGGTAAAATAACGATTCAATTGTTTATTCAAGAATTAAAAATATAGATCAAGAAATACCGTAAGATTTTCTACGGTAAATACCCCTTTTATATTGTTTATAGAAAATTTAAAATTAGAGATGTAACCTATAGTTTTAAAATAGGAAACAAAACAAGAATAATCTTACGAAAAGAATACAGATAATTATGGTTAAAGTTATTGGTATTGACCTTGGCACTACAAATTCAGTAGTAGCTGTTATGGAAGGTGGTAAACCCGAAGTTATTACAAACGCTGAAGGGGAACGAACAACACCATCTGTAGTTGCGTACACAAAAAAAGGGGATTTGCTAGTTGGGCAAATTGCAAAGCGTCAAGCAGTGATAAATCCTGAAAACACTTTTTACTCGATTAAGCGCTTTATTGGACGTAAAACAAGTGAAGTAAACGAAGAACTTCGTCAAGTATCTTATAAAGTATTGCAAACAGAAGACATTATAAAACTTGACTGCCCTGCATTAAGCAAGCAATTTGCTGCTGAAGAATTATCGGCTCAGGTATTGCGTAAATTAGCAGATGACGCTTCAAAATATTTAGGTGAAACTGTTAAACAAGCTGTTATTACAGTACCAGCTTATTTTAATGATTCTCAAAGGCAAGCAACTAAAGATGCTGGTAAAATTGCTGGTTTAGAAGTTTTACGAATCATTAACGAACCAACGGCTGCTTCATTGTCATATGGATTAGATAAAAAAGATAATGAAACAATTTTAGTTTTCGATCTTGGTGGGGGTACATTTGACGTTTCAATCTTAGAAGTTGGAGATGGCGTATTTGAAGTATTAGCCACATCTGGGGATACACATTTAGGAGGCGATGACTTTGACGAAAAAATTGTACAATGGCTCGTTAAAGCATTTAAAGATCAAGAAGGCATAGATCTAACAGAAGACAGCCAAGCTTTACAACGATTAACAGAAGCCGCTGAAAAAGCGAAGATTGAATTATCTACTTTAACACAAAGTTCAATCAACCTACCTTTTATAAGCGTAACACCAGAAGGTCCAAAGCACCTTGAAAAAGATTTAACAAGAGCACAATTCGAAGAACTTTGTTCCGATTTAATCGATCGTTGTAGAACACCTATAGAGAATTCGTTAAAAGATGCCGAATTAAATTCGTCTGCAATTGACCAGAACGTTCTTGTTGGCGGTTCCACTAGAATACCTGCTGTTCAAAAACTTGTTGAGGATATCTTAGGTAAAACTCCTAACCAAACTGTTAACCCTGATGAAGTTGTTGCAGTTGGAGCTGCTGTTCAAGCCGGTGTACTAGGAGGTGAAGTTAAAGACATTTTACTGTTAGATGTAACACCACTGTCATTAGGTGTTGAAACATTAGGTGGTATTACAACGAAAATTACACCGCGAAATACAATTATACCGACGAAAAAGTCTGAAACTTTCTCAACCGCTGTTGATAACCAACCAAATGTAGAAATTCATGTTCTACAGGGTGAACGAGAATTGGCAAAAGACAATAAGAGCTTAGGTACTTTTAGGTTAGATGGCATAGCACCTGCTGCACGTGGAGTTCCTCAAATTGAAGTAACTTTCGATATTGATGCAAATGGTATTCTTTCAGTAACTGCAAAAGACAAAGCAACTAACAAGCAACAATCCATTACAATTAGTGGTGCATCTACACTTCCGAAAGATGAAGTTGAACGTATGGTTCAAGATGCAGAAGCTAATGCTGCTGCAGACAAAGAAAAATCGGAACAAATTGAAATTAAAAATCAGTCCGAAGCTTTATGTTACCAAACTAGAAAACAGCTGGAACAACTTGAAGCTACGTGCACACCTGAAGAAAAGCAAAAAATCGAAAATTTAGTAACGGAGCTTGAAGAGGCAAGTAAAAAAGATGATTATGCCAGCATGAAGGAGCTAATGGAAAGTGTGAAAAAAGCTGTTATGGAAGTTGGCGAAAAAGTTTACAGTGGCGAAAACAAACCTGAATCAGGGGAAGATGACGTAATTGAAACAGATTTTTCGACGGAAAAATAAGGATTAACTAATTAAACAACTTTTACTCTAATTCTTATAAAAGTTTTAGAGTAAAAGTTGTATATAAAGACATATCATGTTACAATAATTATTGTAATGGGTCGATGCCCGAGTGGTTAATGGGGACGGATTGTAAATCCGTTAGCATAGCTTACGTTGGTTCAAATCCAACTCGGCCCAAT
>MDTD01083598.1_pt1 | contig 17161 bp, 16 predicted proteins | sample 811221 | NCBI WGS metagenome assembly MDTD01 (sample SAMN05326646, study PRJNA326480) | marine metagenome | isolation source: seawater | place: Pacific Ocean: South West | collected 2011 | reverse complement strand
GCACAATACGCCCTACGGGCGCTGGAAGTTTTTCATTTACCAGCGAGTGGAGTTAGATGAAAAATCGGATTTTCCTAAATTAGAGACTTGAATTGACAAGAAAGTTTGAAACAAACTGCGTGATTATAAAATCAAGTAGGTAACTGCTTGCAAAGACTACTAATCGTCTTTTGGAGTATCTTTATTCTTTTCTAGTAGCCTCTTTACCCCGCCTGGAATTACTAACGCTCTCAAGAGTTTTTTTGCGTATGATTTTATCTCATCCCTAGTTACTTTTATTCTATCAGCAGAATCGAGGATATTTCCTTCTCGAAGTAAAGTTACAGTTCTTTGTCCAATTAGGACTGGAAGCATGCAAGAAGCTTTCAATCTGAATTGTGTTTCAGGCAACATTTTGATGTACTCCACTGCTGCATCTAAGTGATCATTTGTGATGTCTAAATACTCATCATATAGGGGTCTGAATTTGTCGATGTTACCTTTCTTCAGTAAGTCCTCTGGTGTCAAATCATGCCTCGCAAGTGCTTCACTTGGTATGTAGCATCTACCAAACCTCAAGTCTTCAGGAATGTCTCTTAGGATATTGATCATCTGTAATGCCTTTCCGAATCTTATGCCCTTTGCAAAAAGTTCTTCCTCTTTGTATCGACCTAGAGATATTAGGTGCGCTAGCGACATTTTAGTCCAGAATACTCCAACGCAGCCAGCCACTCTATAGGTGTAGTCGTCCATCTCTTCGTTGTTGACTAAAGCAGAAATTTCTCCGCCTTCTTTAGCCACACCAAATCTATCCAAATCCAATATCTGGCCGCCAACTATTGTCTCTAGACATTCAAGCATTCTCTCTCTATCTGCCTCAGAATATTCCTGTAGGCCCTCGATGACATCTGGAACATTTCTCAGTAGTTCAGCCTCGCTTTCATTGTCTTGTATGTTTGCGATTTCACTGAAATCCGGCATGGTTTCAGATCTTCCCTGTGCAACGTCATTGTACTGGCTAAGCAATCGCTTCAATTCTTCAGTTTCTCCTTCTTTAGAATCTGCTATAGTGTCTGCAACCCTTGCAAGAAGGTACAGCAAGCCTATTTGCCCACGAATCTTCTTTGGGAGGTACTTTAGAGTGGGGTAAAATGACCTGGAGGTCGATTCTAACAATGAGTCGATTTTAGCATTCACTAGTACTGCCACATTCACACCTCGATTAGCGCGAAGGGTGCTTGGTTTTTCAGAATGTGGTATATCGGTACTCAAATGCCTGGAAGATTTGGGAGATGATTAATCAAAAACTAGGTATAAATCGAACTCATTTTTGTGGGATTTAATAGCAAGACTTTATTTTGAACCAACACAGCCATCGAATGAGGGGATAGATTTGCAGTGCGGCTCTTGTCATGAAGAGATACCCGATGACAGTATATTCTGTCCCGAATGTGGTGCTCGACAAGAGATGAGTCGTGCAGGTGGGCTACCCGGTGTGGGTGGAGTCGGACTTGGTGGCCAGGGTGTAACCGGAGGGCGTAACTTCGGCGTAGTATCTGGCGAGGCTGTAATGAACCAAAATATGCCTGGAATGCCAAATCAAGGTATGCCTCCAGGCATGATGCCTGACCTAATGAGTCAAATCGCACCGAATTTAGGGATGCCTCCAAACAATCCGGGACTTCCTCCGGTTCAGGGGCTTCCTCCATTGAACCAAAATATGCCACAATCAAATGTTACGCCTTTACCAGGCCAGAGTCCACCAAATATCGGCGGTGCTCGTGGTGATATGCCACCATCTGCAAAAGGGCCTTCCTTGGCGAGTGGTGTTGGACCAAACACGCAAGTCGGGGAAGTTGGCTCACAGGTTGGAGGTACTGCGGTTTCAAACAACCCCGCCTTGTCTCCGACTGATGCGATGGTTAACAGAATCGCAGAAGCTGAGCGAGCAGTCAAGAATGAGAGAAGGAGCCAATGGCTTCAAATGAACCAGCAGTCTGCTGCGAATGTCCTAACTTCAATTGGAGGTGAACTACCTTCCCATTTGAAAGGTCAGGAAGAAACAACAACAGCGGAATTCTTAGCTAATGCTATCGGTTCTGGTAAGGATGATTCAGGAAACGATGCACTATTCAAGCGGATGTCAGAGGTTGCAGTTCGCAGGGTGGCTCGCAAAAGAGGAGTCGCAGTAGATACGCCACAAACAAAATTCGAAGGTGGAGTGCTCACAGTAAACGTAACTTACATTGATGATGGAAGAGTATTGGACACTCCAGAAGATCTGTCTTCTGCATTTGAACATGCAATTTCCACAGAAGTAGCGCTCAAAGGCTTAGATGCAGTAGTTGAAATCAGTCTGTTCAGGTCAAAAGACGGCGCCGTGGAAAAAATTGGTGGAGAAAGCGATACGCCAACCGAAGACTCTGAAGAAGAGATGTTCGCTTGTGAGGTCTGTGACGGACTCGTAAAGGAATCAGACTCGGAGTGTCCTCACTGTGGTGCTGTATTCGAAGATGAAGACGAAGAACCAGTTAGCGCACCTCCTGCACGTGGAGGTGGCCCACTTGGTCCAACAAGAGGTGGTCCACCAGGACCTTCTCGCGGAGGTCCTCCAGGTCCATCACGCTCCGGCGGTCCACCCGGGCCATCACGCTCCGGAGGTCCACCCGGACCTTCCAGAGGCGGTCCATCTTCAGGTGGCCCACCAAAGCGCAGCGGTCCACCTGGCGGAGGACCTCCAAGCGGTGGCCCCGGCGGTCCACCAAAGAGAAGCGGTCCTCCTGGTGGAGGCCCACCAAAGCGAAGTGGCCCTCCCGGTGGCGGCCCACCTAGCGGTGGCCCTGGAGGTCCACCAAAGCGCAGTGGTCCACCTGGTGGCGGTCCACCTAGCGGTGGTCCTGGTGGCCCTCCAAAGAAAAGCGGTCCTCCCGGCGGTGGCCCGCCCGGTCCAAAACGTGGAGGACCTCCAGGTCCAAAACGCGGTCCGCCGAAGTGAAAATCACAAATTGGATTTCATCCCATACTTGGACTGATTACAAACTGAAATCAGCGAAGACCAGCTTTCTTTAGGCTCTCAAGAAGAACCTGTCCTAGCTCGCTCGGGTCTCTTGCACATGCAATTCCCGCAGCCTCAAATGCTGCGAATTTTTCCTCAGCAGTTCCCTTGCCACCGGAGATAATCGCCCCTGCGTGACCCATTCTTTTTCCAGGTGGTGCTGTTGCACCAGCAACGAATCCTACGATTGGTTTCGAACAGTTTTCTTTAGCCCATGCTGCAGCTTCTTGCTCAGCATTTCCTCCGATTTCACCAATCATCACAATTGCTTCAGTTTGTGAATCTGCCTCGAATGCAGCCAAGCACTCTATGAATCCTGTTCCGTTAACAGGATCTCCACCAATTCCGATACAGGTTGATTGACCTTCGTCGATTGACATTGTTTGTGCAACTGCTTCATATGTCAGAGTTCCAGACTTCGAAACAATTCCAATTCTTCCCTTTGCATGGATGTGACCGGGCATAATGCCCAACTTTGCCCCACCAGTTTCTCCTGGTGTAATGATCCCTGGGCAATTCGGTCCAATTAGTCTAACATTCTCTCTGTTAGCAACATAGGCAGCCGCCTTAACCATGTCTAGTGTTGGAATTCCTTCTGTAATACATACAATCACGCCTTCACCCTTCACAGTTTCAAATGCGTTTGCTGCTTCCATAATCGCTTCACCAGCAAATGGCGGAGGGACATAAATCACTGTTGCATCGGCATCGGTTTCCTTGATCGCTTCAACCATGCTATCGAATACCGGTACCCCTAGTACTTCTTGACCGCCTTTGCCCGGAGTAACTCCTCCAACTAGGTTTGTTCCGTATTCTACCATTTTTCCAGCGTGGAACATTCCTTGCTTTCCTGTGATTCCTTGTACCAGAACCTTTGCATCTTCTTCAATCCAAATAGCCATTTCACTCACCGCCTCCAATTAGTGCCACGATTTTCTGAGCACCATCAGCTAGGTCATCCGCTGGATGAATGTTCAAATCAGATGCAGCCAAAATTGCCTTTCCTTCATCCACATTTGTTCCTGCTAGCCTAACGACGAGTGGGACGTCCAATCCAAGGGCTTCTGTTGCACCGATTACTCCACGAGCAATGATGTCACATCTCATGATTCCACCAAAGATGTTCACAAGAATTCCCTTGACGTTTGGGTCTTCGAGAATGATTGAGAATGCGGTCTTAACCTGCTCTTCGTCAGCTCCGCCACCAACATCCAGGAAGTTTGCTGGCTCTCCTCCGTACAACTTGATTACGTCCATAGTTGCCATTGCAAGGCCTGCTCCATTGACTAAGCATCCAATGTTACCATCCAGTTTAACGTAAGACAATCCGGTTTCTTTTGCTCTGATTTCAACCTCTTCTTCCTCAGATAAGTCTCTGAGTTCACTCCAATCTTTGTGACGGAATTCAGCATTCTCGTCGAAACTGATTTTTGAATCAAGAGCAACCATTTCGTCATCTTCAGTTCTAACCAATGGGTTAATTTCCACCATTGCGCAATCTTGAGCGATGAACATATCGTACATCTTCCCTAGCATCTTGAAGAATGACTTCAGAGCATTACCTGATAGTCCCAAGGACATTCCTAGGTCTCTCTTTTGGAATCCTAATAGCCCAGAGTTAGGGTCGACGTTGATTTTGTGAATAAGTTCAGGTGTGTTGTGAGCAACGTCTTCAATATCCATGCCACCTTCTGTCGATGCCATGATTAGCACATCCTTGCTCTCTCTATCAACAAGCAAAGCAAGATAGTATTCGTGTGCTATTTCACAACCGGATTCGATGTAGAGGTTGTTAACCAATTTACCTTCTTCACCGGTTTGAATTGTGACGAGAATATTACCTAATATGTTAGAGGCATATGTTTCAACATCTTCTCTTGAAAATGCGATTTTAACTCCTCCTTGCATAACTTCCTCAAGGGTTTCAGGATGGTACATAGTGCCCTTTCCTCTTCCTCCAGCGTGAATTTGACTTTTCACTGCTACAACCTTAGATCCCAGGTTGTCGTATGCTTCCAATGCTTGGCTTACGCTAGTACAGTGTACACCATCTAGGACAGGTACACCTGCCGCCTTGAGAAGGGCTTTTCCTTGATACTCGTGGATATTCATGACTCTCTCCAACTCCTCCGACCAAAAGGCGACCTTTGAATGATGCGATATCAAATCCGTAATCACACGATGCGTTCAATAGCCAAGTTGTAGTCGGTTAAGATATGCAGGTAGTCGTTCTTGCGGGTGGCGTTGGCTCACGTCTACGCCCTTGGACCAACGAGGTTCCTAAGCCGCTGCTACCTATGTTGGACGCAACTCTACTCGAGAGAGTTGTGGAGGGAGTTCCTGGCGGTCTAGTTGACGAAGTAGTCGTTGCGGGCGGATACAAAGTAGACCAAATTCAAGAGTACTTTCGCAACGCAGATGTTGATTTTGATGTAAGAATAGTTCCAGAGGATAAACCGCTTGGCACTGGTGGCGCTCTTGGAAATTGTAGAGATGTAGTATCAGGGAGATTTGCATGCTTCAATGGTGATATCGTGTCTTCCCTAAATGTGGGAGATATGCTGCAACAGCATTCCAAAATGGATGTGAAAGGTACACTCGCCCTTTGGGAAGTCGAAGACCCAACGAGGTTTGGAATAGTAGGTTTAGATGAAGGAAGAAAGGTTACCCAATTCAAAGAAAAACCAAAACCGGAGGAGGTTTTCTCTAACCTGATCAATGCAGGGTCTTATCTTTTGGAAGAAGAAGTGTTTGACATAATGCCAAGAGGAAAGCATAGCCTAGAGCGAGACGTATTCCCTGTTTTAGCAGAGGAAGGAAGCCTTGCAGGGTTCCCATTTGAAGGATATTTCATCGACGCAGGAACACCAGCTAGTTGGCATGATGGTGTCACAAGATGCATTGCAGAAAATAGATTCAAAATAGGACAAGTCTCAAACGGAAGCTGGCACCAAGGAGACGTGACTTCTGCTATCAATTCCATGGTACAGGAAGGATGTATTGTCTTTGGAGAGGTTTCTGAATCAACATTACTTCAAGGCTCGAAAGTTGAATCTGGAGCTAAAGTCTCAAAATGCCTAATCGGTAGAGGTGCGGTTATTCAATCCGGTGCCGAATTGACCAATGTTGTAGTCGGGCACGGAGTTACAGTCCCTGCCGGCCATATTCAAAGCGAAGGCACGATTTGAATCGCAGTCTCCAAAAAGGATGGGTTCACAGCCTTACCCATGGATGCACCACTTATTGTAGTGAACTTCAAGACTTATTCTACCGCTTTGGCTGAACATGCTGAAGCACTTGGAAAGTTGATGGCTGATGTTGAAACTAGTGCTAGGATGGTTGCGGTCACAAGCGCATTTGACTTATCTAGCGTCAGTGCTATTTCCGGATTAGAGGTTTGGGCTCAACATTTAGATCCAGTTGGACAAGGTAGTCATACAGGATGGCTGGAGCCACAGACTGCAATCGCTAGAGGTGCATCTGGTACAATCATCAATCACGCTGAACACAAGGTTTCAATTGACCACGTAAGAGACTTGATGGCAATGTTACCCGATGACTTCCCTATCTGTGCATGTGCAGCAGATGTTGCCGAGGCTAGAGCATTAGCAGAATTGGGTCCAACTTTCATTGCAGTAGAGCCACCTGAACTGATCGGTGGAGATATCTCAGTAACTACCGCAGACCCTGCAATTGTATCTGATACAGTTGCAGCGGTGAAAGAAGTAAACTCGAATGTCAGAGTATTGTGTGGCGCTGGAGTAAAGAATGGTCAAGATGTTGCAACCGCAATTTCCCTTGGTGCGGAAGGCGTGCTACTGGCAAGTGGAGTGACTAAGGCCAGGGATGCAGCAAGTGTACTAAGTGACTTAGTTTCTTTAATCTGAATAGGTATTCCGGGCTAGATTTTATATTATCTAATAATCTATTAATTAACGTGACAATAGGATACAGTCCTCATTCTGATGAGACACCTAGCAGTATTTCGATTGATGTGGTTCAAAGTGAGAAAAAAGAGGCACATGTTTGCATTCTCAATGGTTGTTCAAGAGGTAAAAGGGGAAAGAGCAATTATTGTCGAGAGCACAAGGCAATAGGCAGGATTATTGAAGGGAAAATTGCTAGAGAAAGCGTGAACAGTGTCGACCCTAGCGTGTCGATGTATGAAGAAGCACTGCGAATTCAGAAATTACCCTCGTGGTCGGTATTATTTGATGAAGTGATGAGGATTATTTTCTATATCGTACTAATATTCTTTTTATTTTACATCACTGTGATTATGCCAATTCAGGGCTTAGCTGAAAGTTTCGAAGATCAACGTTGGTACACTTAAACCAGTTCTCAAACTTAGTGTGGTTTTCGCCGGGTTAACTATTATATTCGCAGGGGTCAATGTATACACATGGCAACAGGGGGTGAGGCTGTGGAAGAACCTTCTCCACCAAGTATAATCATTGACCTAAATCAGTCATCAATAAAAGAGCCACATCTTTGCAAGTTTGAGGATTGTAAAAGACCTAGGAGGGGATACAATGATTTCTGTAGACAACACCGGGCTATCGGAAAAATAATTTCGGGTAAAATCGCTCGAGATAAAGCCATTTCTGAAATTGCTGCTAGAGATAAATCCAATGAAGTCACTGAAGTTAATCGAACGGGTTCTGGGTCTGAAGATGACCGTGTTGTAGTAAGATCGTTTTGGGGAGATTTCACCATCATCTTAGGGATAGAGCTCGCTCTTTATCTCCTCATTCTCTTGTTTATGTTACCGATTATGATCCTTGGATAGACATTTCACTTTCGTTTCTTAGAAGCCTTGGCCATTTCAAGAGCAGATTGTTCTAATTTTGCTCTATGCAAATCCTCACCGCCAGGGCATGTATCTCTATGGCCGCAATTCCTGCACGTTCGCTTGCTTTTTGCAAGAGGAATCTGTGACAAGTCACAGGTTAAACCGAGCCTGTAATGTAGGTCAATCATTGCCTTCATGTCTGAATTAATCATATGCTTTGAGTCTTCCAAATCTCTTTGTGTACACCTTTCTCTCCAGAGTTTCCATCTTCCACTATTCCAATACAAATTCTCAACAATGTAACGCTCAGGGTTTGCTGGCAGACCCTTTTGTTGCATTGCCCATTCCACCATTGCAACATTTTCTAGATGCTTGTCATCACCAGGACTGGATACACCTTGAACAGTGAACCTCAGTAAATGACAAGTCTTGCCAGAAAACCAAACAAGGTCAGGTGAAATGTGCAACTTGTATTTCCCAAGTTTGGTTTTTTGCAGTCTTGAGAAAAGGTACCAATGAGTGATTTTCCCGCTTAGTATATCGTATACCGGCTTTGATTGCATTACTGCGTGGAACCTGTGACAGGCAATTTCCACTAATCTGTCCACACGCTTCGGGGATATTTGTGACCTCAAGTCACTTATCCCACCTATCCTAGTTTCAATTACTTCAATCACTGATTTTTGCCTAAACATCCCACCGATTATCCTATTCCGAATCTTACCTGCTAGGTCTTTTTCAATCCAAGAATATCCTTCTTTGTACGCAGTCAACCTATCTATGATTACTCCACGCAAGGCTCTCTGCATCAATCTCCACGGCGATGACCAATCGGAGATATTTCTCAAATGCTGATTGAAACCACCTTGTCTTTTAGCAAAACCATACTTCAGAACCCATGCTCTCGGGCATTGGTTCATCAGACTACGTCTGCTTATTGACCAGACTTTTGGACGGTTTGCTATTGCTGCTTTTCTTGCTTCCATAAACCGGTTGAATCACTTCAAAGATAGTCAATCCTTCGTTGTGTGCGAGATCAACAATCAAACCTAACAGCGGAATTCTGGTGTACCCAGTTTTCTTGTGCTTTAGTCTCGATTGCGCTGGGGCTACGTGCCTCTCTTACCTCTCTAATGGCTTCGAAACTAGTTCTACCAAAGTGTGTTAATAACCATGCAGAGACTAATCCAGCCCTACCTAAACCACCTTTGCAGTGTACGAAAACAGATTTCCCTTCTTCAATGAAAATTAGAATTTCGTTCAGTTTTATGTTCACTGATTGGTCGGGTGTTGAAAAGTCTGCGATAGGAGCCCAGTGCCAAATCATTTCAAACTCTTCTACAAGACCATCTTTGAGGCCTTCCACCTGTAATTCTTCTAACTCCTCCGCTTCAATTAACGAGACCACTACATCATAGCCACTTTCTTTAATTTTCATTAGGTCTTTCCCTAGTTCTCTTTCCCAATTTCCGCTCATGGCACCAAACTGAATCTTCCCTGGACACAAACTAAGTCCAATTTTGCAATCATCAAGTTCTATTTCTGCAATTTTAAGTGGGTGAGTATCGCTTGTTCGACTAGACATTTTCCAAAACCTCCAACACTTTCTTTGCATCCATTTTTCCTATGTTTTCTAGAACTTCCTTTAGGTCGATATTTGAATCAAGATTATCTCTGATATACATCTGAATTTTGGGATTTAATCTTGCCCAAGCCTCAGTACTGCTCGGTTGACCAAATAATTCGTATCCTTTGGTACTCAACAAATCCTCTTGATAACTTGGATTTGCTATGTATTTACTTATGTTCAATAACAACATAACTTTCTTCCCCTCAGTACTCCAGTTTTCTTGTAACTTTACACTAGTTGTTTGACCCATTATCCAAACTCTGTTACCATAATCAGAATTTGACTCGAATCTCTTTGGATTTGTGTCATGGATCTGAATTTGGGGTTTAGAACCCAGAGGGAACTTTAAGCTCTGAAATGCTTGTTCGCAACTATACCAATCCAATCCTTCTAAACGGAATTTTGTTTTTGCAATCTGAAAGTTATCTGTACAATGTGGGGCAAAGATTTTCACTTTAGCTCCAGACTTGTTTGTCTTGAAGTAGTAGCATCTCCCACCCATGAATTCTCATGAGGCCCGTATTTTACAAACCTTTCAGTAATTTAAGAACCAAATATTGCAGAGTATTTAAACTAAGAAAGAGATAGTGTATGATGGACAAGTTTAGCGATTCATACCTAGCGGAAATCAAGGAAGAGTGGAAGTTATTGTCTGGGGGAATACCATGGTGGCAAAAGTGCCAGTGTGAGACCAGTAATCCCGTGTATGACTTGTCATACGATGCACACTACTGCTCAAATTGTCTATCATGGCTGAGTGCAAAATGTAGCGATGAAAATTGCAGCTATTGCAGGGATAGGCCTGATTTTTTCCAGGGTTCAAGACCCTGTTTCCTAATCCATGTCTCCCCTGCTTAGTCGATTCTGAAAAGGCACTCTGTGGGTCGTTTGAAGAACTTGTGACGGTATTTTGCGATAATCCTGTAACCAATGTCGCGGATGGGCAGAGGAATAATCCAGAGCACAGGGAACCACATTTTGTAATACCATTTCATGTAAAGTAAACAACGGATTCCTGCTGCTGAGCGGATGTATGATTTTCCATTTCTGATTAGGTAAACTGAGTCCGCATCTCGCTGTTTTTTGGGCAGTATGGCAATCATCTCTTGCCCTTCTTCGGATAGAATCGGGCGATATCCGATATCTTGTCCTCTTGCTAGTCTCTTATCCATAAAAGTGGCAAGTCTGTGGCATAATCCACAATCACCATCGAGAAGCAAGAAATCTCTCTCACTCATACATCAACCTCCTCGATTGACCAAGTTAGGACGTAAACTCCAGCAGATGAGTGTACATATTGTGGATTCATCACATCTATCCCTAAGTTGTAAGATTCTGTCAATGAATTATCCTTGATTGAAACTTCAGCTTCTTGGAATACCCAAGGCTCATGAAGAGTGTATGCCATGTGCAATTTCCCATTGTGTTCAGTATAGAGTGAGTAGCGCTCGAAAAGGAAGTACTCGAGGGTATTCGCCTCAGCCCGCATTTTTTGTCCTAGATGGCTACATTCGCCTTCTAAGGCCACACCATCACCAACTCTCTTTGAGCACCATTGGAATGAATTGTCATTTGTTTTCAACTTACACTTTGCATACCTGTAAGGCAATCCATATGCTCTTGGTGCATGCCAGCATGTAATCTTACTTTGAGCGTCTAGAGTGAGAAATAAAACGCCAGGTATGCCATTTTTCTTAACGTAAGTACGAATATTGAATTCAGGGAATGTCGAAATTCCGGGTACTGCAGGTAGAAATCTTGGTCTGACATTTCTCATTTGAAAAGGAATAGTACCAACGTATGCCTTACCTTCAAACAGGTCGATTTCAAGACCATCTGGGATGTATGGTTCTAGATTGCTTGGCTCAACCTCCCAGTGCATGAATGTGAGATTTCTCCACTCTTGAGATAGCGCATGAGGTCTATCTGGCATCGGAAAAGGAACGTGTTCCCTGCTAATCTTTCTAACCATTGAAAACACTCAGAACCCCGATATCACTTGCGTAAAACACGCCATTTACAAGGCACCAAAGTGAGATTGGAATCAATGCCCAGCCTAATGCTTGCGAAAATGGTTGAGATCCGAATGAACCGAACGCTCTCGAGATAGGACCTCCCCATGACGCGATGAATCTGATTAAGAGGGTTAGAACACCTGCAGTTAGAACGTGTAGAATCAGAAGTAGTGGGCCTAGTGCGTATCCAACTCCACCTGTCATTGTAGTGGCTGTGACTCCTTGTGTCAGTGTAGCAGGGAATGCTAACCAGATGAACCATCCCATCCAAAATCCGATTAGAAGATCCCTTTCGACATCTTCTACTTCCCTCCAATTTCTAAAAGACTCAGAGTAGAAACCATACAGTTTGTTAGCAACGAATTCGATTTCTTTAGGTGTTCCGACCATTGAAGCCCTTACTGCTGCAGTGAAGAACCAAGTCAGTAATGCAAGGTCTAGCCATGTTCTCATATCGTTATCACCCGGGAAGAATGACATGATGAGGGGTCCAATGTTTACCATCAAGAAACCAAGACCTCCAGCAAGAGCTACACTACCCCAAAGTGAGCCTGGAATTAGTGGCTCTTCAGGAACTTCATACTTCTTGCGAGGCAGGGCTAAAAGCAGCATAGCAAGGCCAGGTCCCCACAACAAACTAAGTGTTGCGAATGTAGATTGCTGGCCTCCGTAACCGATGTTATCAACTGCATCGATTATATCTTCAGAACCAGCAGTTCTTGGAGCAGAATAAGCGACATGTCCTGACGAATCGATGATTACTATCGAATCTGAAACTCCGTGCGGCATTCTTTGTGCAAATCGACTCTCACTATCGTCAATGAGTATTGGCCAAGTAGCATTAGTTATGTCCGCAATTATGTCTAAATCATCCATTCGAACATTTTCTCCAGTAACTACCTGTACAATACTAACCTCGTCACCAAGCCTTTCGGCAACATTCTGTAACTGTTTACTTTGGTCAACCGCATTCGATGAAGCAGGTAGTGTAATTCCAATGACAACTGCAGATTTACCTTCCATCAATTCATCTAGTGATACGGACCCGTTGCCGTTTTGGTGCAGTATGAAAGATGGTGAGCGAGCGTCATCAGCGACTATTGATTCTCCGCCGAGGTCTGGGATTGTGCTGGCTAGCGGTATCATCAAAATGGCCATTACAACCAAAGCTGCCATCAGAGGTGGGGGCAACAGTAGGCCTTGCCTGAGTTGTGAAACCAAATACGCAATTACTGCAACAAAACCAGAGATTGATAACCATAAGAATGCACTGGCTAACGGCTCTTCACTGGATTCAACATTGAATCGAATAATTCCTTCATGGTCGCAATTTTTTCCCGCTGTTCCGTAAATTCCGGTGTCAACAGTCTTCAAGCACACTATCAGAACATTATCTCCCGCAGGTAGTGGATTCGTTCCAGTCCAAACCGTCGAAGGTCTTCCTAGGTCATCATCTCTCGAGTATTTTTCGCTGGTGGCAGTAAATGCTTCGACCCTCAAATCATCGTCGAAAACTCTCTCCTCATCGGGTTCAACTGGGCCGAAAATATTCAATCCAGTGAAATCTTTGTCGAGATCATCGAATCCCCAAGGTAGGGTTGCAACAAGTTGAATGTGAGCAAGTCTAGCATCATCTACAGTTACCTCTACGACAGGAGAGAACAAATCTCCAACGATTACGATTCCACCTGCATACTCTCCGCTACCACCCCATTCTATGCTTATGCTGTACGGACAAGAAGTCGTTGCAGTCATGGAGTAAGAGATAATATCACCTGGCATTGCACTGATGTTCGCAATTTCTACTTGGGTCGACAAATTATGCGCCTCACCTGCTGACCTGTATACGTTTTCCGTCACGCTACCAAAGTAACTGTAATTTCCAATCTGAACTTGTGTTTCTATAGTGACTGGGAACTGTGTTCTGCATTGAGCAAGCGGGAAGCCAGTGCCTGCTTGTACATATGCTGCGATGAAAGTTGAAATCTCAAACGAGCCACTGAATCCCATTTCCAATGGTGGCATTGAGAGTGGGCCAATAGACACACCCTGTCCAGCTTGCAGTTGTGTACTACCCATTGCTGAACCTTGGTAATCTCTGGTCAAGTTAACCTCGTTTTCTGCACCACTGAGATAAATTCGGTGAAATTGATTCCCTTCCCAACGAACATAACCTGGCTCGTAAATTTCGTCTTCTCCCGATGCGTTTGTAATTACAGGAGTAAGTGAGGGAATGGATATACAAAGAAGGGCAAAAATAGCCATCCACCTTCTCTGCATAATCCCACCCAAGCGCTATGAGTTGAAGAACCCACATCATAGATGTGGGAATCCTAAGTACCACCACATCGCGATTATTCCAAAGGTTATCGCAGCTGCATTTACGCTTCCTTTAGTCATTAATCCACGGTTCTCTAAGACTGCTCCTAATACGCTATCAACTTGGCAACCAAGCCATCCAATGACAGCAATAATCGCCGCTAGGATAGGGTCTTGTTCTGAGGCAAATGCAAGAATTGCAATGATACTAGAACCGGCCAATGCAGCGATTTGACCATTTGGAGAAAATCCACCATTTAGTCCCGGTTCACACTTTTTCATCGTTGTGATCATTCGAACTCTGTTATCCAAGCAACCGATTTCTGATGCAAAGGTATCTGCTGCTGCAACAGATACAGCGGCTGAGAATAGCCACAATCCATTTTCATGGTCGCCCAACAAAAATGCGATTATGGCAACCAATCCAGGTAGTCCTCCATTTGCGACAACATTACCCCAACTTCGGTGTCCGTCACTTGATTCAGAGAGTCCTTTTTCGGTTTTCTCGTCGAATCTCCACTTTGTTGCTTTGTGTGCGGTTCCCAAGAATCCCAATAAAATCATCAACCAAGTCCAGTGTCCCAAAGCGCCTACTGTTAGTCCTAAGGCAGCTGCAGCGTAAACACCGGTTCTGTCTAGAACTCTGTACTTTTCAGAAATGAGGATTAAGACGCCAACTACGCCTATGGTAACCAGCAGATTACCCTGAGTTAGGCCAGGTTCCATGATGTCAACCATGTCTCTCCCCTTCTCGTCCGACGAGAATCTACGTCTATACCTTGCGCCTATATTTGTTTCAAAAAAACTGTTTTCAAACCTTTGAAATCATGACGGAAGATGCATGACTGCGGCTAATATTTCTCTTCCAATTATCCATAAAGTTACAATCATAACGACAATCCATGAAAGACTTGCAATAACTTGCACAACTAGATCCTGTTCCATGAATAACCAAGACACAAACCAACTGCTACCATTCCAAGCAGCGTGCCCAATAATAGCTAGACTGATTCCTAACGCTGGGTTTCTTGGTAAGTTCCAAACCCTCTCATATGGTTTGTAGAGCCAGCCTCTGACGGTTTTACCGATTGTGGTCAATTCTCTCTGAGTGTTTACAATTTGGCCAGAGGCTCCATCGAAAACAACCCACGTCGCATTATCTTCGTGCGGATTATCATCTGGCGTAATTCCTCTTTTGGTGCATAGGTACCATCCTATGGACACGCCTGACAAACCAGTCCACAAAGCGTGTCCCGGTATTGAGCCAATTCCTCTAACTACTGTCGTAAGAGAGTATGAGACAGCAAGTCCGCTAAATGAACCCAAGATGTATTGCAGGTTTTCCAGTAATGCGAAACCAAGGCCTACAGAGAATCCAATTTGGAAACCTCTTTTTGGTGAATCAATCAGTTTGTACAGGCTCAATACGAATGCTGCCTTGCACAATTCTTCACCTACAGGGGCGCTTACAGTTAGGATAAGGAATTCTCCAATTGAACCGGGACCAAGTGTTTCAATCCCAATCAGTATGAGGAGTAGTGGAAATAGTAAGGAGTTGATTACAATGGCAGGAAATGTTGAGAGCATTCCCGCCACAAGCATTTTTTCTCCTTCGATTTTTGTTGTCATCAATTGAAAATGCCTAGTTGAGAATGCCCACCAAGCGTGAACCGGTAATGAAAAACCGAACAGCCAAGCAGGTACTCCGACCAATACTGCAAGCAACAACCAAGCAGGATCATCGCTCAACATTGCTGGAAGTAATCCCAAAAATGCGGTGATTACGGTTAATGAAAACACAATCCAGAGAGTCGAAGTAGGTGGCATTTCAAGAGGCGGAGAGTCTTTGACCAAGTGATGAGAAAATGAGGTGGGCACAGGTGTTACAAGCATACGTGAGTCTGGAAGCATGTGCTGAGTTGTGCCGTTTGTCTCGGGAGATGCCATGATTACATGGGTCAATTTTGGACGGCGAGCGCTGATGAAAATCAGAATAAGTGGTAGTGAGCAGATCAATGAAACAACAGTAAGGCTACCATCGCCGTCTATCATTCCAAATAATGCCAAAATCATTGTATTCATAATTACGTAGAGAAGTAAAACGATTCCAAGCATCCTCCATATGGTGCTCCAGGGTGATGATTTGGATGCTAATGCAAGCCCTTTTGGTGGTGGCGTAAGAGGTGCCATCATGGGTTGCATGGCTGTGCTAAAGGGCATTCACTAAACCAATTTTGTCATTGGTCCCCGCTCAGTTCGCCCATCACTCGTCACTGAAACAGCAGTCCGCTCAAGTGCGCTCATCATCGCAGGGATTGACCCTAACGGGGGCTGTGGTTTAATCATCCGGTTGTCAAAAACATCTATTCATTAACAAAATGAGTGAAAGTCAGGCCATGACTTGGTTGGACTGGTTGTTTGCACCTAGGATTGACCACAGAGGGTGGCAGACTCCCAGTGAGGCATCCAGAATATTTCTAATCATCACTTTGGTGTTGGTGGGTTGGTGGTATTGGGATTCCACAAGTGACAATTTGTTCATGTGGTTTGGAATGACTATTCTGGTCTCCACTCCGATTTTATCAATTGGATGGTACTTGCTTTCATTGGTTGCAAAAAACCGAGAAGTCCAACTTCTAACACCGAAGGTACGCAAACCCTTGGAAGAGAAAGGTAGGCTGCCTTCTCAATTCAAGAATCCGTAAGTCCAGTCGTGTGGTGGAGCGAAGGTTTCCTTGATTGAACGAGGGCTGACCCATCTCAATAGGTTAAGAGGAGATCCAGCTTTGTCGTTTGTACCGCTTCCTCTTGCACCGCCGAATGGCTGCTGGCCAACAACTGCGCCGGTTGGCTTGTCGTTGATGTAGAAGTTTCCAGCACTGTACCTTAGGGCTTCAATCGCAGTTTCGATATTTCGTCTATCGGTAGCGAAAATTGAACCCGTTAGAGCGTATTCTGACGTGGTGTCACAGACCTCAAGGATTCTTTCGAAATCGTCATCTGGATAAACGTGAATTGAAAGTACTGGTCCAAAGATTTCCTCAGCCATTGTTTCGTATCTCGAGTCCTTACAGATGATTGTGGTTGGTTCGATGAAGTATCCTGTCTTGTCATCATAGCCGCCACCTGTAACGATTTCGCAACCCGGGTCTTCACGAGCTCTGTCGATGTATCCAGTGATATTGTCGTATGATTTTCTGTCAATAACTGCTGACATGAAGTTAGAGAAATCTCTTGGGTCTCCCATTCTAATCTTTGAAACCTCTTCGCAGTATTCATCCTTAATCTCTGCCCAAACGCTTTCAGGAATGTAAGCACGACTTGCTGCACTGCACTTTTGTCCCTGGAACTCAAATGCTCCACGAAGTAGT
>MDTD01045847.1_pt1 | contig 17166 bp, 22 predicted proteins | sample 811221 | NCBI WGS metagenome assembly MDTD01 (sample SAMN05326646, study PRJNA326480) | marine metagenome | isolation source: seawater | place: Pacific Ocean: South West | collected 2011 | reverse complement strand
AGCAAAAATAAAGAAAATAACTCAAAAATAGAAAAAGAAGTTCAAAAAGAAATAATTGAACTTTGTTCAACTTTTCCTATATATAGTAGTTAAAATATTTATGCTATGTCCATTTTGTAGAGAGAGAGATACCTCGGTTGTTGATTCTAGGCCTGCTGAAGAAGGGACAGCTGTAAGAAGACGGAGACTGTGCACTTGTCATGGAGGTATGAGATTTACCACTTTTGAAAGAGTTCAATTCCAGGAGTTAAGTGTAATTAAAAGTAACAGCAAAAGAGAGCCTTTTGATAGAGATAAGGTTTCTAAATCGATAAGAATAGCGACACGAAAAAGGCCAGTAGACACGCAAGCTATAGATAATTTCGTTTCTAAAATAATAATGAAAATAGAGGGACTTGGTGAAAGTGAAATCCCAACATCTACTATTGGTAAATTCATTATGGAAGGTTTGCAATATTTAGATACGGTTGCCTATGTTCGATATGCCTCTGTTTATAAGAATTTTACAGAAGCGAAAGATTTTGAACAATTTGTTGGCAATATAGATGAAAAAAAATAATAATTTTTTCTCTAATCTCGCGTTTAATTTAGCTGAAAAAAATTTAGGAAAAACCAGTAAAAATCCATCAGTAGGATGTGTGATTGTGAAAAATAACGCAGTTATTAGCTCATCAGTTACATCTGTTAATGGCAGACCTCATGCTGAATTTAATGCTTTAAATAAAAATTTAAATTTTAAAGACTCCGATATGTATGTCACCTTAGAGCCATGTACACATTATGGGTTAACACCACCATGCACTCAAATAATAAATAAAAAGAAAATTAAAAAAGTTTTTTATTCATTTGATGACCCTGATAAAAGAACGTTCAAAAAAGCAAAAAAAATTTTAAAAAATATTGTAAAATTAAAGACTTCAGGTTTTAAACAAAAAAATTTTTATCAAAGTTATTTTTTGAATAAAAAAAAAAATTTCCCTTTAATTGATGCAAAGTTAGCTATATCTAAAGATTATTTTACAATTGATAAAAAAAAGAAATGGATAACTAATACTAGATCTAGACAAGTTGCACATTTATTAAGATCTAAATATGATTGTGTCATTTCAACATCTCAGTCAGTTAATAAAGACAACTCTTTACTAAATTGCAGAATTGATGGGTTAGATAATAATAAACCTAAATTGATAATAATCGACAGAAATTTGAAAATTAAAAAAAACCTTGATTTGTTTAAATTATCAAACAAAAGAAAGACATACATATTCACCTCTAGTAATAATAAAAAAAAGATAATTTTTTTGAAAAACAAGAAGATAAAAGTTATAAAAATGAATAGACTTGAATACAAAAATGATTTTGATGATTTGTTCCGAAAAATATTTAAATTAGGAAACGGAAGAATTTTGATTGAATCTGGACTTATTTTTTTGAGTCAATTGATTAAATTTAAATTTATAAATAACCTATATCTTTTTAAATCAAATGATATTCTGAAAAATAGAGGTTATAATAATACAAATATAAGACTTATTAAAAGATTAAAGCTTGATAATATATTAAGAGTTAATCTTAAAAATGATAAACTTTTTAAAGTGTTTATAAAATAATGTTTAATGGAATAATTTATCACACTGGAGTAGTAAAAATTGTTAAATCAGATAAAAAAAGCAAGATAATTGCTGTTGAGTCAAATTTAAAATGTAATATTAAAGATATAGGATCTTCAATATGTTGTGATGGTGTTTGTCTTACATTGAATGAAATTAAAAAAAATTTAATTTATTTTTATATTTCCAATGAAACTATAAGTAGATCAAATTTTAAAAATATAAAGACTGGAAAATTAGTTAATTTAGAAAAATCTTTAATATATGGTCAAAAAATTTCTGGTCATTTTATCCAAGGTCATGTTGATACCACTGCCAAAGTTAAAAAGGTAAAATTCATTGACAAAACTTGGTTTATGCAACTTGAAATAAAAAATAAAAATCAAAAAAAATTTTTAGTGGAAAAAGCTTCAATTTCAATTAATGGAGTTTCTCTTACTATTTCTAAAGTCTCAAATGCACTTTTTAACTTAAATATAATTCCTCATACTTTAAAATTAACTAATCTTAAAAAATTAAAGGTAAATGATATTGTTAATGTTGAGCTAGATATCTTTGGAAAATATTTATTTAAATACACTAATTAAAATGTCAAAAAAAATATTTTCATCTGTTTCTTCAATAATCAAAGATGCCAAGAAGGGAAAAATGTTTGTTTTAGTTGACGACAAAAATAGAGAAAATGAGGGTGATTTAGTTGTACCCGGTTCAAAATGCAATTCAAAAATAATTAATTTCATGGCAAAGCATGGACGTGGCTTAATCTGTTTGGCATTAACAAAAAAACAAATTGATAAATTAAAATTACCATTAATGTCACAAATAAATAAATCAAGAATGCAAACAGCATTTACAGTTTCTATAGAAGCGAGAAAAGGTATTACCACTGGTATATCTGCATTCGATCGTGCTAGAACAATAAAAGTAGCTATTAATCCCAAATGTAATAAAAAAGATATTGTTTCTCCAGGGCATGTTTTTCCATTAGTTTCAAGAAACGGCGGGGTTTTAGAGAGAGCAGGACATACCGAGGCATCTGTTGATATTTCAAAATTAGCCAAACTAAATCCAAGTTCAGTTATTTGTGAAGTTATGAATGAAGATGGAAGAATGGCAAGACTTCAAGATTTGATAAAATTTTCCAAAAAACATAAAATTAAAATTGCTTCGATTGAGGATTTAATTGCATATAGATTAAAAACTGAAAGATTAGTTTATAAAACACAATCAAAAAATATTAATTTAAGAAATCTTTCTAAATCTCAATTTATAACTTACAAGAATAAACTTAATAAAAGTGAGAGTTTCGTTATATGCAAAGGGTCGTTTAAAAAAAATAAATCTGTACCCATAAGAGTTTTGTCTAAAAGGATTAATAAAGGAAATATACTAACAAATATTGAGGTAATAAAAAATTTAAAAATATTGTCTAAATTTAAGAATTTTATATTATTGATAATTAATAATGAAATAATCACTAATAAAATGAATGAGACTAATTTAACACTAAGATACTATGGAATAGGAGCACAAATAATTAAAGATTTAAAAGTCAAAAATATGATATTGCTTTCGCGTACAAAAAAGAAAATTATTGGACTTGATGGATTTGGGTTGAAAATTAAAAAACAAATAATAATAAAATGAAAAAGATTTTAATAATAAATGCAAATTATTATAAAGATATCACCGATAGACTTGTTATCTCAGCAAAAAAAAGTTTAAAAAAAAATAAATTCAATGTGAGCGAAATAAAGGTTCCTGGAGTTTATGAGATACCTATCGCTATAAGAAAAAATATAAATAAATTTGATGCATTTGTTGCATTAGGTTGTGTGATAAAAGGAAAAACACCACATTTCAATTTTATATGTGAGTCAACTTTTAATATGCTTTTAAAGATTTCTGTAAGCTACAATAAGCCTATAGGTAACGGAATTATAACTGCATTAAATATTAAACAAGCTGCTGAAAGATGTGGAAAAATTAAATCAAATAAATCTAATAAAGGGTCGGAGGCTGCTGAAGCAGTTTTGTCCATAATTAAATATGGCCCTAAAAAAATCTAATAAATCATCTCCTAGAATAAAAATAATTCAAAAGATTTATAATTCATTAATGAATCCTGATGCGAAAATAGATTTTCCAAAAAATCAATTTAAAAAATTTATTAAAGATGTAGTTTTAGGAACCCTTGAAAGGTCTGAATTAATTGAGGAAAAAATTAAACTTCATCTAAATAACGATATAGAATTGAAAAAGACAGATAAATTACTTAAAATTATTCTATTTGCAGCTGTTTTTGAATTGTTATTTAAGCACAATAATCCAAAAAAAGTGATAATTAGTGAATATTTATCTGCATCTGAATATTTTTTGGAAAAAGTTCAAATTGGTTATTTAAACGCTATTTTAGATAAAATATCTAAAGAACTAAGAAAAGATGAGTAATTATTTTAAATTTTCAATAAGTTTAGCTTGCGTTTTTAATACTTTTTTGGCATCTATCCGTAAATTATAAATGACAAATTATTTAGAATTACTTTATCTGATTTCATTTACCGGTATTTTAGCTGTCGCTTACAGCTATCTTCTGTCTGGTCAGATCATTTCATCAAGCGCTGGTAATGCTAGAATGCAAGAAATTGCTGAGGCAATTCAAATTGGCGCTAAAGCTTATTTAAACAGACAATATAAAACCATCGCAATAGTGGGTATAATAGTTTTGGCTATAGTTACTTATTTTTTTAATTATCTTGTGGGACTGGGATATTTTATTGGAGCATTTCTTTCTGGTGTAGCTGGATACGTAGGAATGTTAATTTCAGTCAAAGCAAATGTTAGAACCGCTGAAGCTTCAAGAAATAGTCTACAATCGGGATTAACAATAGCTTTTAAGTCTGGAGCTATAACAGGATTATTGGTAGCTGGATTAGCTTTATTAGCAATTACAATATATTACATAATTTTAATAAACTTAGATGTTGAAAGCAGAGAAATCATTAATGCATTGGTTGCTTTAGGATTTGGTGCTTCATTAATTTCTATTTTTGCCCGTTTAGGAGGTGGTATCTTTACGAAAGGCGCTGATGTAGGTGCAGATTTAGTTGGTAAAGTTGAAGCCGGTATTCCTGAAGATGACCCAAGGAATCCAGCTGTGATCGCGGATAATGTTGGAGATAATGTTGGTGATTGTGCTGGAATGGCTGCTGACTTGTTTGAAACTTATGCTGTCACAATTGTTGCAACAATGGTTCTAGCATCAATTTTCTCACCACAAGATTACAATTTAATGATTTATCCTTTAGCAATAGGTGGGGCTTGTATAATTACTTCTATTATAGGTACTTGGTTCGTTAAATTAGGTAAAAATAAAAATATCATGGGGGCTTTGTACAAGGGATTTATTGTTACAGCTCTTACTTCTTTACTGGTAATGTACCCAGTTACAGACTCAATAGTGGGTTTAAAAAACACTTATAACAACAACGCTGGTGCTATTTTTTCTGGATTAGATCTTTATATATGTGGAGTGGTTGGATTTGCAATTACCGGATTATTAATTTGGGTAACAGAATATTATACCGGGACCAATTATAGACCAGTCAAGTCTGTTGCAAAATCTTCAACAACTGGGCACGGAACAAATGTTATTCAAGGATTGGCTATATCTATGGAAGCAACTGCAATTCCAGCTTTAATTATTGTAGCTGGAATTTTATACACAAATAGTTTGGCAGGCTTGTATGGAATTGCGATTGCAGTTACGGCAATGCTTGCTCTAACAGGTATGGTTGTAGCTTTAGATGCTTATGGTCCAGTTACGGATAACGCTGGCGGAATAGCTGAAATGTCAAAATTACCAAAAAATGTGAGAAAAACTACAGATGCATTGGATGCTGTTGGTAACACTACTAAAGCAGTAACGAAAGGTTACGCAATCGGTTCAGCAGGATTAGGTGCTTTAGTACTTTTTGCTGCATATACAGAAGATATTAATTATTTTTCTAAAGTTAAAGGTTCTGCATTAGAAGGTGTAAATGTTACTTTTGACTTATCAAATCCATTTGTTGTTGCAGGTTTATTAATTGGTGGAATGCTACCTTACCTTTTCGGTTCAATGGGAATGCAAGCCGTTGGTCGAGCTGGGGGAGCTGTTGTAATAGAAGTAAGAAGACAATTTAAAAAGATACCTGGTATTATGAAAGGAAAAAGAAAACCCGATTATGGTAAACTTGTAGATTTACTCACAAAAGCAGCAATAAAGGAAATGATCGTTCCATCTTTGCTACCTGTGCTTTCACCGATTGTTTTGTATTTTATTATCTTACAAATTGGTGGAATGGAAGCGGCTTTGTCTTCTTTGGGCGCAATGCTTTTAGGAGTAATTATTACCGGTTTATTTGTCGCCGTTTCAATGACAGCAGGTGGTGGTGCTTGGGATAATGCAAAAAAATATATAGAAGATGGCAATTATGGTGGAAAAGGTTCAGAAGCACATAAATCAGCTGTGACCGGGGATACAGTGGGAGACCCTTACAAAGATACTGCAGGACCAGCTGTCAACCCAATGATTAAAATAACTAATATTGTAGCTCTTTTACTTTTAGCTGTAATTGCTCATTAATTAATTATCTTTGTCCATACATTTTTTGTTTAATACTTTGTAAAAAAGATTGAACAAAACTTCTTTGGGACAGATTGTTTTCAGTTTTATCTTTAGAAAATGAGATTTTATTTTTATCAGCTTTGGTTAGTAGTTGTTTATTTTTCACAATTCCGAACTTGTCGAATTCTATTACCAATACATTATTGGATTTAAGCACATTTTGACCCAGTTTATGATACTCGCCTTTAGTTAATACCCTTTCAATATATATCCAAATTTCGTCGTCACTGATAGATTTGGAGTGCGGATAACCTACTATTTTTAGAATATCATTCTTATTAGTGGTATTTACGATTATCTTTTTTGACCTATTTTCTAAAAATACTATCCCATGGTTTTTATTCGGCTCTTGAAATCTACATGCAGTAATATTAAAAAAAAGTATTAAAAATAAAAACACATGATATTTAACTTTAAAAAACATAATACAGAACTTTATAATACATTATTAACACTATCTAGGAATATTTTCTTTTACAAAAAAATCAAATTATCCGATACTTTTGAAAGTCGAATTTACTTAATGTTAATACATTTTTCAATAATGTTAATTATATTTAAAAAAAAAGGAGTGAAATTTGATCAACACGCATATGACTCTTTTTTTAAAGCTATTGAAAATAATTTAAGAGAGTCAGGTTTTGGTGATGTTTCTGTAAATAAAAAAATGAAAGATTTAAATAAACAGCTCTACGATATACTTTTAAAAATAGATACAGAAAACAACGATTTATTCAATATTAATGAAAAGATGATATTTAAGTATTTTAAAGAATTTAACAATGATAAAAGCGAGAATTATCGAGATTTTGAAAGTTATTTTTTAAAATTTTATAACTTTTGTTTTGTATTATCACCAGATAATATGATAAGAGAAGCAATAAATTTTGAGTTTAATTATGGCAGTTCCTAAAAGAAAAACATCAGTTTCTAAAAAGAAGATGAGAAGATCTCATCACAGCCTCAAATCAGCAAATATAGTTGAGGATAAGAAAAGTGGTGAATACAAACTTTCTCATCATGTTGATCTTAAATCTGGTTATTACAACGGTAAAAAGATTTTAGATATTTAATATTTAAATATGACAAAAAAAATAACTATTGCCATCGATGCAATGGGTGGAGAAAATGCTCCCGAAAAAACAGTTCACGGTTCTTATCTGTTTGTTAAAAAAAATAAATTTAAAAAAGACTTTTTGCTCAATTTATATGGAGATCAAATTAAGATTAAAAACGAATTGGCAAAATATAAAATTTCCACTGATTTAATAAAGGTAACTCATACAGAATCGGTGGTATCTGATGAAGAGACACCTTTGACCGCAATTAAAAATTCAAAAAATACAAGTATGTGGAATTGTATTAAATCACAGATTGATGGCGATGCTGATATCAGTTTATCTGCAGGTAATACTGGAGTGCTTCTTGTAATATCAAGAATGATACTTAAAATGATGAATAAAGTGGATAAGCCAGCATTAGCTGGTTTATGGCCAAACAATAAAGGAATGAATGTTGTTTTGGATCTTGGCGCAAATATTGATTGTAATGAAAAAAACTTAGTTGATTTTGCAGAATTAGGATCAGCTTTATACAAATCCTTATATCCAAATGATAAACCGCTTGTTTCATTATTAAATATTGGATCAGAAGAAATAAAAGGAACAGAACTACTAAAAAAAACATTTAAAAAATTATCTCTACTTAGCAATGAAAATAATTTTATCTTTAATGGTTATATTGAAGGAAATAAAATAATGGATGGAAACTCAAATGTAATAATAACTGATGGGTTTACAGGAAATGTTGCTCTTAAAACTGCGGAGGGTACTGCTAAATTTTTAACTGATAACTTAAAAAAATCACTTATGAGTAATTTTTTTTCTAAAATTTCATTACTATTTTCGTACTTTTCTTTAAAAAAATTTAAAGATCAACTTGATCCAAGAAAATATAACGGTGCAATTTTTTTAGGCTTAAATGGTCCAGTTGTAAAAAGTCATGGCGGTACCGACTCATTAGGTTTTTATTATTCTATTGATCTATGCTATAAGATTGTAAAAGGTGATTTAATGAGGCAAATTCAGAAAAACCTCGACAATTTAGATGGTGAGAAATAAAAATCTAACCAGAATTGATATAGCAAAAAAAATTAGTAAAGAATTAGGTTTTTCTTTGATCTATTCTAAGAAATTGGTTGATGACATAATAAATATTTTCTCCCAACAAATAGCTGAAAATGATTTAATTTTGAAAAATATAGGGTCGTTTAGTTTGATTAATAAAAATGAAAGAGTAGGGAGAAATCCGATTACTAAGGTTGATTACGTTATTAGAAGAAGAAAATCAATTAGTTTTACAGCTTCAAAAAACTTATTAAAAAAAATAAATTTATAAAGTGGTTAAACTAATTAAAATAAGCGATCTAACAAAAAAATTAAATCTTGTTGACACAAAGAATAAAAAACCACTTAACTATATTCTTAGATATTGGGAAAAAGAATTTAAACAAATTAAACCAACTATTATAAATAAAAGAAGATACTATGATCAAAGGCAAGTAGAGATACTAGAATTAATTAATTTTCTACTTAAAAAACGTGGAATGACCATGCGAGGTGTGAAAAATATTTTAAATAATAACATAAATAAACTTGACGATCATAAATCATTTAGTTTAAAAGCGGAGTATTATGAGAATAAAATTAAATTAAGAAGTAAAAAAATTTTAGACAAATTAAAAACAATAAAAAAATATGGCAAAAAAAACACACATCAAAGTTAGAATGGTTCCGGAAAACAATCCGGACAGCAAATTTATATACTATGCAAAAAAACCAACTAAGGGTGAAAAAGCTAAGAATAAATTGAAATTAAAAAAATACAATCCAAATACTAGAAAACACGAGTTTTTTATAGAAAAAAAACTTCCACCGCACAGCAAATAGTTATTTCTTTTTAAATTTCCTAAACTCATAATTAATGAACGCATTTATCATTGCCGTCCAAATTCGTTTAGTTACAATAACATCAATTTTCTTTTTTTTCGATTTTTTGTAAATATTATTTAATATTTTTTTAATTCTTTTTTTATCAATTATATCTTTTTTAAATTTTTTGTTCTTCAAAACTTCATCAACAAGATTAGATCTTTTTTTTAATATTGATAAAAGTTGATTATCTAATTTATCTAATTTCTTTCTTATTTTTAGTATATTTTTATTTACCATAGCGACATTAAAAACATAAAGAATTTAATAAATATATATATATTAGTTACGATGATTTCATATACAAAAAAAAACAGTAATTTATTAGTGAATTGGCTATCATTAAGTATAACATTAATCCTTTTCATGATTGTTATAGGAGGTTTAACTAGGTTAACCGACTCTGGATTATCAATAACAGATTGGGAATTATTAAAAGGTATCTTTCCTCCATTTAAAGAGTCAATATGGTTGAGTTATTTTGAAGAATATAAAAATATTCCTCAATATAAAATGATTAATCAATCAATGACTTTAGATGAATTTAAAGTGATTTTTTATTGGGAATATTTTCATAGACTATTAGGTAGATGTATAGGTTTAATTTTTTTAATTCCATTATTATATTTTAGTTTTGTAAAAAAAATTCCTTTCAAAGAGTTAAAAATTTTTTATTTTATATTTTTATTAGTTATATTACAGGGTATAATGGGTTGGTACATGGTCATGAGTGGTTTAGTAAATGACGTCACTGTTAGCCACTATAGACTATCATTACATTTATCTTTAGCCATAATAATTACTTTGATGCTATATTGGCAATGGTTAAATCTTAGACTAGAGAATAACAAAGTTTTTTTTAGACTTTCAAAAAAAAGACTTCCATATATATTTTTGATTCTAATAATTTTATCTCAAATAATTATTGGAGCATTTGTTTCAGGTCTTGATGCAGGTAAAATTTATCAAACATGGCCTTTGATGGGTTTGAATTATTTTCCTGATGATATTAATTTTGTAAATTCTATAAACTTGTTTGATTTAAGCAATCATTCTTTAGTACAGTTTTATCATAGAAATGTAGCTTATTTTATAACTGTATATATATTAATTTTGAGTTTTTTTACTATGAAAGAAAAAAAACAGTATTTAAATAATTCTGTATACTTTCTATTATCAGTCGTACTTATTCAAGTTTTTCTAGGTATAATTACCTTGCTAAGTAATTTGCATATTGTTTTAGCTTCGGCTCATCAAATTACTAGTGTGGTATTAATATTAAGCGCTGTTAACTTATACTATAGAATAATTAAATAATTTGACTTTATGCTGTAATCTCTGTATCTATCGCCAATTGTCATGACACCATTTATTAAAAATAAAGACGTTAAAAAAGACTGGTACATTATTAATGCAGAGAATGCTGCTGTAGGAAGGTTAGCAGCTTATATCTCAAAAGTCTTGAGAGGAAAAAATAAGTCAACATTCAACCCGCATATTGATAACGGTGACTTTGTAATAGTAACCAACACTGACAAATTAAAGTTTACAGGAAAAAAGTATAAAAACAAAAAATACTATAAACACACGGGCCATCCTGGTGGGATTAAGGAATTTTCACCTTTATCTCTTAAGGAAAAAAATAAAACAGAGACTATATTAAAGCTTGCAGTTAAAAGAATGTTGCCAGGTGGGCCTTTAGCAAAAAAACAACTTACTAAACTTAAATTATATAATGGTGAAAAACATCCTCATGAAATTCAAAAACCAAAAATAATTGACTTTGAAAAATTAAATAATAAGAATATTGTAAGATAATGGCTAATTTAGAAACTTCACAAAACATTAAAAAAAAAATTAAATTAGACTTCAAAGATAGCAAATACGCTACAGGCAGAAGAAAAAAATCAATAGCAAAAGTGTGGGTAAAAAAAGGCTCAGGGAATATTCATGTTAATGGTTTAAAAATGAATCAGTATTTTAAAAGACCTGTTCATCAAATAATTGTGACCAGACCACTTGAAATATCTGAGGTTGTAACAGGCTACGATGTTAAATGTTCTGTAAAAGGTGGCGGACTCTCCGGCCAAGCAGGAGCTATAATTTTAGGTATATCAAAAGCTTTAATAGCACATGATGAAACTTTAAAGAAAAAACTAAAAAAGGATAAATTAACTACAAGAGACTCAAGAGTGGTGGAACGAAAAAAATACGGTCATAGAAAAGCCAGAAGAAGCTTTCAGTTTTCAAAACGATAATCATTTAATTTAATTTATTTAAGGAGAATGATATAATTTATTATGTCATTAAAAAAAAAAATAAAAATAGCAGTTCTAGGTGCTACGGGATATACAGGTTTAGATTTGATATATTTGTTGTCAAAACACCCAAAAGTAAAAATTGTTAATTTATGTGCTACAAAAAATCTTGGTAAAAGAATTTCCTTCTTTGACAAAAGAATAAAAAAAAAACTACCTAAGATTTCACCTATCAAGAAAATTGATTGGAGCAATTTAGACCTAGTTTTTTTATCGCTACCAAATGGTGAAGCACAAAAAATAATCAAAAAAACTTTTAATAAATTCAAACACCTTAAATATATAGACCTGTCTGCTGATTTTAGAATTAATAATCCTAAAATTTATAAAGAAAATTATAAGAGAAAACACTTAGCGATAAAATTAATTAAAAATTCTCTGTATTCAATAAGTGAGCTAAGTAAAGAAAAAATTAAAAACTACAGAATAATAGCTAACCCAGGATGTTATCCAACCTCAATACAAATTCCATTAATTCCTATTATTAAAAAAAGATTAATAAATTCGCATTATATTACTATTGACTCAAAATCAGGTTATTCTGGAGCAGGAAAGAACTTTGAAAAAAAATTTAAACATAAAAATCTTTTTAATTCTACATATGCCTACGCAACAAAAAGTCATAGACACATTTGTGAAATAGATCAAGAATTTTCAAAATTTACTAAAAAAAAAGTGAACTTTACTTTTAACCCATATTTGTTACCAACGTTTAGAGGGATATTAACTTCTATTTACATTAAAACAAAAAAAGGTATAGGAGCAAATAATATAAGAAATGAGCTACTAAAATTTTACAAAAATTCAAAATTTATAAAGATTTTAAACTTAAATTCGCAAATAGGCTCAGGCAATGTTTTGAATACAAATAATTGTGAATTATCTATTTGCGAAACAAGAATTAAAAATAAATTAATCATATTTTCCGCAATAGATAATTTAGTTAAAGGTGCATCTGGTCAAGCAATACAAAATATGAATTTGCTTTACAACTTTTCTGAAACATCAGGTTTAAAATGAGATTTTTTATTTTATTAATATTATTGACAATCACAAGTTCATGTAGCAAACCGAAAACAGTTTTTATTTGTGGTGATCACATCTGTGTTAATAAATCTGAGGCTGAACTTTACTTTAAAGAGAATCTATCAATTGAGGTAAAAATATTAAATAAAAAAGAAAAAAAAGAAAGTGATTTGGTGGAATTGAACTTGAATAATGAAAATAAAAATAGAAAGGTTAGCATAGAAAGAAAAAGTAAAACTAAAGAAGTAGTTAAACAATTATCGAATGATCAAATCAAGCAAATCAAGTCTGAAATTAAAAAAAAGAAATTTAAAAAAAAGATGACAAAAAAAATAGAAGAAAAAAAAATAGATTTAAAAGATAAAAGAAATATAGTAAAAAAAGAGCCAAAGATTAAAGAAAAAAAGATATTAAACAATAAAATTATTGCAGATATTTGTCCAATTTTAAAAAATTGTAATATTGATGAAATTTCTAAATTTTTAATTAAAGAGGGTAATAAAAAAAAATTTCCTAATATCTCAATAAAAGAATAAATATATAATTTATGAAAAAGTTGAATATAGCAATTATTGGTTTAGGAAATATAGGATGTTATTTGTATAAATATCTAAATAAGAATAAGAAAATTCTATCAAAAAAAAACAATTGTATTCCTAATATATTGTACGTAGCAGCTAAAAATAGGAATAAAAACCGTGGCTTTAAAATCAATAAAAAAAAGTGGTTAACAAATTATTTGGACGCTACTAAAAGTCCGCACGTTGACTTAATTGTTGAATTAATTGGAGGGTCAGAGGGTCCTGCAAAAAAACTAGTTTTTAATGCTTTAAAAAATAAAAAACATGTAGTCACTGCAAATAAAGCATTAATTGCAAAATATGGAGATCAGCTCTCTAAAATAGCAGAAAAAAATAAAGTAAATTTAGAATTTGAAGCTGCTGTATGTGGAGGAGTGCCAATTATAAGATCTTTAAAAGAAGGATTAATAGCTAATAAGATACAAAAAGTTCATGGTATATTTAATGGAACTTCGAATTATATATTATCATCGATGTATAGAGAAAATAAAAACTTTCAAGAAGTCCTGAAAGATGCAAAAAAATTAGGGTATGCAGAGTCAAATCCTGCATCTGACGTAAATGGTGATGATGTTTCTGCGAAACTAAAAATCCTTACTTCTTTATGTTTTAATTCTTTTTTAAATAATAATATTCACGTGGAAGGTATAAATAATATAGACAAAGTAGATATTTATAATGCAAATAAACTCGGTTATAAAATAAAATTAATTGGATTTTCAGAACTGATTAAAAATAAGATTTATCAACGAGTGCACCCTACGCTTATCAAAAAGACTTCATATATAGCTGGTATAGATGGTGTATTGAATGCAGTTATAGTTGAGGGCAATCCAGTAGGGCAAATTATAATACAAGGCGAAGGAGCGGGACCGGCAGCCACTACTTCAGCCTTAATTTCTGATATATCCTCCATTTTAAGAGGTAATATAAAATTTCCTTTTTCAATATCCAACAAGGAAAGAAAAAAACTTAAATTTGAAAGTATTTCTGGAAGGTTTTTTTCTGCCTATCTGAGATTTGATGTTTTAGATAAATCAGGAGTTTTATCTGATATAACTAAAATTTTTTCAAAAAATAATGTTTCTATAAAAAGGTTAATTCAAAATCCAAAAAAAAATCAAAATATATCATCTATTATAATTATCACTCATAAATCGAAAGATATTTTTTTGAGTAAGGTTATGAGGCAGATAAATAAAAAAAGTTATATTAAGAAAAAATCAAAGTTGATTAGAATTGATGATATTTAATGTCGATTGATCCTAAGTTTTTAGAACTTTTTATAAAAGCTACTGAAAAAGCCGCTATTGGAGCGTCAAAATTTATTGGTAAAAATGACAAAATTGCTGCAGATAAAGGTGCTGTTGATCCAATGAGGCAAGAATTAAATAACATAAATATGGAAGGAACTATTGTTATTGGTGAGGGTGAAATGGATGAAGCTCCGATGCTATATATCGGTGAACAGCTTGGAACTTTAAATGGACCAAAGTTTGATATTGCTGTTGATCCACTTGAAGGGACAAAATTTACCGCTAATAATCAACCCAATGCATTTTCTGTTTTAGCTGTAGCTAAAAAAGGTGACTTGCTGTCAGCGCCTGATACTTATATGGAAAAAATAGCTATAGGCGAAAATTTACCTAAAAATTTACTAGATATTGATAATGGTGTAGAAAAAAATATTCAACTTTTAGCAAAAGCAAAAAAAAAGAAAATAACAGAAATTAATGCGTGTGTTTTAAAAAGACCAAGGCACGATGAAATTATTAAAACACTTACAAACATAGGGGTAAACATAAATTATATTACCGATGGCGATATAGCGGGAGCTTTAAGTGTGATTGGTGAAAGACCTAAGAATGATATCTATTATAGCACTGGTGGGGGACCAGAGGGTGTTTTGGCAGCAGCTGCTTTATCTTGTCTTGGGGGTCAAATTCAAGGTCGGTTAGTTCTTGATGATGAAGAAAGAATAAGAGCAAAAAAACTTGGAATAACAGATTATAAAAAAAAATATAATATTGATGACATGATAAAAGGTGATGTCATGTTTTCAGCAACAGGTGTTACCGATGGTGATTTAGCTAAAGGGATAAAAGATCTTGGTAGTAAATTTGAAGTTACAACTTTTGCACTACATAAAAGCAAAAAAATAAATAAGATTATAACTAATATTTACAATAAATGAGTCGAATTTCAGTTACTGGTAAATACTGGATTTTAAAACAATACAATAATGAGGAAGTAAAATATTTCAAAGATAATTTTTACTTAGATGAGATTACGTCAAAACTTCTATCAATTAGAAAAATAAAAAAAGAAGAAATACAAAGTTTTTTAAGTCCTACAATAAAAAATTTCTTACCGAACCCTAAAATTTTAAATGATATGGAAAAAACTACAAAAAGAATAGTCGATGCAATTAATAAAAATGAAAAAATAGGAATATTTGGTGATTACGATGTAGATGGTGCTTCTTCAACAGCTTTATTAGGAAACTACTTTTCCAAATTAAATTTGCCCTATGATATTTATATACCTGATAGAAAAAAAGAAGGATATGGTCCTACAATTAAAGCATTCGAAGATTTAATAAATAATGGAGTTAAAATTATAATTACTGTTGATTGTGGAACTTTGTCTTTTGAAGCTATCAATTTTGCTAATAAGAATAAAATTGATGTTATAGTTTTAGATCACCATCAATCTGAAATAAATTTACCAAAAGCTTATTCGATAATTAACCCTAATAGAGTTGATGATAAGTCAAAACTAAATTACCTATGCGCTGCTGGTGTAACGTTTATGTTTTTAGTATCATTAAATAAAGCTTTAAGATTGAATAACTGGTTTAAAGAAAAAAAATTAATAGAACCTGATTTAATAAATAGCTTAGACCTAGTAACTCTTGGTACAATTTGTGATGTTGTACCGCTTATAGGACTTAACAGAGCCATCGTTAAACAAGGTTTGAAAATTCTTAGAGCAAAACAAAACCTTGGTTTAAAAACATTATTAGATATTTGCGGGGTTGAGGGATTTCCCAATACATATCACATTGGATATATGATAGGCCCAAGAATAAATGCAGGAGGAAGAGTAGGTAAATCCTCACATGGTGCAAATTTATTATTAAGCAAAAATCCAAAAAATGTTTTCAAGATAGCAAATGAATTAAATAAATTTAATCAAGAAAGACAAATTTTAGAAAAAGACGTTTTGAATAAGATACTTAATGAAAATAAATTTAATTCCTCAGAACCCGTGATAATTATAAGTGCTGAAAGTTTACACGAAGGCGTTATTGGAATAGTAGCATCAAGAGTAAAAGATAAATTTAATCGACCAGTTATTATTATCTCTATAGAAAAGAATATTGGTAAAGCATCGGCCAGATCAATAGTAGGTTTTGATATTGGTTCTGTAATAATCGCTGCGGTACAAGAAAATATATTAATAAAAGGCGGTGGTCATAAAATGGCAGGTGGTTTTTCAATTAAAGTAGAGAATATTCAAAAATTAAAAGATTTTATTTTTAATAAATTTAAAAAAATTAACGTAGAACTTTTAAAAGAAAAACCTTTATATTTAGATAGCATTATTGCGCCTGCTGCTATAAATCTCAATTTTTATAATAAAGTGAATTCTTTAGCTCCATTTGGTTCGGGAAACCCAGAACCAAGATTTATTGTTGAGAATGTAAGATCAATAAATAGTAAAATTGTGAAAGATAAACATATAAAATTTGTCCTTATAGGCCAGGATGGATCAACAATTAAAGGTATAGCATTTAATTCTGTTGAAAATGAAATTGGAGCTTATTTACTTAAAAAAGGTTCAAATTTATTTGATATAGCTGGAAAATTATCCCTAAATGAGTGGAAGGGGGAATCAAATGTAGAGTTTATTATCGATGATATTTCTGTTAATAAGACATTCAAAAATACGGTCCCATCGTCTATCGGT